>Ga0307510_10006689_pt1 | contig 13742 bp, 18 predicted proteins | sample 12_EM_MG_FD_207224 | JGI IMG/M metagenome (GOLD analysis project Ga0307510, IMG submission 207224) | Populus trichocarpa ectomycorrhiza microbial communities from riparian zone in the Pacific Northwest, United States - 12_EM | ecosystem: Host-associated > Plants > Roots > Unclassified | place... | reverse complement strand
CGATCCCCTCTTGAGGTCAGGTGGCGCAGGCAAAGCCCGCGACAGTAGTAAGGTAAAAGAGAAACTTACGAAATCGTGGTCCAGACTTGCAAGGGGCCATGCACAACGAACATGTGTGACTTGGAGCAATGGGCGACATGTACTTATGATGCTGGCCAACATGTCTTGGGCAGGCTTTGGGTGCAAGGATTGGGGGGACGAGTGGAGACTTGGGAAAGGGTCAATTGTGTGGCAATAGAAATGAGCAATAGAGAGTTCAGGGCCAGAGGAGTGGTGGGAGGGACTGGTCAGTACACAGGAAGAGGGATACGGAACTCACTCATTAGAAAAGCAGTAGTCGTGTTGAATGGCATGTTTGGGTACAGTATTTGAGTCAGCTCTCAAGAGCGCAAACATGTAGTTTGTTTGTGTTTGCGCAAAGTTCAAACACAGCACATGATCACATGTGAACGCACGACAATTGTTTGTGTTCAAGTTTTTTTCTAAGTCAACCAAATGTGGCACCCTTTCCTTTTCCCTTGCCCGCTCACCAGTTGCCCACCTTCTTTCCGTGTCCATGTCCTGACTTGCCCCTCCCTCTGGTTTCTGGATCATGAGTTCCCTTCTTGTGTGTGTGGCTGACCACTAGCTGACCTCCCCACAATTGCCTGACCACAGTGACCAGTGCAGTCCTCAAGTGGTCCTCATTTGGACCACTGCCATCGCATGCAGTTGCCGTGAGTGTCCCACACTGGAACTCTTCCATGTCCTGACCCTTCATCTGTTGCTAGTGCTGGCAGTCACCCACCCTCCCTTGACATCCCTACCTGCGCGCCACCTCAAAACGCCCTGCCATTCCCTGCCCTACCTTATGCCCTAGGCTCCAATACCTCGGGTCGTGCAGTGTGGGCTTTCTCAGCCCCACCAGCAGACTCGATGCTGGTGTGGCCCTTGGCCATGGAAGGTGCAGTGCTCACAACTGGTAGCATGACAATCACAGTCACAATCATGACTGACAACAACAACAACTGAAGACCAACGATGACAATGACTGATGACAATGACCTCCAACCGCAACCACTGACCACGACCACTGACCACGACCTCCAACCAACCACGACAACCAAGTTGCAGGCAGAAGCGATGTTCAAAACTGTCCTGCTCAATTCTCAACGAGTTCAGAGGAGCTGGTCAAACAGGCTATCCAATGGTTCCATCTACCTGTGGGCAAGGATGTGACAGACTACTACCTTACCGTCAAGCGACTTGAAGGCTCGTCCACGGTGCTGCATCCAGAGAAACCACTTGTCATCTTTGAGATGCTTGCTGGGGCTGCTCTTGACCTGCCAAAGGTCAAGCAAAGTTCGATTGGCAGCATCAGTTCCATCACTAGCAATCTGTTGCAACCCACAACAACTGACCACGACCAACGATAACAACCAATGGCGGTGGCAGAAGCAACAGCAGTGGCAGTGCAGCAGCAGCGATGGCAGTGGGGCAGCAGCAACGGTAGCAAGGTAGCAGTGATGGTGGCAGAGCAGTGGTGGTGGTGGCAGGGCAGCAGTGATGGTGGTGGGGCAGCAGTGGTGGTGGCGGGGCAGCAGCGATGGTGGTGGGGCAGTAGCGATGGTGGTGGGGCAGCAGCAGCAGCGGTGGGGCAGCAGCGGCGATGGCAGTGGGGGTGCAGCAGTGAAGGTGGGGGGGGCAGCAGCAGCGATGGTGGTGGGGCAGCAGTGGCAACAGCAGCAGGGCAGTAGCAGTTTATTTTACTTGCACATAATGTGTGCTTGACATTTGTTGGCTGTACTTGAAATGTACTTTTTGAGCTAAAATGCTTTTGGAAGAGGATTTGCTTTTTTGACAGCTCAGGAAAGCACTCTGGCAAGTAAGTGACTTGGCTTTTTGTGCTTTTTTGACTTTTTTGGTAAAAAGCATGAAAAAGCATGAAAAAGCATGAAAAGCAAACTAGGGGTTTTACTGATGTGACGGGTAGAGGCTTCATTGTTACGATACTGTTCGTCATCCTTTCTTCTTCTCTCTTTTGCCGGTCTGGTCATAGATATTTATAAAGCGCTGGAACTGCGAGGAGACAAACGTGTAGTGTGGCGCCGGGGACGATTTTCATGTGTATCTTGTTCTTGCTGTAAATCCTGTATCGCCACTTGCTTGCTTTTTCGTCGCTGCCTATATACTAGAAATCATCCTGATCCGACCCGGCTTTGTTTTTGAGGTCTGAGATCTGAGCCATTATCCCGACTACGCACCGTGTATCCCCATCCGCCTGTAAGACTTTCCTCAACTGCTGCCCAAACATCGAACGCCAACCATAGGAGTGGCAACTGTGAGAGGGGCAAGATGAGGCGAAGAGATATAGAGACAATTGATCGATTTGATGACAGCCGGATTAAACACGCATCGGGGCTGGATTTTCTCGCCACGCTGACACGACGTGAACAAGTCGTACGAGATGAGGAACTTCAACTTCGCATCAGAACGATGAAAATCAACCTCTTCCTTTCCACTTGGGACACCTCGAACCATAGACTGCGCCGTACGCGGTTACGCGCGATCCATGAGTGCATGAGTCGCGAACGAGCACACACTGCAATCCCTCCACAAGCACCCGGATCAATCGATCGATTGTCTTGCGCGGACTGTCTTGTAAACAAGGGTGGGGGGAACGGGGGAACGGAAGCTTGAAGGGTAAGAGGGTAACGCCCAATCGATTCGGAAGGTGTATTAATTAACGGAGCGTCTGCGAGTGCGAGCTTAGGTAAGGGGATCCTCCGACGCGTGTGGCTCGCGAGCTACAACCCCCACATTCTGCACCCATCTCTGGCCAACACCAAGAAACTTTGAAATGGAGGATTCGGTCGATGCAGCTGATGAGTCCGCATCTACGGTGCCACAGAAAAGTGCACCTTCTCGTGAGCTCCCAACAACCCACTTCCACTCCATAGAGTATCCCGGATACGTTCGCCCCGAGTCCGTGAGCAAAGCGATCGACACCCTCGGCGGCCAATCGTCCATAGAGAGGGCGTTCAGGCGAAACGCGCCGAAGGAGGACTCCCTCCTCGAGCTGAACCTCAGACCCGACAACCCGTTTTCGCATCCTTTGCCGGGCGATCTCGTCCCGACGAACAACATACTGCTGAGAGTGGTGAAGAGGAGGCTCAAACGTCCTCCTCCCAAGGATGGCGACCATGACGACGAGTCGCGGACCGTCGTCGGGGAATATACTGCCGTTGCTGTTGGAGTAATACCAAAGACCGCCAGATTTCGCAGTGAGCAGTCATTGCCTTGTCGACGCCGCGAGGGACGCTGCGCGCTGAGGCCGTTTTGATCGAGGTATGGCCGACTTTCAGTACCAACCCGTTCAAGAGGATCCCCTTTCCAAACTTCGCAGGGCAATGACTGTCATGGACGGTCAGTACAACTTGGTTTCTTTCTTTCGGCTTTCTGGCTCTAACACGTTCCTCGATGTTTGTTTCTGGCGATAACAGTGGAGGGCATCCGGGGGTACCAGTTCCCTCAAGAAACGGAGGACTACACCACCGATGACCCATCTGCCATGGAAGTCGATATCGACCCGCAGCTCGCCGGGCGGGGGCACCCCGAGGACCAGCACTCGTCACAACGAAGCAATCTTCGCCTCTTCCCGCCTCCCATTTTCAGCCGACAAGGTATACCCCAAAATTACAAGTGCGTTCCTTCTCTCCGGTCGGCAACGCGTAGTGATATTTTGTTTTACTTACCTTTTGTGGTCGTGCTTTCGGTCTCTTTAGTTTCAAACCGAACCCGATGTCCACCCCCACTACTGTCGTGGATGAGAAAACGGGCGAGGAGAAGGAGAGACTTATCAATAAGGGGCGCTGGAAAGGCTACGGGCCAACGTCGGTCTCATTTTCTGAAAAAGGGGTGGGTGAATGCTCTTCTTCGTCCCCTGCTGGGGTAGGGCATGTTCGATCTCTGGGTCTCTAACGTTTTGTATGATTTTTGCGAAGGTCCCGACCAAACCCCCATCAAACGTCGAAGAAGTGCGCAATCAGTACGACCAGACCCTCGTTCAACGGCTGGAAGAGGTAAAGCCTCACCCTGTTGTGTTCATCACTCAGCTGACCGCGTATATGCAATGGAAGCTCTTCCAAACTAGGCCGATATGGACCCGTGCCGCACTGCTCAACCAATTTACCCCGGCTCAAGCCCGAGACATTCATAAGTACGTGACATGTGTCACCACGATGCGGTATTTTGTGCCTTCATGCGCTTGCGAACGTTAGCTCGAAGGTCCTTCTGCCATTAACCTGTTATGTCTTTGGAGATGGCCCATGGAGGGACACCATGGTTCGATTTGGTTTCGACCCGCGGCAAGATCCTCAGGCAAGATTGTCAGCATCCGTCATCTTGACTTTTCGTTATATTGACTGAGAATTCCAAGGTATCAAAAATTATACTTCCGAAACCTCAATCACCCTATTGGTCGCGCCTCTGTGGTATCAAGGCGCCAGGAAAGTCGCACTTCTGTCGCTTACATGAACCGCTCTTTGGCCGAACAGACTCGCGATGATAGAAAGTAAATGCGACATTATGTAGCTCATGCATGGCTAAACTCTGGCACGACAGATCCCATATCTTCGACGGCGTCACCCTCTCATCAGAAACAGCCGCATTCCAATTATGTGACATCACTGACCCCATGCTCAAACGAATGATAGATGGGGAGGAGGATATCCGCGAAAGTTGCAATGTAAGCGTGAGCTGGTTGATTCTCACGGAAAACTAAGTCGCTTTCTAGGAACGTGATGGTTGGTTTACCAGCCGTGCTCTGGAACGCATCAAGGCTGTACTGCGGCACAAGTTCTTCGCACTGCTGGAAGGATATGTTGCGACTGATGAGGAATGTCTCAAACTCCTCGAGCAGCAAGAAGGCACAAAGGCGGTTCGGCCATTTGCAAGAAGACCGCGGCCAGGTAAACACAATATGGCAAAGGGGGCCATGCCAGTGGAGGATGCTGCGGTAGGTCTATCTCTACCAACCTCACTTTCCTACTAACTAGGGTTCCAGGCATTGCGTCTGCGTGCTACACTGGAACGGAATGCTGCATTAAATAGAGGTCTCCGGGAGTTGACAACAGAAGGCGGATGAGGGATGACTTAGAGAGCATGTTACCCAGCTCGTACCAACTCTGTGAGAAAATGACAGAAAAGTAGGTGCACAACGAGTAGGCAGTTTTATGAATGTTTTTGAATGCTTTTATGTTTGCACATGGCTGCCTGGGCATAGACAGGTATGCATGATGAGGTTGTACTACACATAAACGAAACGAAATTGGGCTCGACATCTCCAACGGGTACCGCATGGCCCAATTCCCATCATGACGCAGCCTTTTGTTCCGCTCTTGATTTGCGCTGAAGAAGAATGAGAGGGGAGACAAATCAATAACTTAGATGGAACTCACGGAGCCAACGAGGGCGTAAAGGGCGTTGCGTCGGAACTGATAGATAGGATGAGTAACGTGTGCCGAGCCACGAAACTAGCAAGGGAGGAATACCTTGGGATCTACCTAGAACAGAACAGGGAGTCAAGCATCATCCAATAGTTAAGTTAGAGACTGAAACCTACACCCTTCAACGAGCGTGTTCGTCCAGCAGACTTTGGCTTCTTTATACCATTACGGTGGGCCTTTTTGCTCTGGTTGTGATTGGTATGACTGAAGGTTGATGTAAGCCTTCAGAATGAAAGATGAGATTTGCGATGTGCACGCACTTCTTAGATTTGGCCATCGTTGCTCTGTTGTCGTTGCTGTCGTCTCCAGTATGCTTGACTTGAGCAAGTCCAAAGAGCGTAATCGTGGCTGAATAACTGTATAGTTTTATTCTCACGGTACCCGTCGGGATCGGGGCCGATCGGCCTTGGTGCGTGTGTGTGATTAAACTTTTGAATCATCGTCGGCCGAGCCGAAATGGATAACTGCGTTTACGTCCGATTTACTTCAGCTAGGACGAGGTGCGTGGAGGGGCGTCCTGCGTTTCCGAAGCCTTAAATGGCGCTCCCTTTTGACCTGTCAGATCGTATTCAGCTTGATAACCAACCCCCATAAGTATGCCTACTCCTGTCTCCAAGCCGCGTACTTTGTACGATAAAATATGGGACGACCATGTCATGTGCGTGCCTCTCCGCGGTCATGTGTGCTCAATCCTCATATCTGTCGGTCTTCCAGCGACACAAAGGATGATGGCCTCGCGTTGATTTATATCGACCGGTGGGTAAACTCTCGCCCCGAGCTGTTCATGACGGACGCATCATTGTATTCGCTCTAGGCATCTCGTGCATGAAGTTACTAGCCCCCAAGCATTCGAGGGATTGTGAGTACACCCTTGGGTATTGCCTATCGTCTACATGGTATCGTGATTGATCATGGGGAGTTTAGGCGGAATGCTGGTCGGCCTGTGCGCCGTCCTGATTGCACTCTGGCAACTGTAGATCATAACGTACCGTACGTCTCACTCCTGTCATAGAGCTCGGTGTCAACGTCAACGATGACCGGAATATCCTAGCACCGACTCGAGGAAAAACTTTTCCTCTGTTCAATCGTTTATCGTCGAGCCAGACTCTCGTGCCCAGTGCATAGCTCTGGAAGAGAACGTCAAGGAATTCGGCGTTACTTATTTCGGCATGACGGATAGACGTCAAGGTGAATTGAATTCATTGCGCCCATTTACCACCACTCGCTCAGACGTCTATTTCTAGGTATCGTACATATCATCGGACCCGAACAGGGCTTCACTGTATGCGATGTCAATTTCGTCAGTTTTAATTTGTGCTTATTTTAATCAGCTTCCAGGCATCACCTGCGTATGCGGAGATTCGCACACGTCAAGTAAGCGACGCACGTTGCCGTCAAAGTACCTCGTATTCTAACCAGCATTCCCCCAGCCCACGGTGCATTCGGCTCCCTCGCGTTTGGAATAGGGACATCAGAGGTCGAGCATGTTCTCGCCACCCAGACTCTGCTGCAGAAGAAGGCGAAGAATATGCGTATCACTGTCGACGGTAAACTTCACGAGGGGGTTACCTCCAAAGACGTAATCCTCCATATCATTGGTGTCATCGGCACTGCTGGGGGCACAGGTTGCGTTATCGAGTTTGCTGGTTCAGTCTTTCGCGGTTTCAGCATGGAAGCGCGTATGAGCGTCTGTAACATGAGCATCGAGGCCGGTGCTCGTGCAGGCATGGTCGCTCCGGACGATATCACGTTCAATTACCTCCACAACCGGCCTTTAGCTCCGAAGGGCGAAGCTTGGGACCGCGCTTTCGCGTATTGGAAGACCTTGAAGTCCGACGAGGGGGCACAGTTCGATGTGGAGATCAACATCCTGGCAGAAGATATTGTCCCAACAGTCACCTGGGGAACTTCTCCCCAAGATGTGGCTCCCATCACAGGCGCCGTTCCGGACCCCGCCCTAATCACCGATCCCGTCAAACGTTCCTCTGTTGAGCGTTCGCTGAAGTACATGGGACTAACTCCAAATACGCGCATGGAGGACATTAAGTTGGACAAAGTCTTCATTGGCTCGTGCACCAATAGTCGCATTGAAGACTTGCGATCTGCGGCAAAAATCGTTCTGGCTGCAGGCCCCGACGCAAAAGTTGCGCAGAACGTTCACGCGATGATTGTCCCGGGATCCGGTCTCATCAAGCAGCATGCAGAAGCCGAGGGTCTGGACGTCATCTTCAAGCGTGCCGGCTTTGACTGGCGCGAGGCGGGTTGTTCCATGTGTCTAGGCATGAATCCTGATCAGCTTTCTCCTGGAGAGCGGTGTGCTAGCACGAGCAACCGTAACTTCGAAGGTCGCCAGGGTGCTGGTGGTCGCACGCATCTTCTCAGCCCCGCTATGGCCGCTGCCGCAGCCATGACAGGAAAACTGACGGACGTGCGAAAGTTCTTTGGCGTGGATATCAGTGCCAATACCAACTTGAAGGTAGCAAGCGCGTTCGACTTCTTTACGGATCCTGTTTTGCCGCCGCCGGAGCCAGAAAAGCCGGAGCCATCTGAGACGTCGACTCCAAAGGACCTACCCCCTTCAGAGACGCCATCTAGTGTTGCCAAGTTTACTGTTGTGTCTGGCATCGCTGCGCCTTTGCACATTGAAAATGTCGACACAGACATGATTATCCCTAAACAGTTCCTCAAGACGCTTAAGCGCTCTGGTCTTGCCAATGCGCTCTTCTACACGCTCCGAAAGGACCCCCATACAGGTCAGGACACCGACTTCGTGTTGAACCGATTTCCGTATAATCAGGCAAAGATTTTGGTCTGCACGGGTAAGAATTTTGGGTGCGGCAGTTCCCGAGAGCATGCGCCTTGGAGCCTGTGAGTGATATCCCCATTTTGTCGTCCTCTGCTCTGGTTGACGTACGGACTGGTCACGGGGACCACAGAAACGACTTTGGAATCCGATGTATTATCGCCCCGAGCTTTGCGGACATCTTCCGCAATAATACGATGCAGAACGGCATGTTACCTGTCACGCTGTCCGACGAGGAATGTAGGGCACTCGCCGAGGATGCGGAGGCCGGATTGGAGCTGGAGGTCGATCTGGAGAAGGAGGAAGTGCGGCGAGCGAACGGGAAGCCTGCAATTCCATTCACGGCGGATGCCTTCCGGAGGCACTGTTTGCTCAATGGGCTGGATGACATAGCGCTCACTCTGCAGAAGGTAGATGCTGTTGAGAAGTTTGAGCAGCAGCGCAGCGAGCAGTGGCCATGGTTAGACGGGTTCGGATACAAGGGAAAGAAGATTCCGTTGAGAGGTATGGGAAAGATGGATTGGTGAAGGCGTGTGAAGGCGCAGAGTATATGCTGTGTACGATCATCAGTTTGTTGTATTTCGGAATGACAAAGACCGGCGTTGGCATCGTCCCTTGGGCAAAATAATACAGTATATCAATGATTTTGGGGTCTCTCTGATTGCCCTCGTTACCTCTCCCTCTTTCCTCGATACCACCAAGCTGCCAATGACTAACGACACGATCCTTCCAGGTGTGTTGGATATCCCTTCTCCCCGTCGTCGTCGCTCGTCATGTCGGTCAATTTAGAGGGCATGCCCGCATCAGACACTGAAGCCATATTATCCTATTATCACTCGGATCTAGCAGGTGAACCATATTTGACCGATCAGGGGGGAAGCCGGCGCGACAGTACCACGGGGTCAGACACAAGCACGAGGCAAGCGAATTCTTCAAATGACCCTTCACCTTCATCACCGTTTCCCAGTGGAAACAAAATGAAGAATGACTCTTTTGGTACCATTGCCGTACACAGGCGCAAGAACAGTAACAATGTGGATAGCGCCGCAGGCAATCGAAGGTTTGCTATTGTTCCACCAAAAGTCAACATACCTCGTCCGGCGCCGGAGAATGGAGATGAAACAGGACGAGTACTCAGTGCTTCAGAGGTCAGTTCGCCGTTGCCGTCACCGTCGGCCGGCCGCGGAGGGCAAGTCATCAATGCACAATTAGCGGCTTCAGGTCCCGCGCTTGTCGCGCCTCCGGACACATTCTCGTTCACTTTGCATGACATTTCAACTTCAACCTCTCTCACTCCTACCTCTCCCACTTCCTCCTCCTCCTCCTCTTGTTACTCCCCCACAACACCCAAACATCCTCCCTCACACTCATCTGCGAAGCACGAAAAATCACAAATCGTGCGCTCCGCTGCACCTCACTCCAGATCCTCTTCGCGCGACGTCGGCATCGTTGGCACCGTGACGCGTCTCGAACTCCCACGAGACCTCCCTTCGCCGCAGGACACACAGCCCGATCATCGACCACCTATTTTCCAGACACCGTCTTCGCGCTCACCCTCCCCTGATATATCAACCCCCGTCGACGCAAAGGCCTCATTACCACAGACCCCGTCCTCCGACGCGGTTTATGTACGTTCCGCAACCACGTCTGCATCCGTAGAACCCATCCACAGCGTATCATCGGGGATGAATGGCCATGGGGTCCTTGCCCAGCCGCAATCGGCTCCCTCGCATACTGCCGTATCACCTCGGCACCAGCTCGTAAGCACTCCGGACCAAGGTCAGGTTCCGCCTGTCGCGGCAACATCCATCTCTATGGCACCGCCTGCATATCTACATTATCAGCCTGGTGTCCACTCCAAGGCTGGTCCGCCCCCACCTCCCCCAAGGGCCATGTTTGACATCGATTTTAATGCGCCGCCTCCGCCGCGGCCTCCTCGTTTGCGTTCGCCCTCGCCACTCACTTCCCAGAAAGGTCACAGGTCATCAACGCCCACCTCTGTTACGGTGACATTGGCTTCAAAAGCTTCGACTGCATCCATCCACCAAATTCAGTTCAGCGCTACAACCTCTTCCAGAAGTGAATCCTCTTCCGACGACTCCGAGTACACTCCCGAGTGGGTATATTTTTTTTCAGCGTTCATATATATATTTCCTGATCGTCGTTGTCTGTCACAGACCAGGAACTGAGCCATCTAGCCTCGACCACGCGGTCCAACACACTCGAGAAGGCGCATTTCCACCATCGACAATCCTTGTCACCCCAGCAGAGAGGAATCATTCCCTCCCCGAGAAGACGATTGGGCTTGTTCCAGAACCACCGTCTAAAGACCAATTACCCAGTCTTCCCATGGACGTCCTGGATTCGGCACCGGCGATTTCAGCGGAGCCTGTCAAGGACGAACTCAGTCCGAACACAGCGCGTTGTCCAGAGCTCCGTCGCGAGACTAGCTGGGTTAGCAATTCCAACGAATCTGGGCATGCGCCATCGGAAAGTGGTCGGCGTGCCTTCGAGGATGTGAGGTCCAGTACCCCTCAAGCGCCGAATGGCCCGTACCCACGCATAAAGGAGTCTGGCCTAGAAGATGGATCTTCCGAGACGAAGCGGAAAGGAGGGTTATTGACCAACCTGAAGAGATATTCTTCGTTGCCGCGACCGCCTTCAATATCAACAAGAATGAGCATCTTTACACGATCACCATCTCCTAAATCACCACCTCGCATCCGAGCCAAGTCGCCAGACGCAATGCGATTCAGAGAAGTTCTCAGTAAGAGAACGGCTTTGGAGAGGGCAATCGGATATGCCCACAAGATCAATGAGTTGGCTATGTATGATTGTGGTCTCGGTGATTGGGTCGCTTCTATGAAGGAAAGAGGTGGGCCCTGAATTCCTTTTTCTTTCTTTCTCTCTTCACTTGCCTTGTACCAATTACGTTCTGTTCTTGTGTCGCCATCTTCCAGGTAGTTCGAAAACTCGCTTAGTCCCTGCGTCTCCGCGAGATTCGGACTCGTCTCTCCCCACGCGACCGCGTCATACGTCAAGGAGTTCGATATCCTCTGAAGTGACATTTCCCTTGCGGTCTGATGCCTGGATCGCCACCGATCTGTCTCAGCGTGATATTGATACCGTTCCATCCCCGAATGTCCCACCACCTGCCCTACCTTATCCAGCGCTCGCCGGGGTCCCGCCCTCTACCACCGCGTTGGGATCCCAAACGTCGCATGCCTCGCCACTCTCGGCAAGTTCCAAGGTCACTGGCGGCTTCTTTTCCGCTCTCGGAAGAAACTCCAGCACGAGGAAGGACAGCATCATCTCGAAACCGTCTCAGCCTCTACCGCGACTCAGCAAGCCACCTCCGTTTTCGTCGCCATCGGCGGCGAACCCGCGACCGGTACAGATCACCAACGCACCCTCCGTGCCCGGCGGTCCGCGCGCTTTTCCCAGCCGAGTGCAGCGCTCGCGGACGCTAATGCTGGCACCGTCGCCTGCGGCCTCCGAGACCGTCTCGTTGCCGCCTCCCATGCGCCGCCGGAGCAACACCCTCAAACGGCCATCCTTCTTCGGCCGGTCCGCCGCCGGTCCGGCACCTGGACCGGCGGCGCCAAGTGCCGAGTTCACGCAGCAGGTCGAACGACTGGCTGACCTGCTCCCGCATGCCGACAAAGACGTCCTGGCGGGTTACTTGCGTCGCGCGGGACAGGATATCCTCGCGATCGGGCAATACCTCGATGACGAGAAGAACGGATCCGTGCGCCGCAACTGATGTTTTCGTTCTGTGCGCCCGCCCTCACTGTTCATGTATACCTCACATCCCCTCCCCCACCTTTTTTTTCTTGCTTTGCACTTTGCTTCGCGTTTCGCAATTCAGTTTTTTTGTCTCGCACTTTTCTATTCATAGCAACTAGGACTGATGATATGCGCATCCCCTCATGTGTTTGTATCGTTGCTCTTCGACAAGACACGAAACTCATAATACAATAGCAATATAATGGGATACGTATACCCCATGGTTTATTTTACCACCTCGCAGTTGGTCGGATGATTTTTAACCCAAATGCATAATCGCCGTCAAAGGTGGGCGGCTCACTTGCTCCTTCCCCCAGGCCTAAACGTCCCAGATGGCCGCTTGCCCGATGATGAACCAAACACTGCATGGCCCGAGAACGGTCAGTTCAATGAAAGCCGAAATTGTACTGCTTACTCCGCTGGTGCTGGGCCTGACCGGCGCCTGCCCACCCACCCTGATAGTTTGCTCTCCGACCTTGGCTCCCCAGAAGTTCCTCGACTTCCTGCGCGCTGTTCTCACGTTCCGAGGTAGCGATAGACCGTTCACTCGCAACGAACTGCTGTCGGACCAGGGTAGGATTTTGGGACGAAACGTGCAGCTGAAGTGGGTTGTGGCTCCACAACGGCGCTGGTCCTCCTCCTCCTGAGTTGCCGCCGAACTGACCCGTAGTACGAGTTCCCATTGCCGCTGGTCTCGGGATCTGACCGCCGAACGTTGCCTGGTCAAGGAGCGTGTATGAGAGTTGTTGAGTTCGAAAGGAGGAGGATTGGGGCGCGTACACCGTTCGTGTCTATGCCGACGACGCCCGGGCGAAGATCGGGTGCGCCTGTGTGGGGGATGCCTGGTTGGTTCGCGCCAACGGTCGGCGCTAGGAGCGCTCTGCGCTTGAGCTTGTCGTACTGCGACTGTGATAGGGCAGAAGGGAACTCCTCGTCACTACCATGCACGTAGACCACAGACCTTCAGCGCTTCAGCTTTTGATACTCTTTATCCCTTTCCCTTGACGTCTCCTGAAGGTCCCGATTTTTTCGCCTTTCAGGATCCAAGTCGCGTTCGAGGTCTATATAATGAAAGGACGGAGATCATCTGTATCGGCCTGCATCCCTGTCACATGCCGACATGCACCGATTTGCGTCCCAGTAGACTAATGGCCCATCATGCAATGCTCGACTTGATTGTGTGTTCGTTCAAAGCATCAAAAGTGTGAGCTACAATACTTTTAAAGGAAATCTACTTTTTTGACCAACTCAGAAAGCAGTCTGGCAAGTAGAGGACTTGGCTTTTTTGTACTCTACTTCTTTCTTGAAAAGTATGCAAAAGCGAAAAAGCATGAAAAAATACAAAAAAGTACAAAAACTAAATGTGTTTTCCTGATGTCCTTGCTCTGGGCTGTCGCGTCAGTGCTGTGCTTGATGAGGAGTGGGCCAGATCCCCGTGACCCTCTTCGGACGCCCGATGCAGCGGAGTCGTCCCGTCCTTGCTCTAGGCTGTCGCGTCGGCGCCGTGCTCGATGAGGAGCCGGGCCAGATCTACATGACCTCGTAAGGACGCCCGATGAAGCGCAGTCGTCCCGTCCTTGCTCTGGGCTGTCGGGTCGGCGCCGTGCTCGATGAGGAGCCGGGCCAGATCCACATCACCCCATTCCGACGCCAGATGCAGCGGAGTC
>Ga0307510_10006688_pt1 | contig 13742 bp, 13 predicted proteins | sample 12_EM_MG_FD_207224 | JGI IMG/M metagenome (GOLD analysis project Ga0307510, IMG submission 207224) | Populus trichocarpa ectomycorrhiza microbial communities from riparian zone in the Pacific Northwest, United States - 12_EM | ecosystem: Host-associated > Plants > Roots > Unclassified | place... | reverse complement strand
GCGTCCGGTGCCCGTGTTCTCAACACGCTGCTGTTCGAGATGAAGCGCCGGGGTGCCAAGAAGGGTCTCGCGACACTTTGCATCGGTGGCGGCATGGGTGTTGCCATGTGCTTCGAGGCGTTCTGAGGCAGTCGATTGCTCATTGGTAGGGGCGACGGTCAACGGGAAGGAAAATTTGATGGTCGATCGCTCCTTTGAGGACGGTTTACAGATACGGCGAGAGGTCATGGGTGACGCACGGGTTGAGAAGTCACTTAATCAGGCCGATGCCTTTAGCAGGCCAATACAGGAACTGACGACATCCTTCGCTTGGGGTCAGATCTGGGGACGCGACGCGTATTTGGATCGACGCTCTCGATCGTTGTTGACTATCGGCATGCTGATCGCCCTCAACCGGCAAGCCGAGCTGCGGGCTCACATTTTGGGGGGCGTGAATAATGGTCTCTCGCAGGCCGAGATTCGCGAGGCTATCATCCACTCTGCTGTCTATTGCGGTTTTCCTGCAGCCCTTGAGGCGACGAAATCAGCACAGATCGTCTTCGGTGGACTAACAGAGGGCGAGAAATGATCGAGCTTTCCCGCATTTCTGATCGCCGGTAGGGGAAGACTGGGCGCCCGATTTTATATGGCACACAGTAAATATTGCTCAGGAGAAGCGCATCTCCTGGCTTTGGCACGCTGCGTCAACCCTCTGCTTGAAACAAGCTCACCAGTTTTGAAGGCCGGGTTAGGCATTTGCCGCTGCCAAGCGGTAAAAGCAATGTCAGTGACAGGATCCGTCCAGCACGTAGGGTCCGAGAATGCAATCGCAGCGCAAACCGGCTAGAAAAGTCAGCATCATCCAGTGATTACGCAAAGCCTGTGCGGTCACACTTTTTGGTATTGGTGCCAGCAGTAGGTGTGCGTGATGTTGGTTTTGATGCAGGTTCCGGCAAAAGCGGATCTGGATAAAGTCAACGCTGATGAACGATCTGCGCGACACCAACGTGGCTCGTCTCGAACTCTTCCATAATCCGAAGCTTTCTCGCGTCCCTCCAAACGCAGTGTCCTCATAGTACGTTAAAATCTCAACTGACCACAAAAGCTCACTCTCGGATCCCTCGCCAGATAGGGTATTCGCGACATGACCTCAGGGCACCGGCCAATCTCAAGGGTTGCTTCCCTCCACGGGTGCTAGCGCGTATCCGTCACGTACCGGAATATGCACGTTATCCCCAATCCGAATTGCCGCGATCACTTCAAAGTCCTCAAGGCGAGGACGGCTTTGTGACCGAAATCCCAAGTTTCGATGGGGGGTTAGGTAAAGCAATAATTCGTTGTTGACAAATGAGTTATCTAATGGTGAATTTATGTTGACGGCCATTGGTGGGATCTTCGGGAGAAAGATGCACCTTGCAAACATGGCGTTGGGAGGAATACCGAATGACGATTCAGACGGCGCAAGCCGGCAAAGATGGGTTCGAACCGAGTCCGGGTGCTCTTATGCGTCTGGAGGCCGCCGAGGATATCAAGGTTCTCAAATCACGCTATTTTCAGGCGGTTGATTTCAAGGATTGGCCCAGCATCGTTGAGATGTTTACCGATGATGCTCGCGTCGATTTTAGCGGCGAGTGCAAGCACCACATAGGCCACCACGGCGTTACTGCCGCCGGGATCAATTCAGATGATTGGGTAGTTGTCGGCGGTCGTGCCACTGCAGAGGTCATCGCAGGCGCGGTCGGTGAAGTGATTGCAGTTCACCAGGGGCATGATCCGCAAATCCGTATTCTCTCGGCAGAACGCGCCACGGGTCGTTGGACGCTCTACGACCGGCTCGAATATCCCGACGAGATCATGCACGGATACGGGCATTACGAGGAGGAGTATCGGCGTGTTGATGGTCAGTGGCGGATTTCGGCGTTGACGCTGACCCGTCTGCGCGTGGTCTGGGAGGACTTACGCACGTCCGATTGACTGCCGGTTCGCCAGTCAGAGCGCGATGTCACGATTCAGTTTCCGTGACATCGGCAAAAATAGTGAGGAGGAGAACAGCTATGAAATACCACAACGAACGGCATCTCGCAGGGTCTAGGTCTCGGCTATGGAGTATTGCAGCCGTTACCGCCGCAATGGTCATGGCCTGCGGTGGAGCACAGGCGGAGGTTCCCTCTTCTGGGACCGTCATTATGTTCGGTCAGTCCAGAGAAAACCCGTATTTCGGTCAGAACGCCGTTGGCGCTGCAGATGTCGGAAAGAAATTCGGTTGGGATCTTACCTATATCGAAGCTTCCTCTCAGGAGCAGCAGGACAGTGCCATCCAGCAGATGCTTGCCACGGGAAAAAAGCCGCTCGGCATCATTCTAAATCCGGTGTCCGGCGCTGCGGCGGTCGCATCGGAGTTGGCGATCAAACAGGCGGGTCTGCCGCTCGTTCTACTCAACCAGGTGCCATCCAAGGAGCAGGCAGATCTCTTTGACGCCTATGCTGGGGTGAACGATTACAATAGCGGCGTTGACGCCGCGAGGCTCCTTTCAGCCGGCGCGAAAAAAGCGGGGATAGAGCTCGGTAACGGTCTCATCGTCAATACAGTCGCGGGTCACACCGCCGCGCAGCAGCGTGTCGAGGGCTTCACCTCCGAGATGAAAAAGCTGTTCCCTGCCAACTCGACCATCCTTGCGAACGTCAACTCTGGTGGCTATCTCGAAAACGAAGGCTACTCGGTGGGATCGCAGATCATTCCGGCAAACCGAGGCAAGTTCAACTGGGTCTATGGCGTCAACGACGCTTTGGCATTCGGCGCATTGCGAGCAGCCAAGGAAAACGGAATCGTGCCCGGCAAGGATGTTCTTTTTGTCGGAGGAACCTGCATGAATCCCACCACCAACGCGGCGGTGATGAAGGGTGAACTTGTAGGGACATCTGTCCAGGCGCCGTATATCGAAGGCGCGGCCGCGATGTACGCCTTGGCGGCTTTTCTCAATACCGGCAAAGTCATCAATGACGAAGTAAATTTGTCTGCGGACGCACCTCCGTCCGTTGACGTCCCACCCCATAAGTGGGGCTTCATGCCCAACACGATGCTCGATGGGTCAAAGGGCTCCTACGAGAATATCAAGATCTGGGGCAAGACTCCCAAGGAGCTGTGCAACTACAGCTGATCTTAAGAGCCAAACCTAAGGAAATTGGAGGAGCGTGGGTGAAATAGCCCCACGCCCGGTTGGGTAGGCAAAGCGATGATTGAACCTGGAAAACCTACGGATCAACTGATCCTTGAAATGAAAGATATCCACAAGTCCTTTGGTGCCGTCAAGGCGTTGAAAGGTGTGGACTTCGAACTGCGCCGCGGCGAGGTCATGGCCCTGCTTGGCGAGAACGGCGCTGGAAAAAGCACACTTGTCAAAATCCTGGCCGGGCTCCAGTCTCCGGAATCCGGGTCGATCAAGATCGATGGTCGACCCTTTTCTCTAGGCAATATGAAGCTCTCTTATGCCGCCGGGATTGCCGTAGCGGAACAAGAATTAAGCGTAATCGGGCCTCTCAGTGCCGCGGAGAACATATTCCTCGGCGGTGTTCCCTTCTCCGGGCCCTGGACCCGTTCAAGATTGGCAGAAAAGGCGCGCGGTTATCTCGAATCTGTCGGTCTTGGACACCTTGATCCCGCTATACCCGTAGAGCAACTCGCAGTCGCAGAGCGCCAGCTTATCGAGATCGCGCGGCTGCTTGCCACAAAAGCCCGCATCCTCGTTCTGGACGAACCGACAGCGGCGCTTTCTGATGCCGACATCGAACGCGTTAAGAGCACGGTGTTGCGGCTTGCGAAAGCAGGGCACAGCATCATCTATGTCACACATCGGCTCGGCGAGGTGTTCGAGATTGCGGACCGCATTATCACGCTGCGGAGCGGCCGAAGCAGTCCGCCTGTCAATGTTTCCGACATGACGCTCGAAAAGGTCATCGAGCAGATGATCGGACGTCCTCTTGCCGAAATGTTTCCTCCGCGATCGTCTGGTTTCGGCGAAATTGTGCTGGAGATGTCGGGTGTAACGTCGCCAGCACTCAATGTCTCGCAGTCTCTGCGGGTGCGCGCCGGTGAGATCGTCGGCATTGCCGGTCAGGTGGGTTCCGGAACAGAGTCGCTATTGCGAGCGATCGCCGGTGTCGACGTCGTTGAAACTGGAACCATCCATGTGGGCGGAAAGCTGCTCCCGGCGGCGCATACTCTATCTTCAGCGATTCAATCTGGAGTGGCGTACTGTTCGAGCGACCGGAAACTTGACGGCATTTTCGCGGATTTGAAGGTTTCAAACAACCTCGTTGCTCCGTCGATGAAAACCGTTTCTCCACGAGGATTGGTCAGTCGTCGCAGGATCCGCGACGTAACCGCAACGATATCCAAGCAAATGGCGATCGATCCGACGCGTGCTGAATACAGGGTTGGCGCTCTTAGCGGTGGCAACCAGCAGAAAGTCGCCCTCGGAAAATGGCTCGGAATTCAGCCGCGCGTTCTGCTTGTTTCGGAGCCGACCCGCGGCGTGGACGTGGGTGCCCGCGCCGAGATTTATGGCCATCTGCGACGTCTCGCCGACGAGGGCATGGCTGTGGTGTTTGCATCATCCGACATTGATGAGGTGCTGGGGCTGGCTGATACCGTGATCCCGATGTACCGCGGCCGGCAGGTGCGAACTGTCTCCCCGACTAAAGTGACGAACCATGAGTTAGTCAGGGATATCACTCACTCCTATGATGAGGCAGCGCCATGAGTGCAACCAACACCGTCTCAACTCCCTCACAAAACCCAAAGACGTCCAGCTTTACGCAATTCTTTCTCCTATTGCTCGGCCTGATCGTTTTGGTGGCTGTCGGTGGTCTGTTTAATCCGGTGTTCCTGACTGGAGAGAACGGTCTGGCCATTCTTCGGGCCGCCGCGATGTCTGGAATTGTCGCTTTAGGTGCGACGTTTATAACGTTGTCCGGCCGTTTCTTTTCGCTTGCTCTGGGAAGCACGGTAATGTTCAGCGGCGTCACTCTTGCTGTATTGATGTCGCTTGGCTTGCCATTCTCGATCGCCGTTTTGCTGACCTTCGCTATTGCGACTGTCGTCGGTGCGGTCCAAGGCGTCATCATTGCCATGGGCGCGAATCCCATCATCACGACTTTAGGCGCAAGTGCGCTGCTTGCAGGCCTCGCCGGTTTGACAACCAACGGAGTGAATATTCCGATCGAAAGCGAACTGGTTGCATGGATTGGCAATGCGAGATTGATCGGTGTGCCGACACAGACCTGGGCTTTTGTGGTTGCCATTGGCATTGCGTGGTGGGTCATCAACAAGACCCGCTTTGGCCATGAGACAGTGTTGCTAGGTGCAAACAGCGCATCTACGCGCGCATCCGGCATATCTGTCGCCCGAGTTACGGTAAGTGTTTTCATCATTGCCAGCATCTCAGCCGCTGTAGTGGGCGTTCTAGCTGCCGCGCAGTTCAGCAAGGCGCGCGTCATGGGATTTGACGGCCTTGATTTTGATGTGGTGGCCGCGGTTCTGATCGGCGGCACGGCCATCCAGGGCGGCCGGGGGTCCCCCGTGCAGTCCGCCTTAGGGGCGGTCGTCATCGCTACAATTCAAAACTACATGCTGCTGCTGTCCTGGTCGCAAGGCGTGCGAACGCTCGTCACTGGCGCCTTCATCGTATTAATCGTTGTTGGCTTTCACATCGCAGGCCGTAGAAAAGGAGCTTAAGGTGATCAAATCCTTATTTCACCATCCGGTCATACACCGTGTCGCGCTGGCAGCCGTGATTTACCTAAGCTTTTCGTTGACCATCACAAACTTCGGATCTGCCGGGAATGCTTACGCCATTTTGGAATCCTGCGCGCTGATTGGAATTGTGGCGGCGGGTCTGGGTGTGACGATGCTGGCAGGCGAATTAGATCTGTCGGTCGGTTCGGTTGCCGCATGCGCTGGGATCATTGCCGTGAGTTTCTCGCATTATGGCGTGATTATCGCTGTAGTGGCGGCCATCGTGCCAGCGGTACTGTTCGGTGTTGTCCAGGGCATTGCAATTGCCAGACTTCAAATTTCATCCCTGGTTTTCACTTTGGGAACTTTTATCGGAGTGCGAGGGTTGGCCTATGTTCTTACTAATGAGAGGACAATCACATTGGCGCTGTCGGACCTCTCAATTTCGACGGGTCTCAGAGCGCGCTATCTGATCTTCTCGCCGTTCAGTCTGCTTATGATCGCCACGCTGATATTCCTGGGTCTTGTGCTTCGCTATACGCGCCTCGGTCGTGAGGTCTACGCAATTGGGGGAGCGCGTAAGGAATCCCGAGCCGCGGGGGTATCCCAGATCAGGCCTCTTATATTCAGTTTTGCGGTTTCAGCGGGGTTGGCAGCTCTCGCTGGCGCATTGGCATCATTGCGTGGGGGCAGCGCAACCCCAGTGGGTTACGAAACGCTCCTTTTAGCCGCTGTCACGGCTGCGTTGGTCGGTGGCGTGAGCGTTTACGGAGGGCGGGGCAGCATGGCCGGCGTTTTTATTGGAGTTGTAACGCTGCAGTTTCTGCTAGCCGGACTTCAGCTGCTCGGTGCAGCGAATTGGGCGGCCAACCTGACGACCGGCGCGGTCCTATTGATATTCCTTGCCGTCGATATCGCGAACGGCGATTCACCGGTTGGCATCGCGATGCAACGCTTGAAGGTTCGATGGCAGGCGCGCAGGCGCGGCCATAGTAATTCTATCGCACGGCTCTAGGAAGCATTCGTTGTGTAACGCTTGTTCCGGCACGCGGATGCCTGCGGGCCCGGTTATCATGAAGAGAGAACGGAATGGGTAACAACATGTCAGGCTCAACCAATACATTCGGTCAACGGCTGGCGGGTCGGACCGCCGTCATCACAGGTGCTGCATCCGGTATCGGTCGCGCAAGCGCGCTGCGCTTCGCGCTGGAGGGCGCGCATGTCGCTGTGTGGGATCTGAGGAAGGACCGCATTGATGAGGCCGTGGAAGAAATTCGCGCTGCAGGTGGCCGTGCGGACGGCTTCGAGGTCGATATCGCAAATTCCAGCAGCGTCCTATCCGCTGCGAAAGCAACATGTGGGGTGCTGGGAAACATCGGCATCATCATGAATAATGCCGGAGTTCTTGACCACTACGCGAACGCGCTCGACAGCGACGAGGCCCTCTGGGACTGGACTATGGGCGTGAATCTCAAGGGCATGTATCTGGTTTCTCGGGCGCTGCTGCCTTCGATGTTGGAAGCCGGTGGCGGTGCGATCGTCAACGTTGCATCGATCTCAGCATTTATCGCGGGCGGTGGCGGTATTGCTTACACCACATCGAAGCATGGAGTGATTGGATTCACGCGTCAGATGGCGTTCGACTATGCACACCAGGGCGTCCGGGTAAATGCCGTTGCTCCGGGTGCCGTCGAAACCGGGATGACAGCGGACATCCTCAACAACGAGGAGCTGCCGGTGGTGCACGCGCTGCGAAAAGCGCCGGCAGGGCGCCACGCCCAACCTTCCGAGATCGCCAATGTGGCGCTCTTTCTCGCCAGTGACGAAGCCAGCTTCGTATATGGCGCGGTCTATGTCGCCGATGGTGGCTGGACGATCCGATAGATTGCCCAGGAGATCCCCGTTGGAGGGAAAGCAAGCCAAAAAAGCGTCGTGGTGACGCTCAGTCATTGCCTTCGTCCGGAAGGCACTTTGCGGGAATTCAAGTTGGACTTGGCCGAATGGCCAAGTCCTCTTGCACTTAGAACAATTTCGGCAATCCGCATGTCTCGCCTCCGTCGGCAACGAACTCTGATCCGGTGCTGAAGGAACTCTCACTTCCCGCCAGGAACAGCACCAGATTGCTGATCTCCTCTGGGCGGCCTAGCCGCTCCATGGGAACATGGGAAAGCTTCTGATAAAGACCGGCGATCATATCCGTGTCGACGTTTCCTGGATGGACAGAATTGACGCGTATATTGAAGGGCGCCAATTCAATCGCCGCCGCTTTGGTGAGCCCCCGAACGCCGAACTTCGAAGCTATGTAGGCGGGTACGCCCGCAAATGCCTTGAGGCCCGCGGTCGACGAAATATTGATGATCGAGCCGCCTCCGGCGGCCTTCATAGCCGGAATTGCGGCCCTGATTCCTTTAAACGTGCCTGCCAGATTGATACCGACGACCTGACCCCACTCCTCGTCGGTGCATTCCTCGATCGAGGAGAACCGAAGAATCCCCGCATTGTTGACCAGCACATCAAGACTTCCGAAACGATCCGTCGCCGCCCGCACAGCCGCAACCCAGTCCTCCGTACGGCTCACGTCCAAATGAACGGCTATCGCGCGATCGCTGCCAAGTTCGGCGGCGATCGCCTCATTCTGTTGATCAAGCACATCGCCCAAGACGAGTTTTGCTCCTGCAGCGGCGAAGGCCCTCGCATGGATCGCTCCCATTCCCTTGGCCGCGCCACTGATCAGCACGACTTTACCTAATACGCTCATTTCCGCTCCTCCCTAATTTGCTGTCCGGCGCCAACAGTCAAGCGGCGGATATTTCCAGTCGTATGAATGCTGGGTGTTTTCGTCATGCCCTGATCCTTTTTGAATCAGCACATGTCTGGCTCTCCCCGACTGGCTTGCTGTACACACGTCCGCTGCAGCCAGATCGGTTTCAGTCGATGTCGAAAGCAGAACTCGATGCCATGGCTAACGCTGGCCCCTCCTCACCGAAGTGCCCTCGCACGCAGGTTCCTTTGCACGGCCAACAAATATTCGTTTATTACAAAAGAATTTGTCAAGGTAGAATTTGTGTCCTTGCCAAATGCATGAGTTAGCACATTGAACCTTTTGAGGGCCGCCTTCCAACCCGTTGTGTCTTCGCCAGCCAGGAAGGCTGCGTTGGGCGGTTATTGGCGTCATATGATCGCATAAGAATTTGACTATCACATATAGATTCGTAATTGACTAAATTTTTGAAGTGTGGTTTTTTCGTTATGCGTACCGCTACGACTAAGTTGAAAATTGCTTAGTGACAGATCTGGGAGGAGCTAAGGTGTACGAACTGCTACTATCGCCCGCTAAAATTGGGCCTTGGGAACTCACTAGCCATGTTGTGATGTCCCCGTTAACTCGCTCGCGAGCTGAAGAAGATTGGAGCCCAAGCCGATATGCTGCCGAATACTATGGCCAGCGCGGCGGAGCTGGGATTGTCATCTGCGAAGCAACGCAAGTCAGCCCCGATGCGACCGGCTATCCCCGAACACCTGGCATTTGGACCGATGCCCATGTGCGACGGTGGCGCGAGATTGTCGATGCCATCCACGCAGGCGGCGCACGTGCTGTGCTCCAGCTCTGGCATTGTGGGCGTATTGGTCATCCGGACAATATGCCCAAAGGCTTGGCGCCGATGGGCCCCTCTGCGGTTCAGCCCAAATTGCCGATCTACACGGATGTTGCCGGAACAGAGGTTACGAACCCTATGCCCCGGGAGATGAACGAGGACGATATTCAAGGCGTGATCGAATCCTACCGATCTGCGTGCAGGCGAGCCAAGGAAGCGGGGTTTGACGGCGTCGAACTTCACGGCGCCAACGGCTACATTGTTGAACAGTTCGTTGCATCCAACACCAATTTGCGCACTGACAAATGGGGTGGCTCGCTCGCGAACCGCGTCCGCTTCATGGCGGAAGTCCTGAAAGCAATGACCAGCGTCTATGAGCCGTCAACCGTCGGCGTTCGTCTCTCTCCCTTTGGTCGGTTCAATGAGATCAACGACGAGAATCCCCAAGCGATGTTTGAGGCAATGCTTGGTGTGGCTGAGGCTTCGGGCGTTGGCTATGTCCATGTTATCCGACCGGTGGTGAGCGGAAACGTGGATCGAGAAGCGAGCGCTTCGGACACCGAGGTCATTCGCATCGCTAGAAAACTGTTCTCTCGAACCGTCATCGCCGCAGCGGCATTTACACCTGATACTGCCGAAGCTGAACTAGCCAGCGGTCGGGCAGACCTTATCGCGTTCGGAAGGCCGTTCATCGGGAACCCCGACTTCGTCAACCGTCTGCGTAAGGACGTTGCGCTGTCCTCCTGTGACGCGTCGACCTTCTACACTCCTGGTCCCAAGGGATATATCGACTATTCCGCCGCGACCTGATCGTAGTCGTGGAGACCTTCCTGTCTGGCGTTAAAGGGTGGGCCTGGTGCTCTCCCGGAGAGTCGTAAGGCATGTCCGTCTATGCTTTGAGTGAGCGCATGCTTGGACATTCTGGACGTGCACACTCAGTCCTTGGCTCTGCCTGGCACTACAGCGCCGCGTATCGAATATGATGCGGGGCGCTGTAGCAGACTGAATCTATTGCGCAGTTTTACCTCTTAAATCGGTTTCGATTTGGGAGTAGCTCGCTAGGGCAAGGCTGCTGATGACCATCGGGATCCTGCCTTGGCGCTCGTCACGACGTTTGCCTTTGCAATGGCCGTCTATTTGTGGCGATGGCCACAGCACCAAAACAGGCACTCGAAAGCGCAATTAATTCGTCAATACCCAATAGCATCGCAATTGACGAATATTGTGATGTCTGTCTTTTTACCATCTGTCTGCGATGTTGCGACGATTTTAGTACTGGAGGAGAACTAAAATGACTGACCTGCGTTCACAGGATGCCCGGCTGTCCGCCCTGCTAGACACGGAAGAAATTCGTGCACTGCGTGTTCGCTACAGCCATGCGCTGGATAGTGGCGCGTTCGAACTGTTCAACGACGTCTTTTCTGCAGATGGTGTTGTCGAAGTGACGGTCGGCCGCATGGAGGGGATCGAAGCAATCCGAGCGGGACTGGCTGATGCTTACGCGATGTTCGACTACCGGAAAGCAAAAAACTATCCATTCCTTCACGCGATCGCAAACCATTCGATCACCATAACTGGACCCGATTCCGCGCAAGGCTGCTGCTATCTTCTGGACTTCGTCACTGGCAGGGAAGATGGCCACCCGATCCTCCTTCTCGGCCTGTATTTCGATACGTATAAGCGTATTGCTGGCGCATGGCGCATTGTCCATACCCGCCTGGACGTAGTGTGGCCCTTGGAAGAAAAGTAAGCCACTATGGCCCGACGAGCTTTCTGTGCTCAGTAAAAGCGTCCTGGTGGGTAGTGCCTCTCGATAGTCCAGGCAAAGCAGCTAGAGAGGTGCCGTTAATTGACGCGGCGAGGCTCGTCCAGTGCCCCCCCGACAAAGCACTCATTCGGGCCAGTCTCCTTTGTCCGACATGGTGGCTGCGCTTTGCGTTCTACGAGGCGGCAAAAAGGTCGTTTGCAATCGTCAGGACATCGGACCCCGGCCCTTACGGATGCTTCATTTTTGCCAAGGGTGTTATTTAGCCGGTTTGGGCTGGTCTCGTCCCATTTATTTTCGATAAGTCTATGGGCTATTCAGTTGTCGAAATTTTCCACATGGCAGAAGTCCGCTCTACGGGAGAATTAGGCAGAGAATTCGCGTTCAAACGTAGAGTGGTTTATGCGCCGAACCAGGTAAACCCGATCGCCAGTTATTGCCGGGTGTCCTATTGGGAGCGCCTAACATCCGCCAATAACAATTGCAGCCTCATAGTCAGTCTTCGGTAGGGCCGTGATCATTATCGCGGCCCTACCGAAGACTGAACCGCTTAGGAGGCTTGACTGATTCTGTTATCAGGCGGCAATGTTGCCGCGAATATTGACGCCTGAATGATCTGAGCTATCGACAAGCTTAAACTGACTCACCAAGTCGGTAAGCTGTGCTGACTTTGCACGAAGATCGGAGGCCGCGCCTGTCGTTTCTTCGACCATTGCCGCGTTCTTCTGAGTAACTTGATCCACCTGGACAATCGCCGAGTTCACGTCGGCCAGGCCGGTCGCTTGCTGTTGCGCGGCGGTTGCGATTGCTCCTATCAGGCTATCGATATCGTTGACCTTGTTTACAATAATACCCAAAGTCTGGCTCGTGTTTTCCACGAGCTTAACCCCGTGCTGTACCTGTTCCGAACTCGCCGCAATAAGACCACGGATTTCCTTGGCGGCTGCGGCTGACCGTTGGGCGAGTGCGCGTACTTCCGAGGCTACAACGGCGAACCCTTTCCCGGCCTCCCCCGCACGCGCTGCTTCGACGCCGGCGTTGAGCGCAAGCAAGTTTGTCTGGAAGGCAATTTCGTCGATAACCGCCGTAATCTGACTGATTTCTTGGGAGCTTTTCGCGATTTTGCCCATGGCGTCTTCCGCTTGGCTCATGATCTCCCCGGAACGGGCAACATCGGCTTTCGTACCGGATGCGAGTTCGTTTGCCTGCCTAGCATCTTCGGATGTGCGCCGGACTGTCGTTGTGATTTCCTTGATAGCGGCCACAGTCCTTTCAATGGAGTTCGCTTGCTGCTCCGTGCGGCGGGAGAGATCGTCTGATGCTGTTACGATTTCCTCAGTACCAGTGCGGATATCCTCGGCTGTGGCGCTTATGCGATACATTGCGTCCAGTAGCTCCTCGGTGGCACCGTTGAAGTTCTGCTTGGCAGTCTCACTCTTCGGAGGAAACTCCGCCTGAATACGATAGGTCAGATCTCTGTTGGCAAGTGCGGTAAGCGCATCGCTGAGAGTTTCCATGGAGATCCGGTCAGCTTCAGCTTCCGACTCCTTCAACCGGCGATCAAATTCAGCACGCTCTTTTTCAGCAGCTGCGGAAATTTCAGCAAAAAAGTGATACATCGCGACGGTCACATCAACAAAGACCGAATTCAACAGGCTTCGAATGAGGTCACGCCGTTTATTGGCAGTTTTCCATTTGGTTGCCTCCACCAATGTGATCACGAGTTCCGATGCGAAACAGGCGTAGCCGGGTTGCAGATAGGCGGGATATTCAACCATTTGAGCGATGTTTCGAGCAATCTCTCCCTGTTCAGCAAAATATGCCTCTGAGAAATCACCGGTAGTGATGCAGTTGAACTTGCGCAACTCTTGTTGAAAAAGCTCCTCCGGAAGTTTTTTGAAATTCGGATCGACGGTGCTATATGCGCAACTAAGTATATGGCGCAGGTTACTCTGAATAAGGTCTCTGATCTCAATTCCAACCCGTTTTTGCGCGTCGCTCCAAGGCTGAATTTGATCTTCAATCTTTTTCATATTGCACCTATCTCGTTGTAAACAAACCAACTCTCTTGCATGCGTCAGACCCAACGTGTTGCTCTCCGCAGACACAAGGAGTTCGCGTGGGTCGAGTAGAAATATGTCAGGGTAAACAAATCCCTACCTTTTCTCTGACGGGTGCATTTGTTTGCAACAAATGGACAAGGACTTCAGAAACTGGACAGAATGTCTCCTCGACGTTGTGAGAGGGTGCGTTGGTATTGGCTGCAACGGGATGTGCACCTTTCGTATATTGCGCATTCTCCCTCCGCTCTTTTGACAGACGAGTGTGTTCTGGAACGTCGGAAACGGCGTTTCGAGCACTGCCGCAAAACCGCGATGATTGAGTCATCTGCAGCTGTATATCTTGCTGTGGGATTTTCGCGTTGGTGACTTCAAGGATGGGACCATCCTCGAGCAAAATCACACCGGCGGGGCTCCTTGTCCGCTCTCACAAATTAGCAACGTGAAACACAGACCTCGTTCCCTATCCTTGGGTAGTCGACCTCAATGATTTGTGTAGCATGCCTGAGCCACGAGGTCGGTTCCGCCAGCGAGTGATGTTAGGAGACCCGGTAGCGCCGTCGTAAACTGATAGGTGAGATTGACCTGGGAAAAGCCCGCCAGGCCGT
>Ga0307510_10006687_pt1 | contig 13743 bp, 12 predicted proteins | sample 12_EM_MG_FD_207224 | JGI IMG/M metagenome (GOLD analysis project Ga0307510, IMG submission 207224) | Populus trichocarpa ectomycorrhiza microbial communities from riparian zone in the Pacific Northwest, United States - 12_EM | ecosystem: Host-associated > Plants > Roots > Unclassified | place... | reverse complement strand
GATTGCGCCTGGTACCGGCCAGCTACGACGACGACCAGGATGGGAAGCATGATTGGAGATCCAAGGATCTGTTTCGACTTTCCGCAACAGTTCCTGGCGCTCTCATTCTCCCCATCAACCCAGACGTTGCGTCCAACAATTCTTGTGACACATTCTTTCTATTCCAGTCTTCTGAGCTCATAGCCTTAGCGGCGAGTTTGCAAGATAGTATACCCCGCAGACACTGCAAATCCATCCCACAAGTCCAAGCCTCAGACTATTTTCCATGCGATCATGGCTCGCACAGAAGCCATGCTCAATGCACACCCCATCGACGAAGACGAGGTAAGCCATGGCGAAGTGTTTGGGGTGAGGGAGTGGGTAGATGAAGATGGAGGTGTAGTTGGGGAGGGGGTTGTTGGTGATCTGTAATATCGTCACCTGATGGGCTGTCGTCTTTGGGGACACTAAGGCGTTGTGGACCTGTGGGTGAGTCCAAGTGAGGCCAGTGGGGATGCAAAAGACGGGGAATGTCGTAGGAAGGAGGGAAGATAGGGGGGTTGGGATGGGGTGGAGAGGAGGGTAGAGGGTGGAAGGGTCGAAAGACGGAAGGGTGCGTAAAACGGCGGTAGGCGGGAGGCGCGAGAGGTGTGCGGTAAAGGCAGCACAGTATTTCACAATGGTGTATTTAATAGGAGGAATAGAGAGCATGTGGTGAAGGGGCTCGACCGGGGTGGTACGAAAAGTGCCGCTGATGCGTCGAACAGCAACATTCTGGGCCACTTGGAGGATGTGGACATGGGATTTCGGTAGCTGGTGAGACCAGACAGGGAGACTGTATAAGAGAACGGGGAGTGTGATAGCATGGAAGACTGTGCGCCAGGAGTGGAAATCGATGCCGTGGACAGAGTTGCCCAACAAGAGGCCCCAAAAAGAAGACTGGGCTCTAGCAGCCATGATTTTGAGGTGTGGTTTCCAGCTGAATTTGTCATTGATGAAGACTCCAAGGTAGCAGACTAATGACAAGCGACAAACTTGCAGGGTCCCGCTGCTGGGAATGTGAAGGTCAATTGAGGGTCAAAGGGCACCGACACAGGCGACGGATGCATGATGGGGTTGGAATGCTATGAACTCCATTTTGTTGGGATCAATCTGAAGGCCGTTCCTCATGAGCCAGTCAGTGACGATGTAGAAGCTGTCAGTACACTTCTGAAGCACTGCCTGGTGGGTTGCGCCAGTGGCGACGATGGCGCCATCATCAACATAGGAAGAGAGGGATTTGAAGCGCCAGGCTTCGGAAAGATGGAGAAGGGGGAGGATGTACAGAGCAGACAAGATGGGCAAGAGGGGCGAGCCTTGTGGGGTGCCATGATTCAGGACAATCTTGGGTAAGGGCTCACCATTAAAGGTGAGGGTGATGCATCTGTCCGTGAGGAAAGAGCGAACCCAGTCACACAAGAAAGGGGCAAAGCTGAGGAGTGAGAAAATGTGGACAAGACGTCCGACATGAAGATTGTTGAAGAAGCCCTGGATGTTGAAGAGGAGGAGGCCAGTGACCCATCCGCTCTTGATACATGTCTGGACTGTGTGAGTCATACTCAGCACGGCGTCAGTGGCCGTGTGGTAGTCTTGCAAGCCAAATTGATGGGGGGGGGGGGAGGTTGTACCTTGCGGAGTCCAACAGGATGCACTTCAACATGATATGCTCGAGGAGCTTTCCACAGCACTCCAGGAGGGATATCGGGCGATAGGCCTTCACAACCTGGTAATATATTTTACCAGGTTTCAGAATGGGGATGACGGTGGCGCAATGCCATGGGTGGTGACCCAGTGTGGTGGCAGCGTTGAACAGGGATGTGAGGTGGGAGGGCGCAGCCATATGGCACCACTTGAGAAGTTTATAAGTGATACCTGATGGGCCTGGAGCAGATTTGTTAGAGGTGCACACAAGGTTGCAAGAAACTTCTTCATCTGTGATAGGGTCGAAGCCACAAGGAGGAAGGGGGGCAGGGTCATCAGGGTCAGAGTCTGGGATGGGTTTGGGGACCGTGGGGAAGAAGCGGTTGGACAGGACTTGCCGTAGATCAGTGTGGGAGGTGGCCAAAGAGCCATCGAGTTTCAGGAGTGGAGGGATCTTATTTGCACATCTGCCATGTCACCAGGCAGTAGCCTTCCACAGAGTGTCACGGGTGACTGTGGTGAGATTGTCATTGGACCAGCCTCGCTTTGCCTCCGTGATTGTGCGACGAAGCGCCTTGATGGCATCTTTACGTGACTCGCCTCAGATGGAAGCGACACTAGCAAGGGTGGCCTCACAGTGTAGGTTCCACCAATGGAGGCCCCGGAACTCAGGTGTGTGCCAGCATTTGAACAGCTTCCCTGAGATGGCATAAATATCCGCATCAAGGGCATCCACAGTGCGGGTAAGGGATTCAATGTCCGAAATGTCAGGAGTAGGTAGCAAGGCAAAGTCTTTGGTCCAAGAGGCAACCAGGGAATTGTCAATGACAAAGCCAGGCAGAAGTGTAGGTACATAGGGGAGGGGCTCATAGGGAGGAGTCCAGTTGATAGATAAAGCTGCGTGGTCAGAGCCAAGGGAGTCTAAGAAGGAAATGGAGACTGGGGAAAATCTGCCAGTACATAATGCCAAGTCATTTAAAAGAGCAAGGTCGATAATGGAGTCACACTGTCTAGCCTTGCCTCTGGGTGTAGCCAACCCTGTGGGATTGACAAGCGTGAGGTCGGAGTCTTCGAACCAGTCCTCAAGGGGGCTGGCCCAACTCAACACTGTGGCCCCCAGGAAGGACCAAGTGGAGGAGTGTGTGTTGAAATCCCCAACGACATAAGTAGGGAGAACTGAATCAAGAGGGGTAGGTAGAATATGCCCAAGAGCCAGGCGATGGTTTACAACGTGATGGTAAATATTAACAAGAAGAAAGACATTACCTGAAATGGAGACTTCTAAGGCTTGGGATGATGGGGACGCGATGGGGTGGTCAGTCAATGACACAACGCGCATGTCACAGGACATGAGGAGGGTTTGTCAGACATAAGTCACGACCTTGCACACCTTGCCTTTCTGGTGCTTCGGGGTGAAGAATTCCCACCTGGGGTGGGCGGCAAAACCACGGACCTCATCACCATCAGGGTTGGAGTCAGAGCAAGAGGGGATGAGACAGCCAAACCACGGTTCCTGAACCATTACAATATCAGCATGTGTCGCCTGGAGAAAGGCAATAAACAAAGGGTTCCATTTCCACATGTTGACTGACACGATTGATATGGGTGTATCAATCATAGTGACAATGCAGGGGTGACGACCAGGGGTGCAGGAGACTCTCCATCAGAGAGCATCTTGACGTCTGGGGATGGGGAGCTCGGAGCTCGCCAGGTGGCATCAGCATTGACGCCATTCTTCTTCTCATTGGAGGAGTCCCCAGTGTGTGCAATGGGGGAATGGAACTTGGAACAAAGTGGACACAAGAGAGAGAGAGCAGAATGGCCTTTAGCCGGCTTGCAAGCCCATTGGCAGTTAATGCATACTACTGGGCATGTGCAGTAGACCTCAGTGTGTTTAGACACCACCTGGCACTTCTTGTGGTGCTCATCCTTGGCATGGGCGCCAGCGCAGATGGGGCACACCACGGTGTCCTTGGGACGTGGGCAGTGTACAGCCTTGTGGCCAAGCATCCAGCAGCACTCACATTGGGAAATTAGAGGGTGCGCCTTGTACTTATGTGGGCAAGTTGTGCGGTTGCCAAAAAGGAAGGGAGGGTTCCGCAAAATGTCCTTAAGACGCGAACCATCGGGGTCAAGAAAAGTGACAGAAATAGACCCATGATGGGCATTGGGGTGTCTGGCTGTCAGCCAGTACAGTTCCCCAAGGAGAATGAGGTCCTTAAGACCCGCGTTACAAGCAAGTTCTGTGCAGAGAGCCGCAGCAGAGGGAAGCAGAGTGCCCATGGTCTCCCACATGGTGGGGACCGAATTCAGGACAACACGGGTGTACCCATGGGATGGGACCAGAGAGTAATGCAGTCCAAGGACATGTGTGAAAATGGAGTGGAGGCGGAGCACCTCATCAAGGGAGGGGTTCCCGTTGAATGTCAACACAAAGTTGTGTGATATCTTGTTGGTCCAGCGGCCACCAATGAGCTTGGCCTGCTTGGTTCCAGCATCTTTGACATGTTTCTGGATGGAGCAGACATACGATGCAGCGTCGCTGCAGCGGCCAGAGGGGGCAGACAGGTTACTGGCGCGGGTGTCATAGACAAGAGTGAATTCCATCTTCGTGACCAGGTGGGGAGCAGGAGGGGAAGCAGGGGTGGGGTGGGAGGCCTTCTCCAGGAAGGCAGCGACCGCTCGCTCCTTTGGAATGCGGAGACCAAGCTTTGGAGTGAACCAAGCATTAAAAGCACTGATGACTTGGTCGTGAGTCAGTGAGTCCAACTGGGGCTTCATCAAGAAGCTGTGAGCAGCCAGTGCGGCGGAGGGCGGGAGGGTAGGCAGGGCAGAGGGCACAGTGGGGCGAGAGGCAGCGATTGAAGCAAAGGTTCAACCGCGCTTTCCACCCATGACTTTCCACCCAGGGCCATCACCTGGTGGAGGAGTATTGAGGTTGAGGGCGGAGCCCACGGGGTAGGCATGGGGAGGAGAGGACTCGGTAAACCCAGAGATCTTGGTCCCATCAGACAAGATCGAAATGGGTTCCGACAGACGGGCAGGTGGACCTGCCAGTGTAGGGGCGTCAAGAGCAGCTGAGCCGCAAGTGGAAGCGTCAGGTTCAACGGAGCCTTGAGTGGCAGCAAGGAAAGGGCCCATGAAAGAGGGACCGGCTGGGGAGGCAGGGCGACCAAGGTCGTCAGCACGGAGGTCACGGTGCAGGTCATCTTCCAATTGGAGTTTGACAAGGAGCATGCGGGTGTGAGTGAGGAAGGCTTTGCCAATGGCGGGGGATGGGGGGATCTGCAAGCGGTTGAGGAACATTGCGGAGCAGAAATGGTCCCAGTCCTTGGCGGCAATGTCAGCAAGCATAGTGAGGTGTGCCGGGTTGATTTCATCGCGTGGCTGGTTGCACATGTTGAGGATGACCATTTCAAAGAATGGGTGGACGTCCTCATTATCGTTGTGGCTCTCAAAACGTTTATGGGCATCTTCCATCTCTGCATCTTCAGCCTCAGCACGGGAGGGAGCGGACACTGTGTGGTAATCATCCACACATTCCTCACCTCCAACTGGAGCCTTGAGAGTGGGGAAGCCGGAATTGTAATCAGCGGGGTCGAAATCCTCAGGGTAGCCCTTGCCATTGCCAGGGACCCAGTTCTGGGTATCCTCGACAGTGTGGAGGCGGGAGCTGATATCCTTGATGGAGGACTTGAGGGGGACGAGGGCTGCCATGATGGTGGAGCCAAGGAGATGCATCATGCAGTCCTCAGCCGTCTCAACAGGAGGGATGGAGGCAGGCAACGGTATCACCAACTGGTAACAATCTACCAGGGAGACTTTCGGGGTCAAGGCAACATCTGTTGGCGTGATTTTGGGACTGGGAACCGGTCACGCTGAACTGGGGCAGGCATCTCCCAAGGGAGCAGCCAGTGCCATCATGACATCTGGGATATCATTCAAGGACAACACGGGTAGGGCTGTGGTGGGGAGTGTCTCAGGGAGGCAGCTTGTCGGGGTCGAGGGTAAGCCAGAGTCGGCATCTCCTCAGGTCCCCACTGGTGCTTTCACGATGCCAGGTCCAACCAGTGGCCCAGTGACGTGTATGGGTAGAACAGGTCCGGACACCTCTTGGGTGACGCTAGGTCCAGCCCAGCCCCGAGTGTGGTTGCTTATGGGGGCACAAAGAGGAGCAGAGGAAGCAAGATCACTCACCTGAAAGTCTGCCTTCGTTGGTGTCTTGTCCAGCTTCTGGCTGTAAGACAGGGATGGGGACGGAGAGCGTGCGCAGGAGATGCTGTGGGATGCACGGGTGGGGTCCGCACAGCGGTCCTTACGACGGGAGCGGCGGCTCTCAGTCTTGGAGAGGACAAGGGATTTGGCCGCAACAAGGTGGGCATTCTCCTTGTGTTCCTCCAATTTGATGGCAATGCCATGTTTAAAGGCATCCAGCTCCAAAAGCTTCTCTGCTTTCAAAGAGGCTTCCTTCACCTGCCATTCGGGGAGGAGTGTTGTGGATTTCCATGTCTCAAAGTTGCAAGCTGCCTCCTCAAGGGCGCTGGACTGGAGACAGGTCAGTTCTGCGTGGTAAAGGTGTTTGGCTTCGGCGTGGGCATTGTGGTGGGCCGCATCTGTTATGATCCACCCCAATTTTTCTCATCCTTGTCAGACCCCCTCCTTGTCACCCTGTCCATGCCTCAGCGACCATTACCATTGAACCCATCATCCCTACCAGACCTGCCACCGCTACCGCCCAGTGAACCATCCAAACCATCGTCACCCCTTGATCAGCCCCCAGTTGAGCCCCTCGTCCCCGTCCCATGGAACATCCATCATCGGGAATACTCCTCAATGGAGATGTACCAAGAGCCACTCCCAGTAGAGAACCCACTGGAAGATCCAGACAGTCCCATGGAGGACACGCTGCCCTTAGAGCCAGAACCATTCATTCCATATGAACCTGATGTCCCTGGAGGCAACATGCACGCCTTGCCCCCAGAAGAGTCCCCCGTCATACCATGGCAAGAGTACCTTGCCCCGGATAGTCCTGTGTCCTGCAAGCACTCCCTGTCACCTACAAGTCCCTCTTCAGCACCCATACGCCAACGCACCAGTAGGGAAGGCAGTTACCACTCAATCACACCTACCGCCTTGTCACCTATAGCTGGCACCTCGCCCCAGAGCCAGGGTTACCAGTTGACCTCTCCCGGAGGATCCGCAGACAATCCCTCATCCACGCAGAGCTCCGCAGACAACACGGATAGCGACGTGGCCCTTAATTGGGTCACCATCAATATGGACTACCTTAAAGGGTAGTTGCTTACACTAGACGCCCATTAGACCAGAATGGGCACACAGAGATCAGATCTCCTCGGATCAGCCTCAAACCTTGTGGTCGTCATCACATCATGATGACACTTCTCTTCTTGGAATGACCCGCCGCCATTGTTCGATCCTTAAAGATGGATTAGGCAACTTGTCACTTTATCATTTGCTCTCGCTCATTCTCTATTGTTCGACTCATACAGACCGCAGCACTTGTCCGCGGAGTACCATACGATACAGACAGCTCCCTCTTGACCAGAGGTACCTACCTTAGTGACCATGGCCCGTGCGCGGCCGTGCCTGTATATAAGCGCCCTGTATTTCGACAGTCAAGCCCTAAGCTTGACTTGATTCTCAATATCAACATTCTTGAAAGCTCCCCAAGTGCCTCCCCTTTCCTCATCTCTTACATAAGCCTCTCAGAGTCGTCTCTAGCAAATACTAGAGACTTCTACTTCTTCAAGTACTCGCCACTAGTTCACTCTTAGTACAAGTTGTACTATCAAGGCCCGTTGAAGCCTTAACAGCATCGACCTTGGCTTGACACTCAGCATCAAGGCGGTCAGAGATATGCGTGGGGAGGGTCTGAGAGGCCTTGGTAACAAGGGTCTCTGTGAAGTGGTGTTTCATCACCTCGAGGAGGCGACAAGACCATTCGATCAGACGGGGGTCAGAGATGAGGTCGGAAATGTCAGGGGAGTGATCGGATGCAAGGCATTGGATCGCAGCATCTTGGGCAAACACACGTTGGCCATCAGCCCACGCTTGCACATGTAGATGGGCAGCCTCGATGGCCTCCTCAACAATGAGGGAGCAAGCGGCAGTAATATCGCCACTGCACTTGGAGAGGTAGACGTCCCAGTCATCCTTGGAGATGGGGAGCTGGAAGGTGGTGGCGCACCCCATGCAGGTGATCCAGTTGTCCAGGTCATCTTGGGTGTTGGCGAAGAACGTGTCAAGAGATTCAAGGGAGCATTTCATGTACGTGAGGTGGAGGGTCTTGGACAGGCTCAGGTCAGAGAAGTGGCTGAGGGACTTCTTCTGGATGGATGTGAGGAGGCTGTTGCAAGCATCCGTGACAAGTGCCATGAGGAGGTGAATCCAGGGTGCACAAGACTTGGTGAAATCGGAGTCCAAGAGAGCGTGAACGCGGTCAATCGCGATGGAGTTGGCATTGCCAACAACGACATCGGGGTTGGACTCAGGCAGGGTGAGGGGGAGCATGGAGAGGTGGCCCTCGATAGGGAGGAATTCAGAGTGGGTGGTCCCAACAGGGTAGAACAAATCGGGGTCAAGGGGGGGGAACGACATGGCGGCTGAAGCCAGGGGCAGTGAGGAGAAGGGGGCTGACAAGGTGGGCAGCAAGAAACAATGTATTGTTGGGGACGATGTGTAGCTAGTATGACCAACAGCCTTTTGGATCTATTTCCTAGGGATGGTGGTGGTATGAGAAGAAGAGAAAGATTGACTTGGATTTCTGTCAACATACCTTGGATTCAGACATGCACTGTGGGTGGAGGCAGCGGAGCACTCGTGGCAGGTGCAGCTGGAGCATCTGGTGGACAAGGTGGTGGTGCAGACGCAGGAGATGTAGTGGGAGGAGGAGAAGTGGCATGTACGCAAGCGGGAGGAGCGGCGGTGGAGGGGCATGAAGTATCAGAAGGTGATGGACTTGAATGCTTAGGTGCTATATCGCAAGTGTCAGTCTATTGTCCTTGTATACTAGTGGACATACTTAGATGAGGTGCCAAGGAGGGAGGGGATGGAATGGCAGCAGCATGGGGAATGTGAGTGGTCGGACCGGGGACAGAAGTTGGAGTTGATGATTCGTGAGGAGGACTTGGTGCAAGCGGTGTAGATGGTGTAGACAAGGGATTGAGTGTGGCAGTAGTGGCAGGGGAAATGGGAGCATCCAAGCCGCCTATCACCTGCACGCTGGGCAGCATGGTGGCCTTGGACTTGGCCTTCTTTTGTCTATGCTTGTCCTTGAGTGGGTTGCCATCACCAATCTTGTGCTTCAAAGGTCTAGCACCTAGGAAGGAGGGGTGATTCGAAAGAAACAAGAAAATAAGATGTCAGATGTACAAGTCAGATGCCCCGGTTCCCTCGCATCACAGCACCAGTCAGGGTACTTGATAATGGCAAACCCCTCAACCTTCCAATCTCCATCGCAATACCAAAATTCATCGAAGCCTGTCTTCATAATGTATGTGAGATAGGAGGCGGCCTTTAGTGTCTTCTTTGTCCACAAACTGGGGTCAAGTCAGATGCAGTAAAGTTCATTCCATGCCTGCTTCGCAGCAGACATGAATGCCCTGATGCGTGACTCCAGGACTGGACTACCATCCTCATCAGTGAGGAATCCAAGCCTCAGAGGGGTTTGCCCAAGTTCACATTCTTGATTGGTATACTTGATCCAGTCACCTTCGCACCAATAGCGAATATATGGATAATCTTTCTGTTCCAGTGGTTGTGGTAGATCTGGGGTGACATCAAGGCCATCGGATTTTTCTTGGTTGGGAGCTGTGTCGGGGATTGACAGGACTTGGGGGTGTCAAGGAGATGTGAGCCTGTTGATTACATCTTGCAGCTGTGTAACAAGAGTTCTGGGAGAGAAACAAGAAGCTGTATGTGCATATATGATAAGTGTGTTGGCACATACCTTTGTGCCTGGAGCTCACATTTGGTTTGCAGATGGAGCATATTTACCAAGGCATACGCTGCATTCCCTGATCATACTAGGACATCGTGAGATGCAGAGGCTATAGTGGAGAACATAGAGGTAGAATAAGAAGAGAAGGGCTGCAACATGTGTCAATACAAAAGTGTTGGAATTTTTTTGGATACTCACATCTGAGGCATGGGCATGGTTCAAAATGCTGTGTTCAGGGCAAGAAACAGGGATATTGTTGTAGGGAATATTGTAACTGTTGTCCAAGAAAGTGTCAGGAAAGTGGCCACTTGAGCCACTCATGGTAGGGAGAAGGAGAGATATGCAATTGGATCAGGTGGTGTGGCATGTCGATGCGACCGCACTATCCCACTGACTTGGGCAAAGTCATTGAATTCAAGTAATAGTAGTACAAGTAGACTACTGTTTCTAATAATGAGAATCTATGCACCCTCTCCTGCTCCTGGCTTGTCTCCTAGCGACTCCCCAAACACAGCCAATTGAATGTCCTCCAACCCCGACTCCTCCAGAACAAACCAGAGTCCAGGCAGATTGTCAGGTAGTGGAGGCAGGCGCTATACAGAAACACATGTGACAATGCTTGAAAGTGGAACAACTCAGAGATCGTCAACACCTGTATATTGGCAGGCCCACAGTGTATTTGATGATTCGACCAAGAGTGCCTGAACAGGACAAGAGTAAACTGAGACAAGGGCAAGTGCAGTAGGTGTCACTGGACTGGCGCTGGCTGTAAACTGAAGGAAATAGAATTGGACCTTGCCATATTCTATTTTCCTGTTTAGTACCATCTAGAGTCATGTCGTGTTAGTAAAGAGATGATAGAATGAGAGTTATACATACCTTAACATTGCGAGATATCCAGACCTTTTGAGATGTGCATCTTTGTTCACTCCACACACTCCTTGCTACCTGGCCATTTGGGAGGCATGCTCATCCCCATCACCTAATCTTTGATGCATTAATCGTCTGAGCAAGGACCTTGGTCAAATGTCCTGGAATTTCTGCAGGAAGCTTATCTCGGGGCCATAACATTATGTAGCCCTCCCCAACATCTACCGCTCCTTTAGGTAGTTGAGGCTTTGAATTCAGATCAAGTTCTGGATAGATACTCTTCAGTGTGTTGACTTGCGATTATTGGAGAGCACACTGGGCAAGGTTTGCAAAAGGGTTTGAAGGCTGCCGGATTTCCTGCCCCAGATTTCCAATCATGTGCTCCATTGTGAATTGTGTTGTATAAGCACCAGGTCCTACCTGCATGACCTCCAGAGCAGCATGAAGCAGAGTGTGGATGCACAGGCAGCAGAAATGGATGCAGTCAACTTGCCATTGATAATAAAGATTCTCAAATTCTTCCATGAACTGAACAAGGTGTGAGTGTGCTTCTTGCAGCTGGGAACCTGTGATGCATCTCTGTACAAGGATCCGAACCCCACATACAAGCTTGCAGAGGTTCTTCCAATATTTTGAGGGAAGAATCATATGGAAAATGCCCAGTCCAAGTCCAAAGATATAGTGGAAGTATTCAGTGGCTTTATATCCACTGGAAATCTTTTCCGCTGGGTTGCATGGTGGACAATGAAAGGATGACAGGAAGAATGGTGTTGCATCAGTGACAACCTTCCCATGCGCTTGCCAAGTGTCTCCAGTTAGAGTTGCCCAGTCCCAAGATGATAAATCGTCAGTAACGTCGCACTTCAGTGTGCCCCTCCAAAGCGGTATTAGTAGTTCACCAAGGTTAATGAAGATCAGGTGCATCAGATCAAGGGGGAAGCAGTGTGGTACAGGGACCATGAGATCGTTGACAAGACCACTCAGAACAGTTGGTTTGCTGATTCCTGTCTCTTTCTGATTTCTCTCATAGTGATTTTGATCAAGCGAAGAGACAACCTTGAGGAGGTCTTGCTGATAGTCAATGGATAAAGGAGTACGGAGTTCAAGTATATTGATGTTGCAGTGATTGCAATCTTGAACAGTATACTCATTGGGCCTCAGATGTACAGCATAGTAATGCCCTGAGTGGGGCTTGTGCCGGTCCTTCATTTGACATCCAAGTTGACAGCCACGCGCACCATGGTGGCCAATGCACCCATCAAGTTCAGTGATTCCGACTGCGTCTGCTGTTGATAGAGCCAGAATGATCTGGGATTGGATTATCCTGGATGTCGCTGTGTCCCACATGCGAAGCCCAGCCCCATTGTTTTCGCACTGAAGAGCAGAGAGGTGATGTAGGCCACAGTAGAGATAAGAGTCAATGATTTTGGGCTTGTTGGGCCCAGGAATAATGGTACCAGGGAGGACGTGCTGCTTCTGATAGCGCTGATGTGGGGAGAGGTTGTCAAGAATCCATATTGAGATCCAAGTGTCTGATTTCTTATTTTGATAGAGTTGTGCTCCATCGAGAGATAAGCTGACAATGGTATCATCACCAGTGATCTTAATATGCTCAGCAAGCTCCTGAAATTCACTACCAGAAAAGATGTCATCATAGATGGCATCGCCACCATCCTCAGCTTGAAGATTGTCAAACATTTCTGCCACCTGCTTCAACTTCTGGTCCAAATAGTGCATGTTAATAGCTCCTGAGTGAGATCATCGCAGTGCCTGAAGTTGTGGACCAAGGAGAATTATACAGAACTGCTGGCAAGCGACGTCCTTGCCAGTAAGCGCAGCCTGGGCCACATCATATTGAGCCTCTCCACATATGTTGCAGAATCGGAGCTGGGCAAATGGCCCAGTGAATGCATGGCATGACTTTATACACATATCATCATAGACAGCAACAATACCTGTTAAGTCAGCAATGAGCCTTTTCACACCATGGTAGGACAGAACCCCAGAGTCTGGATAGTGCAGGAGAATAGCATTGCGACAAGTGTGATATGTTTCCTCGGATGCATTTGTAACACCCAAGAAAAGGTCCAGAGAAAGGCAAGTATTGGGATCAGATATGCTTGTCAGTTTATTGCAAGGGTTATGGAGACGATATATAAGATTGTCATCCAAGCACCTGTTCTCAAGAGTCGCAGTAGAGATCTCTTCAATAAAGCCTTGGATGAATTTGATGTTTTCAATCTGGGACAGAATGGTCGGTATGTTGTCCAGCTCCTCATCGCTGCCAGTTTCCGATGGTGTATCTGAGCCAGATTCAAGTTGATTGAAAGCTTGGTATGCCATAGCATGAGCATGCCGTTCGGCCTGTAACGCAGCATCCCGCTGCTCATGCTCATCAAAATCCCCAGGGTCGAAATCACTCATAGGGCTATCGGTGCTGTCAGGTTGAAGGGGACCCGAGTCGTCATGAAATGGAGTCGGTGATCGTTCGTAGTGATTGCTGACATTGACATCGTTTGGATGATCCTGGAGTTGATTCTGCTCAGGCTCAAGTAGACAGACAATAGGATAGGAAAATCATGTGTGGATCATTCTTGTGTGAAGATACATGCATACATGGGTGGTGGGGATATGGTACAAGGATGGCAAGGAATTGAGCAGTTGGAGATGAACATACTGTGGATGATCGGAACCTCTTTGAAGGCTGAGAGTGCTCAGTATCGTGCTGAGAACTACCATGGCTATGACCCACACCATCGACGTCAGAATCGGAGCTCCCGGAAGATTGTGTCGTTGTAGCGCCAGCCAAGTGCTGTGACCAAGTGGAGAACGAAGGGAGGGCAGTAGGTGGGATGCAGGAGGCATGCCTTCGTAGAGTACGTGCTGCAACGAGAGCACCGTTGCATTTTGTGCAGGGACAAGGTCGGTGTAGGTCAGGCATATTTTCAAGTGTGGTTGATCGGATGATAAGAGATCTACGAGAGGGACACAACTCGGAATTATCTGGGTTTCTCTGAAGTCGCGTCAATTTCTCAGATTCGCACCGCAAGTCCTCGGGCCGGCGCCGCTGAATGCCGATAAACTCATATTCACTCGGATTTTCTCGGTTCCAGTTTTCACTGGGCTTGACCACTGACTGTAAGAGGGCTAATAGGTCTCCTCTCCCACACCTGCGTGCCTCTCCTTCGAACCCGACACATTCATCGACCCGTCTTGTTATCTGATCCAACTAGGAAATCCTTCTTGTCCTCGCT
>Ga0307510_10006686_pt1 | contig 13744 bp, 14 predicted proteins | sample 12_EM_MG_FD_207224 | JGI IMG/M metagenome (GOLD analysis project Ga0307510, IMG submission 207224) | Populus trichocarpa ectomycorrhiza microbial communities from riparian zone in the Pacific Northwest, United States - 12_EM | ecosystem: Host-associated > Plants > Roots > Unclassified | place... | reverse complement strand
GGTTTGGTTAGTTTAGAGAAGTTGAATTGATTGAAGCTTGTGCTGTTTACCTTTCTACTTGGAAGTTCGTGAAAGTGATAGTAGTTTTTCTGTACTTCCACCGTTTAGAAAGTAGATACACTGAACCAGAAATTCTTTGTTTTCACTACCACACAACACCAGTCACCGCCGCGCGGTCTGGTCAATAGCCCTGCTCACACCTACAAGTGTGCCCTAACCTAACATACCACGATGGGGTTACTCCATCACGCACGACCTCCCGGGCGGGGACCGCAGGTGTCTCAGGTGGTGCAATTTTCCGGGTAACTCCGGATAACGGGCGGGCCCTGATGGTGATTGAGAAGCCCTACAGGTAACTAGCGAGGACTGCAGATGATGGGTGAGGACTGCAGGTACGGTTCGGGAGTTACCGATACGTCGAGGATTGCAGGACCCTACAGTCACCCTCTTAGACGGTAGTCTTTCCTAAAGGACGGACGCTCATGTCCTACAGCTTGAGACACACGCCCGGGACGCCCGGGAATGCTGTCCTGGAGGTGCCTACAGGGGGATGGGCAGTGTTCGCAAGCGGCCAGGTCGGCCTGCAGATAACCGGCCGGCTTTCAGTCCGGCCAGGCCAGGCCAGTGTGAGACAGACCTGGACTTCGTAGGCCAGGCTTCATGGGTGCCTGGCGGCGGCGGCAGGCTTCCGGTATATTCCATGTGACAAGTCAATATTTCGTTGATGTGTGGGTGATATCTGAAGATGCCGCCAGATATTTGAAGATACCACCAGATATCTGAAGATACCCGCAGATATCTGAAGATGCCCGCAGATATCTGTTGGTTTTTCAGGCTTGAGCCACACCATTTAAACTTAATAATATTCTGATAGGTTTTAGATATCCGGATAGACAGAGAGGAGGTAGTTGCTTGTTTTCTCTTATCACTCGATTTATTGCTATAGCACGTTGACAAAATTAGGGCCTGTTTGGATGTAACGGTTCTCTTCCGTTCCCCCATACAAATCGCCCTTTCCCTTCCATTTCAAAGCGGAGAGAAGGCCATTTTCACAGTATTATAGAAAAGGTCGCCAAACAGGCCCTTAACCATTCACGCATGATGGACGGCAACGGAACTCTCCTTATGACCCTGCTCTTCCAACACCACTGAGAAATTTCCCCAGGTCGGATATTACTTTCTACTAGGTATTCTACTATGTATTTACATTTTTAATTTATTTTTTGGTTTTCATACTAGTGGGGCTGGTGGGGGAGCGCTGTTCTTACGTTAGTTAGCCATGAGCACGATCATGAGAGCAAGGGTGAATGGAAAGAAAGTTTCCTCCTGGGTTGCGCGTTGGTCCACTCTTTTGCGGCCGTAACTCTTGGCGTTTCATCTCCTTATCTTATCGCAATCACATCTTATCACTCGAAACACTGCAGATATCTGCAGTCCGGCCAGGCCCGGTCAGATAGGCCCTGAAAGCCGTCCGGAAAAAAAGCCCAGGCCGGCCGCCCTAAACCCAAGCCTGACCGGACTGGCCGCTTGCGAACGCCCGGGACGGGACGCTTGGGAACACTGAGGGGCTGTTTGGCACGTCGACGTTTGAGTGGTAAACCCACTCAAACTGCAGTTCCAGTGGTTTTTACTGGAAATTAACCTCTTCCACTAGTTAGTAATTTTCTCTTATTCATTAAAACTGACCTGAGGTGTTTGGCAACACAAACCGCTCAAACTGCAGTTTGGGAAACTACTTAAACAGCGGTTTCGAAACTGCCGTTTGAGCGGGTTTACCACTCAAACGTCGACGTGCCAAACAGCCCCTGAGTAAGCGAAAAGGGCACGATTGAGAGAGGTAAGCGGGGGGTGTCTGGGAAGGAGGGAATTAGGAGCATAATAATCACACAAGGATAGTGTCGATCTTTTACCACACCTATGGGACTCAAGGTGTATCATCTCACATGCGATATTTCAGTTGAGAAGAGTCTTGGGAGAAATCATCACATTGCCGTATTGGAAAAAAACCCCCAATTCAAATATCCACTTTTTGAAACTCTGCTTAGCCACCCTGCCCCCCTTCGAGCCGAACAAAGCTACCCCCCACACGCCCATCTACCGCACCGCCTATTGACAAGAGGAGCCCCCTGCTCCCTACCACTTCAGCCGGTGAGACAATTAGCATTAAATACATTTTCCAGCAGCAGTTGGGCAAAGTTGACTTACAATATTTGGATTGAATTCGTGCCTTATTGGGCACCAAACCACACATGAGTAACATAGTAGCTGAGCAGCAAGGGGCTGAGGGTAAAATCCCCTTCTGGGATGACTTGGTCTATGATGGGGGGGCCTTGGAGGTTCCAAACTTCCACGGAGACATCTTTAATGGAGACATCTTGAACGGGCGCACCTTGGACGGGCTCACATCGGGCGGGCGGACTTTGAGCAGGGGGGGGTTGAAGGGGCGGGCGAAGAAATATCCGCTCAAATTTTATCATCACGGAACCTTGGTGATCGACTCCATCCGCAATGTCAAATTCGCGAACGATTAGAGGTACTCTCCTAGTTGGGCCGCGCCCTCCTTGAGACAGATATACGCCCGGCAGAGTTCTCATCTCCCACTGCTGAAAGTGAATTTCTTTCTTCGTTTTGGAAAAAGAAATGCCTAGCACAATTTTCACCTCTCCTCCGGAATGCTCAAACCACCAGTGGGCATCGGCCTCCAGTCGCTCCAGGGATTTTTCAACCCCACATTCAAGCACCATGGTTGGCCAGTCGGTTAGAAAGGGGCGAAATACCGCTGGCTTCCACGAACAATCCGCTTCCTTTGTGCTTCCGTTTCCTTGGTAGGTCGTAGCACCCATCTTAGCTATATGGTAACGCAGCCCCATGTCTCGTATCTCCCCATCCAGCATGTTTGCAAATTCATTGCTGGCTATTTCATGAACCACCCCCGCGATGATTTTGACTATCAATGTCTCCTCACTGCTGAAGTAGTGGAAGCGGAGTCCTTTGTAGCGGTCACGGCGAATACGTTCGATAGCGGTGAGTTGGTCTTGCGTCACTGGTGAAAACACAGCGTACTGGCCAGCCTTACCAGAATATAATTTATTGGCTTGCGACCTGAGGGCGCGGAAGAATGCCTCGGGATCACGGTATTGTTTGCGTTCGACATTCTCTAACCCCTTGGTAAGAAAATAATCTGTTCCGTGCGGTGCACTAGGTCCTAGGCTTCCGTTGTCTGAGACTGAGGAGGAAGGAGATAAATCCGTTCCGTGCAGTGGGCTAAGTCCTAGGCTTCCGTTGTCGGAGGCCAGGAAAGAAGGAGATATAGAGAAATCCGATCCCTGCCATTGTAGGGAGGGAGTTTGGAGCAAGTCAGCTGGCTCGGTGGGCGGGGAAGACATTTTTTTTTGAAAAGATAATGATAGATGTGGGGGAAAGTGAGGTCAGTTTGGTGGTATCATATCAGGAATCAGGATAAAACGTTGTTTGTCGATTTTTAAGGTTGAGAAACAGGTACGGCGGTTGCGCTAATAGCTGCGTTTGCATCCATGTGACTGTCACACCAGTATAAGCTAGCGGTACAGTGAAACCTCCGATACTTCCCACCTCCAAAACTTCCAACCTTCTAGTAATTCCAGGATGGGAGTATATCTGAGATCCGATAAGCCACCTCGGCAAGAAACGGCGTGCTCTCATTTTACCTATTTTCTTATACTCTGCACTATCCAAACCGTGTCCTTTAACTACAAGTAATATGTCTAAAGCATTATCAGAAGAAGTTCGTCACCGTTGTTGGCGATCACAGTCTTTTGTGCTTGGCGTTTCGTTTCATTTTACAGCACCAATCACACCTTATCACTCGAAAGGCCTGTAGGGCCCGGCCGTCCGTCCCGGGCATGGGTTAGGACGGACTGTAGTCCGGCGCCCGTCCCGGGCAAGGGAGGAGAATACGGCATCCGTCCCGTCCTAGGGAAAAGACGGACGGACTGGACGCTTGGGAACACTGGTTAAGCTCAACTCAATCACTTTGGATCTTTCATTTATTTCACTACTCAATCAGTTAGTCATACATGTAACTCTATACGCATCAGATTTCTTTTGTCTTCATTTTGTTACCCTGGATTTCTTTTCTACTGTAGATATGTATTCCGGTTATGCAGCATAAATAGCTAGTTCGCCCCTCAGATAGAATATAGCTCTCTATGGTTTTTCGTTCCCTTAAGCCTTAGGTATAGAGCTTGACTCTTCCAGAATTTCCAACATAGAGCATGAGGGATTGTTGAAAATGCTACTTGGACGGGATGACGTCGACCCCGATGCACTAGATCGGCAAGGCGAAACACCACTCTCTCGTGCTGCCCAGTGGGGGAATGGAGAAGTGGTGAAAATACCCCTCCAATCAGATGACCTCGATCCCGACCGACCAGATTTGAGCAATTAAACACCACTTAGTTTGACTTCCAAGATAGGGCATAAGGGAGTGGTGAGAATATTCTCTGACGGAACATCAAACCCGACAAGTAGCACAGAGTAAGTCGGACACCACCCTGGTGCTCTCCCGATCATGGCCATGTGGGAGTGATAGCGCTGTCAAGAAGTGAACCGTTTTGTTGTGCAGCGGAAGGTTGTTGATTAAGTTCTCTAGCTAGCTAAGCGGAACATGAACGGTATAAGCATACCCTATCGTGATGACGCAACCCATGATGTAGAATACACACATCCGCGTACGGCCTCTCATACGCAATAGTGAGTAGGAAGCCTTAAGCAAATCTCTCGTAGCTCCACCCGGAGGATCATATCTCAACACATTTCTCAACAAGCGCTATTACAGCCCCCAGAATCTGCTACCCATAGCGCTGCCTAAGATCGAGGTGGCATCTCCTTTACCCCTTTCAAATACAGATAATCTGCAGTATGTGCTATTTCCGCAACCATGGTAGCACCTCCATTGATAGGTCTACCCCCACCATTGCCTCCCTCCTCTCCCCTCCAACTTCCTCCCAGATTTCAAAATTCTGCCTCATTGTAATTGCCGTCTTTCTCTTCCCTCCTGGGCAGTCTAACCACAGAAAATTAGTATAAATTTCTTCTCAAGGCGGAAGTAAATCGCCGAGGATGGGGGGTGCATATATGCCACACACAAGCCTAAAACCTTAGGGTGATCTTCTTCTCTTGCCGAGTTGGGATTTATTAGTTTCTGTTGATAATCTCGAGTTTGGCGGTAGAGAGGGGTGTTTCTATAGCATTTGAGATAAGCCCCTGTCACTTGAAATGCCCATCATGCTCACTTTGTTTATTCTCTTCAACTGTGAATCCTTGTCCAATGTCTGCTTTTAATTTTTCCCTTTCCCCTTTTCCTACCTTCTAGACTCAAAACGTGGGAGTTTTTTCTTCTTCCAGATATAGGGAAACGATATGGGGTGCAAGTATTGCTGATATGTGAAGACGAGCAAGGTAAAGCTATTATTTGATCAAGACATAATGGTGATTAACCTCCACTACGGACACAGCCCAGTAATCATCATGTTCATTGTCCTTAGCTCACCTGGTGTGAGCTTGAGGGTTAAGTTAGAAGCCTATCACACTTATTCTAGAGAGCTGTTTGGCGACACTTTTGTGAGATTTGTATGAATACAGACTATTGTTGCACACCTATGGTTGAAGGAACCTTATACCCGCTATCAGCTATCAAAAAATTGGTGCTGGTTGCTGTAGACAACTATTTGTAATTCACATTTACTAAACAGTCCCGTAGTCACAAACCGTGGTTTGCCGTCCCAGAATTGTCACTTCAAACAGCTCCTTAGTCTTACTCACCCAGGGAATTAATAATACAAAGGGTGGTTTAACTGTGGAACCAACTCCTATTCTGTGAGTATTCCACCATATAAACCCCCCAAGAGTCCCCCAGCCAACCAAACTCTTCATACAAGGTCCTAAGTATTGGTCGCCTGTATGGGGTATGGCTTCGTGGAGGATTATTCAACGTACTTTGATCTATTTCTCCTTTTGAAAAATAGTTCCCTGAGTTGAGATACAAGCGAATTGCTGGAGCTTCGTACTCACTAGTGGTATATGGGGGGTGCACATAGAGGTGGGTATTCAAGCCTATTTAGTGCTCTCAGGCTTCCGTACATGTTGTTCTCCACTCATCCCATAATCTCAGGATCTTCTCCTTGGAAGGAGATCTGTCATCTGCATGCCCCACATGCAGTTGTTCATTCTGTCCAGATTACCAAGCTTGTTTTCACTAGAGAACCTGATGGTAAACTGTCCCAACCCATCCCTTGCCCTGTGAAACAAAAAAACACAATGCCTATAACTATTTAAATCCCGGAAAACTTTCACTCCAGGCTGTTTATTAGCAGCTTAGTGGAGATATACTCACTTAATTCATGGAGGCAAACTGATACTGAAAAGTTACTCTTCTGTTGGAAGAATAATTTGTGTATCTCTCTCCCCGTACTCGTATGGCTAATCACTCAAATGCTGACCGATTAATCTGATTAGAGAGTTTGCGCAAGGAGACCTAGGTGGTAGGAAAACAGGTTATTTGCAGTTAACCAAAAAGTCTTGGCCACCTGGGTGGGTGGGGCCACCTGGTGGGGGTGTAAACTCGGGCATTGGAGACCTGGATTACCTCATAGCAGAATGCAACACCAACTACGCCCACATCTACGCAAATCTGTCCGGCAAAAATGGCGAGTAACACAACAAGCGAGCCGATTGACATAGATGCGATCATTTTGGAAGGTGGAAGTCTGAGTCAATCGATCGCACCATGTACGACCTTAGCGACAGAGCAGCACAGCAGTCCGAGGCCGGCAATTCGAGAGGGGAAAGCTTTGAAGTGGTCTGGATGGATGGATCGGGCATTAGTTCGCCAGGTTTTAGCAACAGATCCTATCAATTGTGCACGTGGAAACACAGTTGCAAAATGGGCAGAGGTATCTAGTGTTCTGCAGAAGCTGGAACCTCAACCAGTCAACAAAAGTCCTGAGTCCTGCCGGCAAAGAGTCAAGAAACTGGTTGAAATTTATAAAGTAAGTTGAAATCCCTCAAAGTTTTGAAGGCAAGTGCTTACTAGTATTGTATATACAAAGCGAGCAGAGCTTGATTCTCTGAAAAAAAGCGGTACCAACGAGGAGTTCGGCGAGTTTGAGCTCAATATGATTGAGCTTGCCACCCGTTGGGATCAAAGCAGTATTGATCCTGAAACGCGAAAGCAGGCACGTCTCCAGGCTGCTCGATTGGAGTTGGATGGTAAGCGGGTCCGTGAGGACTCAATGCGGGGCTTGGTACGACGCCGACAAGAGAAAGATGGGTCTGTGTCAGCAGGGCCTGGGGATATCCAAGAGAGGAAAAAGAAGAAAGCCAAAAATGCATCGGTGAAAAGTATTGACAAGATACTTTTTGACTTTGCGGAGGGAGTCAAGGAGGATAAAAAGGAGTTGAAGGAGCTGGAACGGAAGGCAGAAGAAAAGCATGAAGATGTTATGTATGGTATCTTAGGGTTAACAGAAGAGATAAGAGAACAAAGTGAGCGGCGCTCTCATGATGCTTATTTGGAGCGCGAGGCGAGGAAGGAGGAATTGGCAATGATTTTGGAAGCTCTACGAAAGGATAATGAAATCTGAATAATTTGAAGTTACATTTTTTTAGTTGATCTTCAAATTTAAAATAATCAATAGTACCAAAAAGAAAGTGGAATAGATAGAGCAAAATGTCTTCTCTTTCTACACACTTGTTAAGCTAGTAGTAGTAGGTATTGAGATATTTATGAAAAACCAAACTCAACTCTGATCCTTTTATTAATCACTACAAATCTCCGCCTTTTTGCCTTCCTGTTCCCAAACAGAAATATAAGAAACAAGCGTTATGCGTACTCTGTTAACAAAGGAAATGGACTACAAGGACTCTCCAGCTCTGGTACTCTTAATCTAATGCCCAACTCTTATTCTGTCTTCATCTCTTGTGCCCTTATCTGCACTATTAATCAGTGTTCTCAGCGATCTGGAGCCCTGTAAGGGTGGGCGGGAGACTGCCATGACCAGTAGACTAGTAGGTGGGAGGGCCAAATATAGTCCGTCCTCGTTCTTGAATTCCCAAGACGGCTATCATTAGCACAGATGACATGCCCCACAACCTCAGACAAGTTCTGCCAGGAGATAGCAGATAACTACATAGGACTGCCGGTGACAGCAGGGGATGGTGGGGGACGGCTGGGGACGGCAGAAAATAGTAGAAAATATCGGAAAACAGTTGAAGATGGCGGACATTCCAGGAGATGACAGGGGATGATGGTAGACAACAGTGGACAACAGGGAACAACGGGGGTTGACGTGGAACGACAGGAACACGCCGAGTGCTATTTGGCCCTTCCTATCAGACTTGTCAGATTTGATGTTGTCTCGTCTAAGTAGTAATATTACCATTATCTTGTAGTAATTCTGAGCAACCTATGAGAAAGGTGCAGCCCAATACGAACAACTCTGACTATCCACAGGCAGCTCCAGGTACTTCTGCCCACTCAGGGTACCTAGACCAGGTTTCAGAACGAGATGGCTGAGCAGCATTTTTTGGTCAAGTCATCAAGGAAATCGCTACTGTCTGCTTGCGGCTCTCAGCAATCCTGGAAGTCTCATCTGGCTTCACTGCGATCAGTGTCCACCATGAGAGGTAGTTCCTCTCAACCTCTGTCCAAGGCTGCAATATACTAACCATGAAAACACTTATAACATTCAATAGCCAACACAATAGCATCAGAGGCCTCATGGCCTAGTGCAAGTAAGCTGACTTCATCTGCGAAACTGTGTTATCCACCCTCCACTCCAGCGAGTAGTATGTCTTTTGATTGATCTCACAAACCTTTGCCTTATTGTTATTAGCCATTCAGAGCCAGGCAGGGCACTGCCAAGATCCTAGGATTGGACAGGACAGCAAACTGTGCCCTCTCCGCGTCCTTGAATTCCCAGGACAGCCTCGATTAGCAAGGACGCTGAGCCCCACAGCCTGAGACAATTTCTGCAAGAGGACGGCAGGTAACTACATAGGATGGCCGGGAACGGTGGGGAAGAGCAGGGGACGGCAGAAAACATCGAAAAAGATCGGAAAACAGCTCGAGATGGCGGAGTACCACAGAGAACAGGGAACAACCGGGAATGATAAGGGTCAAGTCAGCTATTTTGTCGTTGACAATTATTAGTCGAAGTTGCTATAGTAATAGAATATGAGGGAAAGAACTTAGTTATGAAAATATTCCATCAATGTAGGTGGTTCTAAAAGTTGATCCTGAATAGCTTCTGCTTGGTTCTCCTCTTGCTCATTCCAATCTTGAAAGTATTGCGTGATTTGTGGGTGATGGAGACACACATGCGCATTGTGAAGAAGGGCGGCAACTCTAAACTGCATCCCAATGGGTTGTAATAACAGCTTTTGGTTCTTAGCATAGTCAAGAAATCCAAACATGGATACCATCTCTTTAAAGGCCCATTCAGCAACAATTCTCAATCTGGACATTGACCGATTCCACTGTGTTTGTTCTGGAGTTATATGAGCACCCTGGTATGGTGACAGTAAAAAGGAATTAATACTATAAGCTGGGTCACCATAAATTTGAAGGATTCTACCATCTGGTGATCGAGCATGCTGTTGTAAAACTGTTAGTAGACCAGACTCCTGCCACAAGAATGCATCATTTCTCCTGCCATCAATCGGTCCAAAGAGGTGACTAATTAAGCCATCTGGCGTTACAACTGCATGATACTTTAAGCAGTGTTTCCGTTTCCATCCGTTATAACAGGTTTGTTGCCGGCAAGTAGGTCGAGCAATACCTCGTATGGTTCCATCAATGAAACCCCATACAGTCCCAATAGGTGCTCCTTTACGTTCCACAGCCTGCGCATACTGCAACAGCTTTTCTGGGGTCAAGCGCACCCTATCCCAGTCGAGAAGATGCCGCCACCGTGTGTGAACCAGCTCCTGGGTTGTACTTGAAATGCGTGAAATTCGTTCAACAGACCATCCCAATTTCATGGCTAGGTCCCCCAATCTATTTGGATATGCAAGTCGTGCTAGCAGCATACAGAGAGCTGTTCGGCGATCCTCAACTATCCGATTTTCTGCCGAAACCATCTCCGGTAGCTGTAAAGCCCGCACCAGTAATTCTACCTCCTCTCGGGTGAAGCTTTAGAGGTTATTTGTAAGTCAATCACCAAATTATAATTCAAATACCTAAGACTTACCGAAATAGATTCCTCCACTCTTCGTCGTTCAAAATATTCAGATTCATTCTCCCCCCCACTCGTAAACCGCCCCTTTTTCTACTGTTATTCCGAATTAAGGCAGTTCTCAGGTTCTGCAAGACTGCCAATCGCTGGATATTTCGTGAATGAAGAAAACGGTGCTGGGCTGCCAACATTGGAATGGAATTGACTTTGGGCGTGCGGTAGGAATTGAAATGCGATTTTCTGCTCTCAAACACAATATACTCTCACATGCAATGACGCTGATATGTAGTCAGCTGACAGCCAAGCCACCTAGACCTGGTGCGCAAACTCATTCGGAGACCTAGGTCTCTTTTCCGTTAACTGCCACCTGGGTCCTCTTGCGCAAACTCTCTATTGCAACACTCTGATGGCAACTCGCTCACAACCCAATTGTGACTGGGGCAGCACAGGATACTCATGCGTAGCCTAGGACAAAAGCACCTTACTGGAGCTGGGGTGCAGAGAGATGTTCGATGACCACAATTTGGAGTTGTCTACTGGGTAGCTCGAGACTAAATACAGGTAGAGAGCACACTACACCAAATACGAAAAGCCCTCACAACGGGAAAAGACCACTGAACTCCAGTCACGGCCCCTAAGCTGGGCATGCCCTTAACTAACTCTCATACCGAAGGAACTATCAGAGGGATTCTATCTGTCATGTATACCTCGGATCAATTCACGATTGAGTCTCCTTGGCAAGTAGGCTCCCCGTGTGCTTGCAACCCAAAGTGGTCAACCAGCAACCTCATAATTCTCCAACGCCTAAGGGCCAGAGCCCACATGTCCGCCCTCTATTGTCAGCCTGATCAGGATAGATGTCGTGTTGTTCCAGTAGTATCTTTACTGTCTCATCATGCCCAAACTGCACCGCCAGGGAGAGTGGACTTCGGCCATCTTCATCACATACGTTGAGATCACTGTCGTCCCGTTCCAGTAGGATCCTCACCACTTCGCTACGTCCGTACCGCGCAGCCCGCCATAGCAGTGTTCGGCCTCGTTTGTCAGCTCTATTAGGATCGACCTCTCTTCGTTCCAGTAGTATCCTCACTACTCCACCGGGCCCATTCTCCGCGGCCAACCAGAGCGGTGTTCGGGCATCATGGTAAGCTTTGTCGGGATTGACATCATTGCGTTCTACTAGTATCCTCACCACTCCTTCATGCCCATTTCCCGCGGCCTGCGAGAGCGGTGTTAGGAAATCAACGTCAACCGAGTCCGGGTCGACACCATTCCGTTCTAGTAGTATCCTCACCACTCCTTCGTGCCCGTTCCCCGCGGCCCACGAGAGCGGTGTTCGGGCATCTTGGTCGGTGCACTTCGTATTGACGTCGCTCTGCCCTAGCAGTATGCTCACAACTCCCTCATCCCCATTCACAGCAGCCCACCAGAGCGGTGTTCGACCATACATAGTGTCGGCTGATTGAGGTGGACACTGCTTAGGGCAAGTGACCCTCTGCTCGAGTACACATTAATGGAGAAAAATTATAGAACTATGTCAACTTTTTATAGAGATATTAGGATTTACAGGTAGTTCAAGATTTGGTAAGAGCAAGGGGAATGTCCGGGGCATGTTAATTACTGTTAATGTCCGGGGCATGTTAATTACTGTTAATGTCCTTGGTTACCACTGTTAATAGATATTTTCCAAAATATTAACCTTGAAAAGGCCAGCCTTGGTGAATTAACCTACTGTTAACAAACTGGAATAAATGTCGAAATGTTCCGGCTACGGAGGTCCCCTACCAGAGAGATTGGGGATGATTCGGCGAAGAAACTGAGCAAGAGGGTTTGGTAACCCATAAAGACGGCGGTGTGCTGGAGGGAGCTACTGAGGAAGGTTTAAGTATCCATATAACCCACCCGACCTAGTGCAGTTAATTATGTTTCCAAAAAATCTAAAGCAAGGCTTCCCACTATTCCCGATACTCAATATGTAACCCCACTCTATTAGACTGTACAGCTTCGGATCGTGGAGGTTCCACATCCTCTACCGTACGAGGGAGAGTTTTAAGGACAGTAAATCCATCTAATGCGTGAATGACAAGTCCTGCCCCTTCACAAAGCCCAACTATAGTTAGCTCAAAGATATTAGCCACACAATCACAAGGGGGGTTCTCCCGGAAATACTCCGGGCAGTCTACACTCCAGTTTGAAAGGTTCTCATAATCACATGGGTACCTTCATATATTTGTCGCTATTCCACCAGCCACAACTACATGAAGTTACCATTGTAGTTATGAGTACTTTGCAAATGGGAGTGGAGAAGGATACAGTACAGTTAGAAAAGTTAGGGGACAAATGCCAAAACACACCAAAAGTCCCACTTTTCAGCACCCCAGAACAGCCTCATCTCACTTAATTAAAGCCTTTAATTTTAGTGACACAACATAATATTATTGTATCTGAAGTATGTTGTAAAAGTTTTACATATTTTTTCTAAACCTTTAGGGGGAGGTATGCTGTGTATTCTGGCTTGTATCATAGTTAGAAATCAATGCCAAGACAGCTACCTTATACATTACAATTCAACAAGTGTTGAGACCATTTTGCTGCTAAACAGTGCAAGAGTGTCCGATTATATATTGGATTACTAAGTATGTGGAACCCAGATGTCTGGCTACTATGATACCAGTTCAAGCAGGGTCTTCAAGGCTTAGAACTATCTAGAGGCTCTACCAACTCCGTATATTGAATTTGAAATATTACCAGATTTTTTGAATTTCAGAGAATTGGAGTGGTATTAGGCATTCTTATGTTAAGACACCTCAAAATGTGACATATTTGATAGGTTTTGCCCTTTGTCCCTGAACCTTTCTAACCGCACTGTACATCTAAACGATGTTCAGATTGTAAGAAAACTTTAGCGAAGCCAATATTGTTAACTCTTGGTAGACATGCTAGTCATTCAGCTAGTCGTGGCTATTGTGTGACTATCACCCTACTACCCCAGCAACATGTATATGAATTGATAACGAATACCAATTTGAAAAGAAGGCGTATTGTCACAAACTGTGACTAAGCAAGACAGCTTTCATATGACTAATAATTAGTAGTCATAGATATGTTATTCTTTCATGCTACGAAGTCAGTTGACTTATGGTATATCATATGACTGCTCTATAGGGACTTATAGTTATGTTATGATTGATTAATTGTTTTAATAACTCACGATTGTGAGTCATATGATATAATAACTTTTGCACATGACTTATATTATGAGTCATGGGTTTCACGCATATGACTCATTTGAGCACATGACTTATTTTATGGGTTTTGATTAGTTAATAGTATGTTGCACTGTGACTTATATGAGTCGTCTGATGGATCTCACGCTATGACTCACTTAGGAGTCATAGAAGTTATGTAACGTGAGGAGATGAGTCACCATGGTTAAGGGTGTGAAGATGCCTATATAAGGCAAACCTTTGGGCCTAAGAGATAGGATCTTCATACAACTATCCACATACCTTTCTATACTAAGAAATTGC
>Ga0307510_10006685_pt1 | contig 13744 bp, 15 predicted proteins | sample 12_EM_MG_FD_207224 | JGI IMG/M metagenome (GOLD analysis project Ga0307510, IMG submission 207224) | Populus trichocarpa ectomycorrhiza microbial communities from riparian zone in the Pacific Northwest, United States - 12_EM | ecosystem: Host-associated > Plants > Roots > Unclassified | place... | reverse complement strand
CGTTCCGAAAAAAGCCTCTTCGTTGAGGTTGTCGTCGTTTTTCCTGTCGTGCTCTTGTCTCCGTGAATCTACTTACAGCCACTTATAACCTTGCCCCCCCTGTCCATATCCCGTGCTCCGAAGCAAGCCGCTCTCATCCACAATGCTAGCTCTCTAACTACCTGTGAATAAGAAACCATATATGAAATAAAGCGAATAGTCATAAATACAATTTCTCACGCCACAGTACATAATCGGCAGGAACCTTGGCACGGTTACCAGCTAAGATGAAACCTACAATTTCGTTTCAAAATATGGGCGCTAAGAAGCTTAGCCTAGGCTATAAAGAGTTAGCCATAGCGCTGCGGCTCGGAACTGGGATAAAAAACCTTATTTGAACGCACTAGCGCCGGCCCGGCATCCACCAACGTTGACCACCGGTGCTCCCCCCCAGTTTGGCCCGAGCTCCCGATCTAACGGTGTCGGTAACCATCATCCTAGCAGGATGCGCCGCATCCACAACACTCCTCTCGCAGCACGCCCCTTCTAGCAAGCACCACATTCATGCTACTCATCTCCCAACCTTAATCTCTAGGTTCCTCTACTGTCCCATCCCATGGCCCGAGCTCCTCTCCCCAATCCGACGCCCAGGGCTTCTCTTTTAAATTTCGACGGTGAAATGATTCATGAGTGGTGAAACGAGCGAAAATGCGAAGCAACCCACAACGAAAACGATTGCAAACTCAGGGGCGGGAAAAAGTCTATTCACTAACAACCACAGTATCACGCTCAACGACACTTCTTGATGCTCGATGCTCGATGCTCTCTATAACTAACTAAGGGCGACCACAGGAGTATATATCCACAAAGACCTCATATCCATCCATGAAGCACTACACTACTCCATGTGAGTCTCTCCTTCCCTCGTGAGCACTCATGGCTAACTAAAAGGAAAACAAACACTTTCCCACCTTCGGGCTTCCAGCTCTTTCCGGCTGATCTTACAGTACTTCCACCTTTCTCCCGGCTTTCCCGAAAGCTGCACAATCCCAAAACTATCGCGCATTCCTGTATACGCAATGCTTTCCCGAACGTACAAGTCAAACGTCCAAAGCCGAACCGTATACCCGAAGCCGAAGCGAGTCTCCGAAGACAAACCGATGCCTGAATCCTCAGCATATCTCCGAACAAAAACCTATGCCCGATACCGGGGCCATATGCCCGGATCCTCAGCGAATATCCGGAGCCACAAACAGGCGCGCTTCCGGAAGCTATCTGAACAAAGGAAGTATCGTGAGAGTATGGCGAGCAGCACCATTTTCAACATTACCAACCCCGGCTTCCTCATTGCCAGCTTCGTCATCCAAAAAATGCTGTCCCGAGACCTGCAAGCCACTAAGTGCGCACGATTCCGACAAGCGGACTACACCGCCTGGGGATCTCTGATATCGCGCGGCTCCTCACAATGCCGGAGGTGCTGAATGGGGCGCTACATACGAGGGACTACAAACTTCATCAAATCGCCGCTGGTAACAAGTGACATCGGCAACGTTCCCGGGGGGAAGAGGCCGCCGTTTGCGGAAGGTGCGGGGCACGAGGTCCGGAGGGAGTTGATTTTTTCGCATGCGCAAATTAGAGGGTTGGTGCCCGGGTTTTGATCTGGGAGAGTGGAAATGGCCGAGAAAGTGGCGCACGCCTCCCAGAGCGGCGCTAGCGGTGGGGAGGAGGGGAGGGATGGTGGAGACGGGGAAGTGGTGCCCACTGGTGATACTATACTAGATCTAGCCGGCTCTTCCGGCTTCGGCCATGGGATTCGTGCTCTAGAGCGTTCTTTTCTAAGCGGGAGTAGTAATTCCCAAGAAAAAGGCCTAGCTTCGATTTGGTAGACGTATGTAAGTTATAGCTAAGAGGTGCCTGAACACTGGGATTAGCAAAATAAATGGGCAATCATCTATCCGTATCTGAGCGCCCTTACTAATTGGCCCTCGAATGATCTCGTCCGGGCCTGTTATCTATACAATGCAATTTTCATCATGAGTAGCCCATCCCGGATCGTGGCAATCCTATCTATGCTATTCCGCTCTCGCTTCGTGCATTACCTCCGGCTAAAGCCCATCCGCCGCATCGCACACGCAGCACCGACTATGTACCAGAAGTGTGACCGCACAAAACCATTGGCGCTATATAAAAAAAACTGCCCTAGTTACCTCCCCGGAAAACTCTAGATCTAAAGGCATCCCCTCTGTAGTGCTAAATTTAAAATCGAACACCCAAACAGGCTCAGACGGAGGCCTAGTATGGGCGGCTGAATGATGACCTTCCTAGCCACCGGGCAGGAAACCATTACTGCGTCAGTGATCTTGGTCATTCACACCTTGTCCCCGTCGGGAAACGGGCACATTCAATCCCACCTCCGCGTCGAGATCCAAACTACATTCTCGGCTAGGCTTAGGGGGTGTATTTGGAGTGTTTTTTCCAAGATGGAGTCCAAGCGTCTGCTTGCTTTAGCAATTAGTAGGTTCGAGTCCAGGCAGGATGGGAGGGGTGCGGTTGTTAAGGGGGCTCACAATGAAGCCCAAGGAATATACACAGCGCGGTTGAGGAGGTAGTTTAGCGGCGAATCTCTCGTTTATTTCATGAACATTATGAACGATGAAGGGATGCAGGAAAGATTGAATGTTGGAAGGAATATTTGGAATCATGTGCGATCACTCGACTCTTTCTGCCATGCGAAGCCACCAGAGGTAAAGCTGTCATAGACAACCTCACATCACCACACTCAAGTAAACTGGGAGAATATTATCGCAGAAGTGTGGCGTCACTAGAACGGCATTTGGTTAAAGTGTAAGAAAATAAAACAAAGGAATAAAACCGTCAAAAAATCCATCAAACGGGTATAGCTAGCTCAAGCAAGGTCATAATCATGATACACTGCCAGCCCCAAAGCAATAAACAGGCCAATAAACCAGAGTCATGCCTCCCCTGCTGAAGTCCTCTCGCACAGCTAATTGTCGACCCCCAACTTAGCTACCCGATACACTCACAATATACCACCAATATGCCAGCTCAAACCAATCCTAACAACCAATCGGGAAAAATAAATAAATAAGAGAGCATAGCTCCTCAGAAAAGAACGAAAGTAAAGGCCCGGGAGAGCCACCACTGCAGGGAGCCAAAGAATTCGCCACTAAAGATAACCGAGCCAAGTGAAAATTCTTCCCGACACCACGATACAAAAGGAATAATGAATGAGACAAACGCACGATCCACGGTTGGGACGGGAACCTAAGTTAAATAATTGTAATGGCAGATCATGGACTGGGGAAAGGCTTCTGGATTCCCACCAGACAGCTGGGTAGAATGGCCTCTTTTTTTCATCCTGATAAATTAGGGACGGATTGTTACAAAAAGCCTGATGGGGAAGAAAAGGATAACTCAAATGCCGAATAGTACAGCAGGTCACTAGCGAGCAATGTTTTGCTGGTGGCTCCGCGGTCTCCGGTGTCGATGTCGCCTGTCTCCCCCATGATCCCTTCTACCACCCTCCAGGCCATTCCTCTCCCGGACTCTTCTGGAGTTTCGTCTCCCGATATATCTTCACATTGCCTCCCCCACAATCTCCCCAGACACCTTCCTAGAGTCCTCCACAGACTCCTCCCAGGCTTCCCCGCAAGCTCCTCGGTAGGCATCAGAGGCTCCGGCTCAAGACGATCTAGATCCTGCTGAATCTCTCTAGGCCCTTTTAGAACAGCCAAACTATATGCTCTCCCTAACTCTGCCCCTAAATCTGATGCTGTTGCCAGGGCGTTGTTCTTGATGGCTGGATCCGCACTATTCTCGACTAGATGTCTTACTATTTTCGGGTGATCGAATTGAACTGCGAGGTGGAGTGGGGTATTGCCATACTTATTCTTCATGTTTACTTCCTTACTATAGACGGTATGCCCTGCGAACTTGTCTGTCAGGCCATTCATCATGGATGAGTGATCGAAAATAGTAGCTTGGTGGAGTGGTGTATTCCCGTATTCATCGGGATTCGTGAGGAGCCATGGTCTGCCCTTGGCAGTTAGGATCTTATATGCCCTAGACATGAACTGGGCGGCTAAGTGTAGTGGTGACTGAGTGCTGTACGTTCCCTCTTTAAAACACAAGAGGGCCTCTTCAGCTAAGGGCATAAGTCCCAAACATACTGCGATGCGTAGTGGTGTCTGCTTCCCTGCCAAAACTTCCATTCTAGGATCTCCGCAGAGCTCAATCCAGGGCTTTCGTATTGTGTCGCGGGTTTCGAAGAACTGATACTGGAACCAGTTATGAGTTGACTCGTCATAGAATCCCTCATTTGATATCTCGATGCTCCGACGTGTATGGATGAACCACGATTCTGCTGCATATCAGTGATATTTCTGCTTAGCCGCAGCCAGCTTCCTATGAACGTTTCCGAGCAAATTCCCATCCAGTCTCTCCCGCCCCGCCTTCCCGGTGCCCTCGCTTTGGACTTGAGTCTCTGGGTTTATCGTTACGCTTGCTAACATTCCCCCTTTGAGCTTCCCCTGGATCATCAAAGGCAGCATGAAGGTATTAGAAGCACTTCCAGGAAATTATGAAGTCTAGCCCACTTTTTGAACGTACTGGGAGGCCGTCGTCGCGCTCTTCGTCAAAAAGATACTCGATTGCTGTATGATGGACAATAGATACAGTCTCGGCTACACTCCGGAGAAATCCCTGTCAAGACTGAATGGACCTCCTGATTTCCTTCTTTGTTGGTTGACTTTGGGTACTTGGTCCCCCGCGAGAGGACCGCTGTTTACTTTCTGCTTTTCCCTCGATGCGCCCTAGGATATAGCCTAATTCGCCAAATGCAAGTGGGCGCACGACAAGCGCCACACAGCCGATCATGTCCAAACCTTTTTTCGATCCTCCACTCTCTGATATGCGGCGTAGCATTTTCTGATATGTTCCTTCCAGCTTTGGTGGAGATTCCTCTAGAAAGAGAAAGACGTCAAAATCAGGGCCTGAACAGTAGTATGCTAGGTTTTCAGGCCGTCATCCCACCCCCCCAATGCATTTACTCTATACTTAATAAAGGTTTTCACATCCCCCTTTACAGAATCGTTCCCATCAAGGTTGATTTTCATATGTTGAGAAAGATTATTCGAAACGTCTGGTACAACATGACTGGAGAAGAATATTTTGGCCATGGGGATGTTTGCAAGCCTCAAAATCCTGGGGACCAATTCCCCGCACAAGGTCGCCTGGAGCCCATTTATCTTAGAATCTTCCATAGAGAACTTGGGCTGGTGAAAAACCTCGCGCCTTGCTTTTTGAGTTCCTTTCTGCAACCATCGAAAAGCCTCCCATCCTGTTGCAGAATGCCATACAATAAGTCACGGGTACCTTAGCAGGCTTGAGTTATCGTGCTGGGGGATTATCAGTTGAGATCTCTTCGGTAGGAAGTTCGGGCGAGACGAAGTGAGAAAGCAATTTGACCTCTCCGGGATGGCCATCGGGCCTTTTGAGAAGTTCGGCGGCAATACTCTTGGTTAATATAGTCTTTACTATTCCAGGGCCACCGCAAAGCCAAAGAATCTTGGATTCACTTCTCTTACGCCACTTCTTATACTCAACGCTTCTGAAAATTCGTTTCCCAGTGTCAGCCTCTGGCAAGCTCTACTTGCCCGGGAGGTGGTCTAGGTTAATTTTCGGTGGTGATGTCCCCCAGCCCTTGCTCGCGATTAGCTCTTCAAAGGTGGCTTCTCAAGTTCTTAGCCATAAGTTTCAAACGAAGATTCGCAATGAAAGACTGCATACCAGGGACATGTGAAGGCGCTTGCATGCCATAATTATTTGTGATATACGTATTTTGGCTGTTGTTATTGCCTGAACCGTGCCCGCTGATCGAACTTTGGTTGACTGCCATGTCGAGTGCTTCCGATCTGGTGACCTTTTGGCCGATCTGGGTTCACGTAAAAAAAACAGCTTGGTGCTATTATACGACCTATCTTCCCATTAGTGTTCTCCCACTGCCAGAGATATTTTGAGGTCTTCGAAATTAGACGTGTGAGTTCCCACCTCGGTTCGACCACGAAATAGACAATGGAAATATTCGAGTATCTCGGAGGGATGGATGGAGGAATACAATTCCTAGAGAAGAAACAGAAACAAACATAGGATACGCCCTAAATAGTAGATATATGCACTAGTGCATTGGAACCCCCCTTGTCCGCTAACTTACAGGAGGCAAAACACCGGAAACTCGCCCCTCAGTTGGCACGAAACAAAAGGAATATGCATAGCACCTTTCTAGGAGATGCGTCTACTGTGGTGTTCTGCACAACATCCACACACATTTATATTCTCTTTGAGCCTTCACACAATACGGCAACTTTAGTGAGAAAAGTACAGTCAGGAGCCTCAAAAACTCGAAACTCCCGCTACGCACCTACGATACAAGCAAGGATCCAAGGATCCTAGAGCATGCACCATCCGCCAAAATACGCAACAGATTGCAATAGTTGAACCCCCGCTAGAGAAGCAACTCCCAAGTATTCTGTAAGTCAAGCTGAGTGAACTGGAGAAAATACGCCAGGGTAATGAGGGCCATTCTCTGAAATCACAGACAATGCAGTTAATCTACCGCAGAAACCACCCACTTAGGGCTTTCTGAGTTTGTATAATGTCGGTATATGTGCTGGTACATCTGTTTTAAAACAAATTAATTCACTAGATGTTGTGTTTTTGTATCACACTCCTCCTCAAATTCGGCCTCACGATGCCATATCTCGCTTCTTTGGCCTGCAAGGTAAGGATCACGGATGAGGCGTTCCTCCGGGTATGACGAGGTGGGGTTTAATCCCTGTCTTGCAGTTCTCCATCCCCCCACATGCAAGGCATCCCAGGCATCCCGGACCGCTAAACCTGAATAAGAAACCTTCAGGCGGTTTACTTGGATGAACCGTGGATATTGCGCTTAACACCGCTCGTTTGCCCGTAGAAAACCTACCAATCAGTGTCTCTCCGGATGGCTTTTGGGAGGCCTTCTGTGAGCGAGCTTGCTTCTATGACCTTCCTGGAATACGGGCGTGCGTAGTAGCACATGATGCTTGGCACCAGCTCAACTATCGGCACTTTTCTAAGCGAAAGGTAGGACAAGGACACAACTCCTGGATTCTGCAAACACGCTCTGCTCCCTATTTAGCAGAAAACTTCTACCTGCGATAGAAGCTGCATGGGAGTCTTAATTAACCCTACTCGTATATCCTAATCACATTATGCTTGTAAAGAAATCTCATAACAGCCTCAATCAAGCTGACCGACAGCCATCCCAGACAAATTTTCTGAGTGAGAAATTTTATTCCCGGCACCGTACTGGAATACATACTAATGACCCCAAGTGAGCCAACCACGAGCTTCCACCTCTCCCGGCAGCCCATGCAGCTAACTATGCAAGATCAGATTCTAGACGATACTGTACCCGAGGACCCTCCCCCCAGAAAAGGGCGTGATGTCGATACCGCTAATGCAAAGCCCCATCGATATCATTAATAAACAATTTCCTTTTTTCACACCACCCCCCGAAAGGGCACGACATGCCTTCACCAATTCTCCTCAATACCCGTTTTGTATCGATAGTCTTTGAGAAAAGTCGTCCCATACCAATGAGAAAAAGGGTTTTTCGAGCTGCATGTTTCGGTATAAGTTTTGAACACACCCCAAAGCCTTTCAGTCCAACAATACTTGCACAAACATTTCTCAATTCCATGGCTAAATCTCTCCACCCAGGCTCCGGTAGTGCAGTAGTTTATCCCCGACTTACGGGTAGTATTGAATGCGAACTCCTACCATAACAATATATCTTAAAATGCCCTCCCGGTCGAGTGAAAGCGCTGTATCTCGCTACCAGACGAGAAATAATTAATTGGCGAATAACAAACATTGAATTAAATAGTGGTGATTTGTTGCGCCTAGAACTATGCATTTTCAGGAACTATAGGTGTGGCGCAAATACCTGTCCCTTGGGGGTTTGTTCGACTGAAGCGCACCGTGAGCTATATAGTGAGAGGTACAGTACCTCCGCAAAAGTGTTGGTGAAATAGGCTTTTTACACCAAAAACAGCGATTTTTAGCTACTTGTAGCTCATAAACCACAAAGAATTTTCCAACATAATTTCTCATATATAGTTACAATACCTTTCTCCTACTTCTAAACAACTATTAATGAATTTGGTGAAAAATTGGAAAAGTTATGGAGTTCTAAAGTTTTGATTCTGTGAAAAAGTGCCATTTTACATATAAAATTGGCATTGCAACAGGTATGATCCACTTTGAAGGGTTGTAGATTAGACCCATAGCGTAAATCAACCTGATAAGTGGCATCAGATGAAAGCTGTAATGAAGGTGAAAATAGCTAGGTAAGTCATGAACATTATTTGAAGCAATTCCAGGTGTGGGGGTTGGTTAAACATGGCGAGTTTTGGTGCAAAAAGGCCGTTTCACCAAGACTTTTGGGGAGGTGCTTTACCGTACTCTAGTACTTAGCCTAGGAGTATCCCCCTAACATCCCCTCACATCTTTGCAACACTTTTTGACACCCACCCCCCCGAAGTCGGAAAGTCTATCTATCACCCACCAACGTTGACCACCATTGACCACCATTGCCCCTTCCAGTTTGGCCCTCTCTCCTGATCTAACAATGTCCATTACCAATATTGTTGAAACTTACTGTGGCTGGGCCCAGTGTTTCAAGCCCTTGCTGGAACCACATGACGTTTGGAAGGCTCTGATATCTGTTCGACTCTGATAGTGGAAACATAGAACGCTGGAGATATAACAGACTAGCGCTAGCTACTGACTTCGACACTCAATTTGTATCTGTATTGCTTGAAATGGCAGATGGGGGAGGATTTCCTATATTTCCTCCCTTGTTACTTCCATCTTCTGTCTCTCTGACTTTTGCCGATTCTCTCTTATAAAAGACCTCGTGTTTCCTCTTGGCAAATTCTTTTTATGATCCCTCATTCATCTGCTTTCTTTGTTCGTTGAATACGAATCGAGCCTTTGGTCGCTCGCCTTGTTGCTCCCGTATCGAAGTGAATATACCGACGTTCCGACCTTCGCCCTCTATATTTAACATCATAGCAATATATGCCATATCCAAGATACTCCTTTCCCGCCATACCCGCTTCAATACAATCACCAAATTCACGCTACTTACCTTCCTACCATTAGCTTGAATTCTCCTTTACTGTCTTGTCTTCTGGCTTCAGCTCCTCTCTCTAACCCAATACGTCCCCCGGCATACCAACTCCATCTTCCCCGTCGGCAACTTCGCCATAGTCCCAAAAGAAAATGCAGTCGGGGGTTCCACAAGCCATCCTGATCCTCACCCCTCCGAACCACCGACTGCCACGGCGCTGGGGATCTTCAATATCGAGCGGATGTTCCTAACAACGCCAGTGGTGCTAGAGGGAGTGCCGCACACGGGGGCATACAGCTTCATCGTGCCGCCGCTGGTAATGAATGAGATGGGCAGCATCCTCGCGAAGAAACGGTTGCTGCTCGTGGAAGGAGGAGCACGGGGTGCAGTGGGAGCTGTTGCTGGCTGCCCTCTCGCATGCGCATGTTCAGGTGGTGTCCAGGTTTTGACCCAAGGGGATGGAAATGATGGAGAAAGTGGGGGAGGTGGTGCGCCCTTCACGAAGTAGCGCTGGGGTGACTGGAGGGGGGGGTGGCGGTGGAGATGGAGAGAGGGTGCTCTTTGAAGAGACCGGATATAATCGACCCTTCCTCCTTTAGCTTTGAATCTTGCGTGCTGGGGAATGCTTCCATAAGCTGCAACAGCAATACCGAAGAAAAAAGTCCGGCCCCGTGTTGGTGGATACATATACTACAATGTTTCGCACGGGTAGTCCATCCTGGATCAGAGCGATCCTATCCGCAACGTTCCCCTCCCGTTTCCTCCAGTTCCTCCCGCCAAAGCGAACCCACGACATCGCGCACGCGGCGTAGAACATACAATGTGTGGCCATGCGGGCCATTGCCGTTTAGAAATCTGCCCTAGCTATCTTCCCCGAAGACATCCTCATTGTAATGCTAAAATGGAAGACCTACACAAGCTCGGAGCGGGAGTTTTGTATGCGCGACCAAATAATGATCTCCCCAGCTACAGGGCAAGAAACTGTCATCACGTCAACAGCTCTGGCCCTACCCTCCGTATCCCAGCCAGAGAACAGACACATCCAATTCTACCTGCCTCTGGGAACTCATGCCGCGCTCCCCTCTAGTCGGTGACGGCCATCATATGAGTAGATACCTAGCCCGAAATATTTCTCCCACGACACCCCCGAGATGCCTCGTCTGACTTCTAGTTTGTGTGATGTTGCTCACGCCGGCTGAGGGTACAAGTCTGAATGGGGCGTTTGTACCGAGGGGCACGTTAGGCGCCCTTTTTGTTAGTCAAAACAGCTGCCTGTCTTTACCCGCACTTAGAAGCTCTTATGTTAGAGGAGGGTGTTTTGATCTTTATTCTATCTTCGCACTTATAGAGAAATACACATCCTTAAGTAGATAAATCAGAAAAACTTCTGTGTTCCTTCTTCTTTTCTCATCCCCGCTTCCCTCAAAATTACCACCACCATCCTCCTTCTCCTCCTAGATAACCTCACCTAATCTCTTTTCTTCCATTCCTTACTCTTCCTTTTCCTCCCCTCCCCTCCCCTCCCCTCCCCTTCTCCTCATCCCGCTTTCTTTCCTTCTGTACCGTCTCCCACTTCCTTCTTCCACTTCAATATTATTCTTGTTTGTCTTTTATACCAGAGGTAATAAATTCCTGATATCTGGTGTCACGATTCTCCTCGATGTTCCGGGGTCACCCTGTTGATCACATCACTGACGATGCTTCGCAATAATCCTCTCCCCCTTTACAACAAACAGGAGCGCCGTGTCGTGGGTGCCGACGCCGAAGAGACCAGGCCCAAGCGGTGGGCAGCGGGGGAGGATTGGGCGACAGTTGTCGAGAGTAATTATGGGGTTCTGACATCCCTAGTGGGGCCTAGGGGTGTATTGGGAATGAGTTTGCCGAAGTGGGGTTCAAGTCTCTGCTCGCGGTCACGATTGGCGGGTCCGAGTTTAAGCGGTGCGGGGGGAGGGAGATGGCTGTTAAGGCGGGGCTTGCAGAAGAACCCCGGGGGGTATACCCATTTTGGTTAGGCAGGTGATTTGAGAGTGAATTTTTGGTTATTTCGTGAATGCTCTCGGTTATCAAAGGGTGAAGGAGGGATTGACCCTAGAAGGAATACCTGGACTCATATGCAGTCACTCGACTCTTCCTGCACTGCCCAATGACTGGTGTAAAGCTATCATAGACAGCCTTACGTCACTACACTCGGATAAGCTGGGAGGAATTCCATGACAGAATGGCATTTCGCCAAAGACTAAGGAAACAAAAAGCGGTCAAAAGATTGATCAAACGAGTAAAACTAGTTCGAGAAAGAACATAATCATGATACGCTGCTAACCTTAAAACAACCAACAAGCCAATGAAAGAGTCACACCTGCACCCTGAAGGACCCCTGCACGGCTAACGGTCAACCCAACTTACAGTAGCTATCCCATAAACACAATATACCGCCAATATGCCAAGTGCAGCCAATCCTAACCAACAAAACAAAAAACAAAACAAGCAAACACAACCCCTCAAAAAAGAGCAGAAGTAGTGGCCTGCGAGAGCCACCGAGAGTCAAAGAATTCGCTACTCAAAACAATCCAACCAAGTGAAAATCCTTTCCCACAGCAGAGAACACAATGTGTGATGAATGAGACCAACACAGAACACACAGTTGGGATGGTGATATTATTAATGAAGTGTAATGCCGGAGGGGGAGTAGGGAAAAGCTCTTGGGTTGCTATTGCAAGGCAGGGGCATAATAGCCTCTTACTTCCTCCTAATAAACTACGTATAAATCGGTACAAAAAACCTGGCGGGGGAGAAATGGGCGGCCCAAATGCCGAACAGCAGGTCATTGACAGAGGGTGGTTCGGTGATTACTTTGCGTTCTCGTTCGCCTGACCCCCTCCTGGGCTGTTCCGGGGCTTTGTTCCGGGGCTTCCCGGCGCCCTTGACACAACCGTGCAAGAAACCCTCCCACAGTCCTCCACAGACCCCTCTCAGGCTTCCGTTCAGACATCTGTGAAAGCCTTCGTGAATGCCTCCGTGAATGCCTCCGTGAATGCCTCCGTGAATGCTTCCGTGGAGGCTTCCGTGCAGGCTCCACCGCAGGCTTCAGTCGCTGAATCTTCTCCTCCTGCTTTCGTAGAAAGTTCACAATGTCTCCTCTCCCAAGTTTCTCCCCCAATCCTGAGGCTGCCAACTGGGCACCGTTTTTGATGTTTATATCGGCACCCCTCTCGACCAGAAACCCGACCATCTCCCGGTGATCGAATTGAACGGCGAGATGAAGCGGGGTATTTCCGGAGGCGTTTAACTTGTTGATTTCCTCGCTGTATGTATTATCCTCGGTGAACTTTTCCACCAGACCCTTCATCATAGATAAGCGGCCGAAAATAGTAGCTTGGTGGAGTGGTGTGTTGCCGTCCTTGTCCGGATTCGTGAGGACCCATCGTCCGCCCTTGGCAATCAGGATCTTATATGCCCCAGACATAAACTTGGCTGCTAAGTGTAGTGGTGACTGCATGCTGTTCGTTTCCTCTTTAAAACGCAAGAGGGCCTCTTCAACTAGGGGTATGAGCCCCAGACATACTGCGATGTGCAGTGGTGTCTGCTCCCCCGCCAAATCCTCCATTCTAGGATCTCCGCAGAGTACAATCCAGAGCTTTCGTATTGCGTCGCCGGTTTCGAAGAACGGATACCGGAGCCAGTTATGAGTTTCCTTGTTATAGAATTTATCCTCAGGCTTTGAAATCTCGATGCTCCGACGGGCGTGAATGAACCACGATTCTGCTGCATATCCGAGATATTTCCTCCTAGCGGCAGCTTCCTGTGCACATTCCCGCGCAAGTTCCCACCCTGCCTCTCCCGGCTCCTCTTCCTGATGCTCTTGCTTTGAACCTGAGCCACTGGGTTTATCGCTATGTCCCCTGACATCCCCTTTTCGGGCTTCCCCCGAATCATCAAACGCAGCGTGAAAGTATTGGAAGCACTCCCAGGAAATTGCGAAATCTAGCCCACGTTTTGAAAATCTTGGGAGGCGGTCGTCACGCTCTTCATCAAAAAGGTATTCGATTGCCGTGTGATGGACCATGGATACAGTCCCGGAGACACTCCGGAGGAATCCCTGACAGGACTGAACTGACTTCTCGATTTCCTTCTCTGTTGGTTGACCCCCGGTACTTGCTCCTCCGTGAGAGGACTGCTGTTTGCTTTTCGCTTCTCGCTCCATGTGCACGAGGAAATGGTTCAATTCGCCAAATGTGAGTGGGCGTACGGCAATCGCCACACACCGCATCATGTCCAGAACCTTTTTCGATCCCCTTCTTTCATTGATGCTGTGCAGCATTTTCTGGTATACTCCTTCCAGCCCTGGCGGAGGCTCCTTTAGAAAGGTATCAAAATCAGGCTCTGAACAGTTGCAGGCCAGATTTTCGATCGCCAGCGACGCCCAAAGGAAAGTGCCTTCTGCCTTTGCCAAAAGGGTTTCCCTTACTCTCTCTTTCTGACCCTCACCCCACTGCAACCTATCTACTTTCTGCTTGATAAAGATTTTCACATCCCCCTTTACAAGATCGTTCCCATCAAGGTTGATTTGCATAT
>Ga0307510_10006684_pt1 | contig 13745 bp, 18 predicted proteins | sample 12_EM_MG_FD_207224 | JGI IMG/M metagenome (GOLD analysis project Ga0307510, IMG submission 207224) | Populus trichocarpa ectomycorrhiza microbial communities from riparian zone in the Pacific Northwest, United States - 12_EM | ecosystem: Host-associated > Plants > Roots > Unclassified | place... | reverse complement strand
GCGATACCATACACGGTATGATACTTCCCCGCCCCCACCCCTTACCTACACCATAATACCCAAAAACCATACCGGCAACTGCGTTCGAAACTCACCCCATACGAGTATTCGCCCGACCCAAATTCAGTTCCTGGATCCGCGTGTACTGTATATTATGCAATGGGAGGGGGAGTTGGAAACTCGGTTCCCGCTGGGTTACATCATACAAGCACCCAAGGGAAGTGAGGGGCGGACGGCGATTTATAATAATAATTATTATACAGTAGGAGGCTGTCTTTGGGGGTGAGTGGGTGTAGTCCAATGCCGCGCACGGGGAGAGGGGAAGAAAGTAAGGTTAAGTTCGGCTGGTCATTGTCGCCATGTGTGTTCACAGATCATCACTCGGGTTTTGGGCCGCTAGTTGCTACCTGACACCTTGTTTTTTTTTTCCCACTCTCTTTTTCCCCTCTTAGAATTAACGACATACTGGATCACTGGGGTCTGGCAGTTTTGTAAAAGATTTTCGTGCTATCATTAGAACCATGGTATGCTATCTACTGTAGGTTATGTTAAAGTTATCTATCTACCGCCATAGCTCGCTCCCAGTGCGTATACAACACCACGTAGAAGGCATGCTGAGAACGCCAGCGACAAACGCGACCCAAACCTAACAAACAAGCAAATTTCCCGTTTACCAAACGCTACCATTAGAGTCTGAGTTTCCCCAGGTACAGGTCCCTCCATTGATAGGCAGGGGGGAGCTTTTTTGAAGAATCGGATCTTGTTTACCACCATCCTTGTCACATTTACCACCCTCCTCGCCCTTCTCCCGCTCGCGGCCAGTCCAATCCAGATGTTTGAGCTCATCGGGGAGAAACTCCTCGGCAACCTGAACTGGGGGAAACGCGCCCCAATCCCAGACTCCACCCTCAACCTTCAACTTAAATATCTCAAGAGGCGTGAGACAGAAAATGCCGCCGGTGGGCTCGAATCCTTTAATCAATTTGTCGGGAGGCCACGCTTTCTCCGCCCCCTTGATGGGGTGCTTTGATTTCTGCCTGAATCGCTTCCTACCCTCGTTTGGGGGGGGAGAGTCCCGAAAGAAAAAAGGTGGGGCACGGTCATGGATGTCTTGCAGCATACGCCCCCAATCACCTGGGTGGTCCCAACGCCGCACTTTTTTTGGGCTCTCCGTGCAAACCTCTCTCTTGTCACCTTCGTTGAGGGTTGAGATTTGTTCGGCCGAGGAAAACACACTTGGATAAACGGGCATTACAGCCTCCGCTTGTGCGGTGGGGTTTGGGTTAAGATAATGGAGCGCGGCGAAGCTGCTTGTCAGAACGCTAACTCCAGCACCTCCAATATGGGTGCTTTGGTCGTTGGATGCTTCACTACCAAAAGGGCGTTTGGTTATACTAAATCCTTTTGGGGATTCGGCTGTGTGCAGCCCACTAGTTCTGGTTACCGATTTATCATCAAGTGCCTCGCGTGCTCCAGCATTCGACATTGGGCGGATAGTTGGTTGACTAGAAGGCTTATTCGAGGCATTAGTGTTTTCCATAGAGATGACAAGTGAGCGATGTACTAGCCTGCCACTAAGATTGGAATTCTGGTAGGATGCGGGAGAATTATTTTTACAAAATGATATATTCTCCTTGCTTACAGAGGCCACCTCTGGAAGGAGGGGAATAGCTTCATCCTTCGAAGTATCGAAGCCATCTTCGGGCCCAAACCCATTCATACCCATCAAACGATCAATGAACAAATCAGCCTGGTAGCACCCAGGACTCACGGTCACCAGCCCTGGCCTATCGAGTCTAGTGGGGTCATCTAGAGGTTCTCCCAATCTGGTAAAGGTAAGCCCAGCAACGATAGGATCACCCGGAGCTAGGCTCTCCACCTTCCCATCTCCATAGCACAAGTACACGACAGAACCCCTGGCCATAGCCCCCCATTCGAATCGGTAGGTTGCAGATTCCGCTTGGTGGTGGAAGAATAGGCAAGACTTGGGGATATAATGAGTAGCGGGAAGACCACTCCAATAAAGGTATCTCGTAGCAGGGACTTTGCCGAGAGGGTAGCACCTGGAGCTCAGGTTGTGCTCGTTACCAACATCTGCCTCGCGGCTGTCGACCTGGCCATGCACGCCGGGATCCGCTTCCTCCACCAAATTGGCACGCGGTTCGCCGCTCGCTGGTCCGGAAGCTGAGTTTGCCAGGGAGCCAATCTCAGAATCTGGGATGTTGGCTCCTGCAATACGAATGGGGAAATCAGGAGCCGATATTCTGAAGTTTTCGGGCCCAGTGACAATGATGTAGTGGATAATGTCGGCCCTCGATCCGTCGGAAAGGTACCTGATCACGTTTGTGGGTGCGTAGTCGAATGTAGGCATTGTGTAAAGATTTATGAAGTCGGATACCAAAGGGAGAATTTCTTTTGGAAAAAAGGGGCAGGTGAGAGAGAGCTGGAAAGCGGGAGAAGAGTGTTGACTAGAGTGTTCCGTGCAGCGCGAGAGATGAAATGAGATGGGGGGTCCCCTAAAATTGCGGTTTAGAAGCGCAATAATATGGGGAAGTCTCAATCAGTAGATTTGTTTTGGAACCTGATGCGGGAACACAGCGCGGAGCAGATGCAAAGGTGTTCGGGGAGAGGCGATGTTTGTAGAAACTCACGATGCTAGGAAGAATGGCCATAGAAGCCCTCACGAAGATTTTTGGTCACGGGGATGGGTCTTAGGTTAAGATATCGACATTTCCCAATACTTTCCGTAATATTCGTCCAATGTTACCTACAACATTTTGGATTCACCCATACATCATGATCTTACCATCTCAAGTGGTTGTAGTTGTGATGGCGGTGGTTTTGTAAAAACCTGTCTGCCCTATCCTTTCCTTAGCCCCTGCTGTAACACAATAGCCACCCAAAAAGATGCATAAAGACCTGACACCAAATTTCACTCAGCACAAGATTGACAGGAAAAGGCTGGGCTGGCGGTGTGGCTTCAGCATTGCCTACCGGGGTAGGTAAATCCAGCAGAACAGTACAGTACAGCACAGTATCGCAAGCCACATACGGTGCAGCTGTGGTAGGGCCAGCCTCTGCGATCACCGAGATTCAGAGCAGACCAACGGTGCCGATGCATCACAAATCCGAACGACACCCTAATCCGCATTAGTGTCTGCTTCTTTGATATGAAATATACATATACATACCGTAACCCTGAAGATTTATACCGGCGCCGCTCTGCCACAAGCTGATACGAGGCCAATCAACTCCTACTCGTACCCGATCACTTTAGCCATACATAACCTCTCATTCGCCCATCAGAATCTACTATCACAAAGTATATAAATATAAAAATATAAAAAACTCAGCTACAAGTACAAGCAAATACGGCCTCGCCCCACTGTCGGTGCATCGGAACCCAGCAGCGCTAATTTTGACACAGGGGAAAATCGTTGTTCAGGCCCGGACCCGCAGTCCAGGGAACTCAAGCGAAGCTATATGACCGCGGTACTCGTACAGCGCCCTAGTAGCGAACCCAGTCACGCCCCGCTGTCCCGGGTCTCAATATCCAGATATATACCTCGTTTTCTCGCATAAATCTCTATGAGCTCTGAATATCATCACACCAAAACCTGGCATGTTTCCCCGGACCAATCGCTGTACCGGAAAGATGATGCATTTTGTTTGACCGTCCGGGATAGTGGGGTGCACCAGTACTATAGCACCGGTAGGGGAAACACGGCAATCAGGAAAGGAAAAGAAATAGCACTCGGGGCGGACAAGTTCCAAAAAAGCAGCCTCTTTTGAGGGCTCCTTCCCGATTACGGAATAGCTAAATTCGTAACATCCTCATGCAAGCCCAAGGAAGAATGGAAGAGAAAAGAGGGGGGGGGCGGGAATCTCCCGTTGGCCTGTGCTTGTTCACGTCTCTCTTTTTTTCCTCTTTCTTCAGTTCCTCACGTATTCGAGTGTTCGTGCTTGTCCCTCCTGCCTGTTTGTCTGGCTGCCCTATGATGCTCAAGCACGATTGTATATTTGCGTAATCCTTCTGTGCTCTACAGGCATTATACTGTAGCCACCGTACTGTACTGATAGCTTGTTCTTCTGGCTGTAGCCAATATAATGGTACAGTTGCACCCGGCTATCCCCGGACGGCAAAATTCAAGAATCTGTCCGGTACAGCTGGGGATACGGGGCAACAAGCCAGGCTTTAATGCAAAGAAGCCTGGGACCCAGCCAGGCTCATACGGGACAGCGAGGTATCCGGATTATCGAGATCCGAGGACACACCATAAGCCAGTGAACCGAACTACGGACATCGTAACGATAGTCAGGCCTTTCAGGAAGACTACAGCTGCATGCAGGACGGTAAGAAACTGTGTACTGCATACGACATTTCATGGGAGATAACAAAAAACCTTTCCCCTGAGTTTCTTCCCCCTCCCACTTTTTCTTTTTTTTTTCCTGCCCTCCCTTCCCAATCCCCTTTATGACCATACAATACTGATGCGATGCGGTAAGGAGGTCCATTCTGCCTAGGCGAGGAGTGTATTCATTACTTCGGTACCCTGCTTTATGTATGTTCCGTGTTGTACGAGTGCTCCACAGAAATAATAACACTTGGATTGATAAAGTCCAAGATAGGTACCGGTAGAATGCTGTGTAGGTAGGGTATCAACCTATCGATAGAGATGCGGTTAGATGTCTGATGGTCAATTCTTCCGTCTCGACCCTCGCTGAGTGTCTAAGGGGTTCCCCATTGAGGGGATAAGGGATTATCTCTCTCTAAAAGGACCCAACCGGAACTAAAGCTGCGGTATTCTTTGGAAACTGTAGCTAGTATCATAGTCAGTCATCCCTAGGCGCACTCTCCCTTCTGCCCCCCCCAAATTGTGGATTTCCGGTAAGTCCGTCTGAGGGGGCTCGGGTCCCGTGGGCTTGTTGATACAAGTACTGTAGAAAAGACGGCTATTGTACGCGTCGGCTTTTATCTCTCGCTGCTTTTCTGATTCTCAGTGCCGGTCTTCACCAAGTGGAAGGAGGGATACCCATGTAACCGTAACCTAGGGGTCCAGCCGTGTTGCTCTCTCTTCCTCGCACTTTTTCTCCTTCCCTGCTGGTATGTGAGGGGATCACTGCAGCTCGTCGGGCCCGTGTGACAAGCCTAAAAAAAGAGGCTTTGGTCCCGACAGAAAACGGTTGAAGAAGGTTGAGTGCCGGTAGGTCAAGTTACTCCGTGGCGATTGTCGATGTACAGTACGATATCGAATTGACCAACTTGTCGTATGGCAAACTTGTTGAGTCTGGCTGGGCTGAGATCTGGGGTTTCCATTGGACACGGGTAATTTTTACAGCGACCGTACTACAGTGTTGGGAAACAACGTGATTGAAATATCATATATCCCGTGGCAATTATTACTGTATCGTTCCTTTTCTTTCTTTCTTTTCTTTTCTTTTAATCCTTCTTTTCCCCACTCACGCTAAAGTATGGAAGATGACAGTGTTAGAGGAATTAGCTGATGGCTTGATGGTTGATCCATCATAAATACCGGGCGGATTGGGGTTTCGGCTGTTGAAAAGCTTCCCAAGCCCGATCGATCCTGGAATGGAGGGACGGGGACGGATGCTTCTGCGTTGCATGGCTGCACAGTCAAGATGACACTTTTACTGGTTGCTGGCCAAAGTTAGCTTTGCCTTGTTCTCTCTCACTCGCTCCCTAGCCTATTCTGCTCTCGTCTTACTTTCCTACCCTGGCGAACTGGAAAGATACCGTACTGGTACACTTGTGGTACCGGTATATAGAGCGAATACGATATTAGCGCTAGTACGAGCTACAAACCGCCTCTCTTTGGCTTTTGTTTCCTTTGTATTCTTGTGTCCATGTCTGCAGTACTTGGAGAGTGAATGTGGACAGTTTGCGGAGTTCAGTGGTACTATACCAGTGCTGAAGAACAAGCACGAGTAGAGGTGGTGGTGGTGTGGGATATACCCGAGTATGTATTACGGCGCAGGCTTGGATTGGAGCAAGGTCTCTCCTGTCACGTACATTTGGGCAACTGTGCGGTACGGCACTGTTGCTTCTTGCTGCTGCTCTCCTGCAAACTCTCACAATAATGCCCGATGTTGCTTGATCTTCCTTCTGCTTGATGCTACTCACACAACCGGGAATGATAGCACTCGAGTAGGCACACCACATTACCGTACTCGAGTACTGTGAGATAGGAAAGGGAAGTTTATAGAAAGAAGGAAAAGAGGTAGCAACCAGTAGACAAGGCAAAGTGGATGATATGTTAGGGATATTTACATGGTCTACCCATCTGACCAGATAACCATCGCTATCATCCCCACTATTATATCATCACTACCACAACTATCAGCATCATCAGCCTCTTCTTCCACTCTCTCATCCTCCTTTCCCTCTCTCCCTCTCTCTCCCTCCCCTTCACTGTCCCCCCCCCCCTGAAGAATAAATCGTTCTCTGCATTTCTCTCTCCCTCTTCAACTAGCATTTGACTAAATCCCTCCTTTTCCTTGGAAATCCCTTCGCCTCACGCATACTTTTTCTTCCACTCTAACTTAGTCCCTGTCTACCCATCACCCTACCCATCCCCATCACCCAAGGCTGTCTATTGTGGGTTGTGGGTTTTCGCAGCCCCCCCCCGGTCCCTCTCAACTTTCTCTTCATATTTTCCCCCTTCTCTGTTTTTTCCCTCGCTTTCTATCTGTTATCCCTCTCTGTCCGTGTGTGTGCGTGTTTCGTCTCACTTCGCCCTTCCTTTCTTTGGTCGCCCCTCGACTCAGGAAGGGTTCTCCCTACCACCCAAGGTCTCCCTCTCTCTGCGACCCTTTGCCACAAGCGACACAGCGACAGAGCACCCTCACTCACTCAGAAATCAATACCGTACACAAGTAATAGAACCAACCACTTACACTCTTTTACTCTCGCTCGGTCCCCTCACTCACACATTTACTCCCCCTGCCCACACTCGCTCTTACCTCTTACCCAATTGATTTTCGCCTCTTTCTCCCACAGAATCCTACTTGATCCCTTCCTTCCCCAGGAGTTACCCTAAATTCATTCCCTTTGATATCAACCAACCAACCCACCACCCACCTTCCCTTCCCTTCCAGCCCACTTTGTAAACCTCTTCTTTCGGCTCTATCGTTCATTACCATCTCCCCGTCACCTTATTCTCCGCAGCACCTATTCACCCACTCTATCCTTTTACTTCTAAATCCACATTACTTTCACTTTCACTTTCTCACTGCATTTCCCCTCTGCACTTTTCCGCATTATTAAATTACCTAGGGTGGTCGAGAGAAGAGAAAAAAAGGACAATTAAAAATTCAATCGTGGGAAATTCGTCATCCTATCTCTTTCGGGAGTTGTAGGCACAGGTGCTTTCGGAAAGACAAAATATGTCCTTCGGTCATGACTCGATATTAAGTGGTGGCGGTTCGGGGTCAAGAGATGGTTTAGCGATGAATTGGTATGGTTCCTCCTTGATCTGAAAATCAGCCTCGTCCAATACTTTATTCATTCTTGGGATGAGCAGCGGGCTGATCTTTCCATTGATAGGGTGCTGGATCATGTACTCGCCTACCCTGCCACATACGACTTTGCTCTACCACTCAGAACCATTTACACACTCAACTCGACAACACCACATACTTCGCCGGCTGATTTTAAGTTACTACTTCTGGAACATATATCAAATCTTCCATCTCAGCCCTGCACTCTTCCGCCATCATTTCTTTGCACATTTATCAGGAAATGTTTCCCCCGAGACCTAGAAAATGTCCAGTTTGATCAGGCATTGACAGCGTTGGATTATATCCGGGATCTGGAGATTCGGAGGTCAAAAGAACTAGAAAAGGCTGCCAGAGCCAGGGGTGAGGGTGACCGGAGAATAGTAAACCTCAGGATCAAGTCTATTAGAACTGAACAATTTTATGCTAGAGCCATTGCCGGGATTAGACGTTGGGTGAGTTTATTGGCTCCGTGATTTTCCGTCTTCATGGATAATATCTTTTCCGAGGCGCTTAAGCTAACCTTTGCATTGCATAAAAGACCTTGCTCCACGAACTTTCCATTACACCATTCAACAAATTCAACTGCATTGCAATTCTCAACACACTCTATCCTATTGAAGAAGCTGACATCAACTCGTATTTACCCGCACCTACACTTGCCGGTCAGCGTCACGCACTTTGGCGTTACATTACCGGGGTGGAGAAAAATGGGCCGGGAATTTTGGAATCTGTCCGAACCGGCAATGGCGGTTGGGTGGGAGTTAGTGAAGCAGTAAACACATATCTCAGATTGTCTCTGGATATGATCCAGAAGGCGGACGAACTGGCGAGACCATCCAGCATTGGCAGCTTCCAGTCAGATGACAGCATGGACATGAGCGCAACATCAATCGCCCGCACAGCACCCGAGAGGAAGCGGAAGAAGGGCGGGTTTCTGAGAAGAGACACGGTTGGTAGCGAGGCCTCGGAGGAAGAAGACGGGAAGGCGAGCACCTTGGAACGCATCGTGAGAGGTCTGGCTAGGCTGGGGTCGTCCCAACATCCGGGCTCGCCTAAAAAGCTATACGAGAGCGATACCGGCAGTGAGGAGGACTTTCCCATGAGATATAATTGATTATCTGTGTACAAACGAACCGTAAAAAAGGGGAAACGGGTGTTTGGTTGAAACGAAGTGAAGTGCTCTACTGGTTTTGGTTGGCTGGGACGGACGGAGTTGTTGTCTAGCTCATGAACCGGAATGACAATGAAACAAAAAAACAAAAATGAACGGAACTTGCATGACGGTAGCATATCGGGGGACTTTTGTTTTTTTCTCTCTATCCTGTCTATCCATCCATCTATCGGATAGGCGCAGATACCACATACATATATCATGATATATGACCTCACGTTTTTGACTTTTTTCTCTCTTCCTCTTTTCTTTTACCTCTCTTTTATTTACTTTCTTTTTAACCGGCATGGTGGACGGAACATTTCATGGAAAAAATGAAGGACAAGAAGGTAGGGGCGACCCCGGAAATGCACTTATCGGTACGATATGACCTGCAAACGAAGCGAAGACCTGCATTTTATTATTCTTTTTCCCTAAAGGGGATTTTTTTTATATCTTTATTTATTCTCCTTCTTTCGTGTTGGCTAACTACTCATGATACCGCTACACATTCTTCGCGGAATCATGAGTTCTTTTTGTCTTTTCTTTTTCTTTTTCTTCTCTTCTTCCTTCCTCCTTCAATTCTTGGTCGATGTGAGAGGTTGTCCATGTTAGTGTCATACCACATCACTCACCCCCGCGGAGGTCTTCACACACAAAAAAAAGATCTCCGGCGCATAAGATGGGGGGGGGGGATGGCGTATTATTATTTCATCATTTTATTTCATTACATGGGGGCCTTTTTGGTTTTTTTACTTGCTTGCTTTCTGGTTTGTTTTGAGTCACTACGGAGTTGACAATTGTGCATACATTTTCATTCTTCTCCCTTTTTCCCTTTTTCCCAAGTGTACTGTATATGGATGGATTGATGGGATTCGGCATCGGCATCGTATCGTATCGAAGTGCCAGCAAAAGTGAGAGTGAACACTGGGGATAATCCATTGCATTGTCTTGGGTCGTACCCATCCGTCTGTCCATCTGTCCATCTGTCCACCTTTCCATCTGTCCATTTGGCCATTTGGCCATCGGCCTACCAATGCAAAAGCGCAAACATATATTTACATTCCATGCGCTAAAACTTGACAGGGATAACCGATAGCAATAGCAATGATAAGGGAGGAACCTTATATAATAGACCATAAGTTAAGCCGTAGCCAAACTACCAAAAACAAGAACCTTTTCACAATAGCGATAAGAATAATAATAATGGTGTATATCATAACTTGTTTATTTATCCCGCTGTATCATGCTGTGTATCCAATGTGTCCAACCAACTGACCAAGTGCAACCAGGCAAAAAACGAAAGCAGGGAAGGAAAAAGGGGAAAAAGAGGGAGGGGGGGATTATCGTTTCCTCGTAAGTACCATTTCCAAAACCTCCTCAAGCCCATCTTTAGCTTCGGACGACGGGAACGAAGATATGGCCTGCCGCGCGGTGTCACAGAATGACTCCGCCAGCGCGAGTGTACGGTCTATGCCATCTGATTTGTGGACTAGTGCTCTCGCCTGCGTCCGCCCCCACCATTAGCTACTAAATCATACGAACGGAAGAGCAAGTACCTTCTCAGCATCACCATCAAGACAAAACCTCCTCTCGATTAGTTCCCCGAGTTCTCCAAACTCCTCGCACGCATAGAGCACTGGCGCAGTGGCCAAGCCTAGTTCCAAGTCCGCCCCGGCCGGTTTTCCAATCTCCTCATTGGAGGAAGTGTAATCGAGCACGTCGTCCACGAGCTGGAAAGCGAGTCCCAGATGGCGGCCGTAGACGTATGCTTTCGTGGCGACGTCTTCGGTGGCGCCGCCGAGGACGGTAGTTGCGCGGCAAGACTTGGATATCAGGCTGGCGCTCTTGAGGTATGTCTTCTCTAGGTAGTACTCAAGTGAATCGCGCAGGTAGGCTTCGCGGGAAGGTTTGCTGGTAAAGTCGACGACGGCGCCGGCACCGGCCGCCGTGTTCTGCAGCTGGAAGAGTTCGCCCTTGACCAGTTCTGCGATCACCTCTGCTAGCAGCTCTATTACTTCGGGGTTTCGCAGCCGCGCCAGGTACACGCTCGCTCGGCCAAGCATGTAGTCGCCAGCCAGGATGGAGAGTTTGTTTCCCGAGAGGGCGTTGGCACTAGGCTTCCCGCGCCGGGTCTCGGCGTGATCGAGGACGTCGTCGTGTAGGAGGGTTGCTGTGTGGATCAATTCCACGATTTCGGCGAGACGGCGCTGGGTTCCCAAAACTTGCACCACTCCCCCTGTTGCCGCAGCTGTGGCTCCGGTTGGGCCAAGAATGTCAACGGGCATGAGCCGACTGCTGAGCAGCGCTAGGTCCGGATTTGTATCCCGTAGGATCTCGGACGGGGCTACGGTGCTATTGAAGGTCTTCTCCAATTCTGCGCTCGCGCGCTGCCAGTTCTGCTGCTTTGGGGCGATGGCGGTGGCCCGTGACATTAGGAATATCACCATGGGACGGAAGAGCTTGCCGTTCGCTTGGAGATAGTATTTTGACGCCTTGTCCAGTCCTGGTAAGTTCGTGGAACATAGTAGGGAGATCTGAGACTTTAGGTGGGTGAGTTCTGGAGCGACAATCTCCTCGGGTTTTATCCGGCGGCGTGGGGGAGGGGGTGTGCTTCCTAGTGGTAATGTTGAAGATGTGGGAGGAGCAGGTGGGGGTGCCAGGTCTTCTAGAGGTGAGGTTGCAGCGGAGGTGGAGCTGTATCTTGGTGACCGTCGGAGTGCTGGTATTTGGATATATCTCGTGAGCCCGTTTCTGCCGCCGTAGGGGAGGAGCGCCCGCCGGAGGAAGGATGCCATTGAGGCGGTGTACCGACGCTGGATTGAACAGACGATTCGCTACCGGCAACCAAGTAGGTGTGATAGTGACTGAACAGCGAGGCTCAGATCAACTCGAGGAATTCCAATTGAGTAACCGAGAGAGAGCGAGTCACCAATTCCACCCAAATAACTCGCCTTCTACTCTCCCCCTCTCAAACAATCAACCCTTCCGCAATTCCACCAAGATAAGCGAACGTCGGTTGTCGTGAAGAAAGGAAGGAAAGAAAATAAGGAAAGGTGGGATGAGGGTAGAGAATGAGATTGCCTCGCCGATAGCAGAACATGAAGAGGAATGATGGTTTGTTCGGTTGATGTGGGGGGTAAGTACCCTACCGATAGTCTATGCCATTCAAGTAATATTTCCCCTCTTTCGGATTAATTATGGTCCCGGAGACACGAGCCCGAATGCCCTGTATTTTACTGTTAATAGTAGCATAATTCCCGTTTAAGGTATGATAAGGTGAAGTGGGAAGGTAGAAGAAAATGGGGTCTTGGCATGTAGCACCAGCATAATAGAGGGTCTGGTAAGAAGTTATGATACAGTTATTCAAGGTTAATCAGCCAAATATATCCCTGTCTGTTCCGGTTAATAGGTCCCTACCCTTGTATGATACCACCCGATCACCGGTAGATCCGGCTTTTGTGCGTTTTTGAGGAGGGGTTTGCCCACCATCATCGTTGGGGAGGGAGTCGGCGGATCATGGATTATCACGTCGGTGGCGGACTTTTTAGTTTCACGATTCGATAAACGTATCGTGCTTCCATCTCCACCAACCCCGATTTCTGTAAGGTACAGTATCGCACCTGCTACCAATTGCTCTTAATGCCGACATACTCTCCCCGATTCAGCTCCAAATCCCTAAACACCGCTTCATCACCTTTCAAGTGCTCAACCCGCTTCTCATCTTCCTCCTCCAACTCCTTCAATTCCTCGCCGGCAACCTCATGCTCCTTTCCTTCCAAAACCTTCCTCTCACCAATGAACAATATCTGCGCGTTCTTGTACTCCAAGTGCTCCTTCCCCAGCGGCAGCCAGCGGAGGCCTCTAAACTCATCCATTATCCTACTCCAGCAATTAGCCCCATCAACGTACCAGATTATCTAGACTTGTTAGAGGGACAATTACTCCTTCGAAAACTCTGCCGGGTCAGCAATCACCGCCCTCTGCGGCGCCGGCGCGCTTGGATTTTTCACGGACACTATAAAACTTCCGCGGTCCTTGATTCCGAATTCGGACTGTATCTCATTCGCATGCTCTGGTATGGTCAGGTGGTACGCTAGATGTGATGATCGCTCCGTCGGGTGCTTTACGAGGGCATACACGCCTTCCCCTATGGGCTGTGCCGCTGAGTCGGTGCGTTCACTGGAATTAGTTAGTAGAGGAGGCGAGGTGAGGAAACGATGAAGCGGGTGGGGGAAGAGACCCCCGAGTCTTCGTCATGTAATGTGAGCCCTTCAGAAACCGATCCTTGAGGTCTCGCACCGTTATGCTCGGCTCTTCCACGAACGTTCTATCATACGCCGCCCCATCATTAGTTCCCCCCAATCGCACGGGCACTGCTACTACTCACAAAAACTTCTCAAATCCCCTCGTCGGCAACCTCTTCTTTGGCACCGCCAAGAGCCTGCACTTGCCCTCCACCTTGTCCCCCTCTCCACCCACACTCTCGCCTAGCCCCAGAGGCTTAAGAACCACATACCCCCTCTTGACATCTTCTAACCCACCAGCCCTCTCCACGGCAACTTTGTTCCTGAGAAGGAAATAAATAACACCCTTCTCCAGTATTCCGCCCTCCCGCGCTCGTGCCGTGCGCCCGGCGCCTGTCTCTGTTTCGCTGTGGAGCTGGGCAGATGGCGAGCTCGGGAGCGATCCTGCCTGCGAGGAGGCCGGGGGCGGCGCCTGGACTTTGCGTTTTTTTGTGGAGGAGGTGATGGCTCTGGGCCGCTGGGTGCGCCTTTTGGTGGTGGTGGTTGCGGTGGGAGGGGAGGTGGAAGTACTGTTTGAGCTGGGGTTCCGGGTTGACGAGCGGGTTGATACCATTTTGCTTTCTATGATACCGTAACCCTTTGATGTAAGTTACCTCAGAGTGTTATACTATATCTGTGAGTGGTATTGTGAGAAGGAGGAGTTACGACGTCCCTTCTTCTTTAAAGTGCACTCCGACATAAATGTTCTTCCCTCCCTCCCGTTACGCCTACGACATCATGACATCCCAACCCACACCCACCCTCCAGCTCGTAGAGAAACAGATCACGTG
>Ga0307510_10006682_pt1 | contig 13748 bp, 13 predicted proteins | sample 12_EM_MG_FD_207224 | JGI IMG/M metagenome (GOLD analysis project Ga0307510, IMG submission 207224) | Populus trichocarpa ectomycorrhiza microbial communities from riparian zone in the Pacific Northwest, United States - 12_EM | ecosystem: Host-associated > Plants > Roots > Unclassified | place... | reverse complement strand
GGTGGCCAAACAGCACTGCGTGACGTCAAACAACACGAGGCAATGCCAAATCGGAATCATTTGTGGCGCGGTAAACAAGAACCCGTGATAGCGCGACGGGGGTACGTCCTCAATGATTGCCTTTTTGCTGTCTCCGCTGTTGCTTGCGCCGTGTTCTCGCTCACACAGCCCCTTCCAGTTTATCGGGTCGTCTTCTTTTTCGCCACACTGATCCCTCGGGGCGATCGAGAATTGGGAAATTTCGGTCTGGAAAAACGGTTCGGTACATCCCGAGTCAACTCCTCCAGTCACGGACACGTCGGGGGAGTTTTTTGTTTCAGCAGTTGTGACAGACGGAAACTTACTTTACATCCCTGGGCAACATGTATGTACCCTTTTTTTTCATCCAAGGAAAGGGACACGGATGTGTACTACGGTATGGCCGAACTGACGTGTTTCAGGGGTGACTTATCGAGTGGCTAGCATCTTAGCATCCTAAAATTACGGGGTATTATCGACGGGGGCTGTACCGTACTATACTGTACTTGCCTCGCGTTTGCCTTGCGCACGCGTCTGTGTTCCTGATCCTATGCTTTGTATTGGTGCCATGGGCACGTTGCTCCGGCCAAGGAGAGCCCTTCTCGGTCGTGTGCGCATGTCCCGACTGGGTCATATTCGTTTCATTTCGTCGAGGGGGGTCATCGAACGGCTCGCGGTCTGGCTTGGTCTCTTTGCCTTTGGGGTTATTGTGATCGAGTGACCGTATTGGCCTTGCGTGCTCCTCATGGCTTACCACCACGTCCCTGATCCGGGATTCCCTGTATTGGCACTTTTTCGTTCTGCCTGTCTTGTCCATACAAGCAGCGCTCGGGAGTCTGTGCGGCCGTTGAAGTGAAGCTTATTGGGGGGCCAGAAATTCGGTATATGTGATCTGGTACTGTATGTATCTGCCTTGCGTGTCGTGCGTGCCCACCCCCCACGATGAAACCGAATATTATCGCGAGGACGCTTCGCTCTCCTTGTCATTCCCATCTAAGGAGGGAACCCAGGAGCCAGGAGTCTGGACATGTCAAACTCCGACTGTATCACATTCGTTGTCGCGGCTTTTCTTTTTCTTTCTTTTTTTTTTTTTTTTTTTTTGGGGGGGCGCCAGCGCCTGCGCCACAGAATCCCGGGGCCCAAGTAGCACCTTAAACGGATTTACTCCAAAGATGTGTTTTGTACCTCTGGAATGTCTTCTCCCGATAGATGTCGCCTAGAGCTGCGTTCCGCCCGAGATTTTGTCCTGACGCATGGGTAGGGCACACCTTTGGTGGTGATGACCAAGTTCCTAAAAATTTGGGCATTCCGCTAAAACTTCTGCTCTCTTCGGACACGTACTGTACATATCGTATCACCCTTAAATGCGAGCTTCTCAAGGAAGGGGGGATATGGATACCTGATTAAATACGATCCTATGAATTCACCCACGAATACATGTTAACGGGCGATGCATCTACGGACGTACGGCGTGCCTCGTCCCACTCGTCACTCGTCACTCTTCGCCGAGCTCCTCTTCCTCCGCGATCAGCTTTTCTACTTCTAGTGCGGCCATACATCCACTCCCTGCACTCGTGATTGCCTGGCGATAACGCTTGTCTTGTACGTCGCCCGCAGCAAACACGCCGCGCACAGAAGTCTGGGTCGTACCAGGCACCGTAATGATGTAACCGTCAGAATCCGTTTGTAGCTGATCGCGAACGAGTGCCGTTGCTGGTTCATGGCCTGCGAATCGATCAGAAATCGGAAATCCATCACCATATGTCTAAATTTGGCACCCACCAATTGCGTAGAACAACCCTTTTACGGGGAGGTCCGATTGTTGCCCTGTGGCAGTGTTCTTGATGCGCAGGTTATTTAGGAGGTCCCCGTCTCCTTGACATTCAACGGCAACGGTGTTCCATAAAACCGTCTTTTGGTGATGTCAACGCACCTCGATTGTGAAAGTGAGATTGGACACGCACAATTTTTGCATTGCTCAGCAACCTCTTGGCCATAATTTTGGACGCCCTCAGTTCTCCACGACGCACCAGCACGTAAACGTGGGATCCATACTTCGTGAGATCTGTAAAGATAACGTGAGTATGCCAGGCTGGCCCGATCAGCAATTCTGGCGTACATGTGGCCTCCTCTGCGGCGGAGTCCCCACCACCAATGACAGCTAACGGTTTGTTTCTGAAAATCGGGACTGCGCCATCGCAGACAGCACAGGCAGAGATGCCGCTCTGCCAGTACGTCTGTTCGCCTTTAAGCCCGAGGCGCTTTGCGCTCGCACCGGTGGCGAGGATGATCGTATCGGCAGTTTCTGGTTCTCCGTCTTCTTGGAATTCGCGCCAGTATCTGAAGGGTCGGCGTGAAAGGTCGATCTTTGAAACCGTCTCCGTTATGATGCGGGTGCCAAATCGCAGAGACTGGGCGCGGAATTTGTCCATTAACTCAGGTCCGAGCACCCCACTCGGAAAGCCCGGGAAATTCTCGACGTCCGTTGTCGTGGTCAGTTGTCCGCCGGCCGCGAATCCATTCGCCATGAACCCTTCGAAGAGGACAGGGCTTAGATTCGCACGAGCGAGGTAGATCGCTGCGGTGTGTCCCGCAGGTCCCGAGCCGATGATCACCTACAACAATTGGCGACGATGTGAGTCTCTGAGAACGGGCGCGCACATGAAAACTGGGGCATCAAAAATGTATCATCCCACACAAATGCCGTCGCCAACCGCGCAAGATCCCGGCGCTGATGCTAAGATGATGGAGGGAGTGGGAAGAACAAGACAACACTTACCACTTTGGAGTGCAGCTTGGAGCTCTGATTACCCCTGGCACTGGTTCCGTTAGGGCCATTGGGCCCGTTTGTTACGGTGGGTGCCATGTCCTTCGCGGTGGTGGAATAACTTGAGTGGGATTTTACAGAGACGAAGACTAAGGCTGCGCGAGCAGAGTCTCTTAGGAATGGGTGGATACGGGTGAGCAGCTTCAAAGCGGGTGGGAAAGTGAGGGGCGACAGTACTAATCAAGGGAACACGAAACGGCAGATTATATTGAGAGCAAGAAGAGAAGGAAATCGAGGATTTGGCAACCCCATCGATCCCACGTGATCTTAATTCATACATTACTCAGCCTCTGCGCAGCACGTGTCATGACAAGCAAGCGAGTAGTACGTACGTGTTATAATTTTATACTTCCTCATTCGTCATTCGATGCTAATCAGAAGACTGGACACACTCTAGCCCTATGATTGGTGCACGAACAACTACTCACTACACGCTAGGGTGTACTGTACCCCGCGGCGTCGACCAGGCGGAGATATGACGTGACGAGAATCGGAATTTCCCATCATCATCCCATGCCCGTGATGCTGCGGGACGCCCGTCTGAAACGACATCCGGATCTCCTCGCACGGCCAATCAGCTACGCAGCGTACACAGGAACGAATCATAAGATCACGACCGGTCGGTGGTATCATCTTTTGAGCGCGACGGATCCCAACTCCGTCTACGTATGCCGGTGCCCGTCAGTTCTCAAGTCATGTTACACGTCAACGTCAGAACGGAGGGGCCCTCTTGGTGCGCCACAGGGGAATTACCCGGTGGGAACGCATGATGTACGGCGCTTGATCTTTTTAATTTGTTGTTCGGCTCCGGCGTGTCTCCATAATAGAGGTTTCATTACAGCTTCCTCTCGGATGGTGCTCAGCGATGGCTCTTCCGACCAACGCCTGACCCTTAGTTTTATTTAAACAGCATCGACGAGAGACACCGCTAAGGACGGTCCAGAGGAGCTGAGCCATGCATCGGAAACCACTGGGGCTTGTCCGAGCGTTTCTATTGCCCATGGGGGTGTCCCTCGTCAGGTGAGTTCCACTTCCTGAAGATTCTTGCCAATTTTTTTGCTGATGAGGTACAACCTACGGCGATAGAAGCCCCTACTTCCCTAGCACTTTCGGCCATGGCACCTATGTCGGTACCCGCGGAGGCTGATGCAAAATGTGTCCAGGTCGAAAGTGCGGGCATGCCCTGGGGAATCTTTCATGGACTCGGTGATTAGGAAGGGGCGCTTTAGCATTCAACAGGTGCGAATTTGGTACATCGGCCGATGATGCAGGTCATCGTGAAACGTCGTGGATAGGGCGCAAACCTTAAACAATATTGAAAAATTCGCGCGTGCATCTGTGTACTGTGAAGCTATGTTACAGTCAATGGCTTGCCAGACTTACTGCTTTGGGACTCATAGACAGGAAGACATGCAAAGGACACCCATCTAATTTCTGCCTTTCGTGTTCGTTAATGCCTAAATTTATTCAACAGTACCCCTCATCGCTCCCTTACTGCCGTTTCGTGTGAGCCAGGATAGAGAGGCAATACCATGAAGAAACACAACTCCAGTTCAACCACATCAAGACATCTCCGGTTCTCCCAGCAGGTTGCTCGCTCGATCGTCCAAGGATCCGTCCAACATCCAAGACCTTGGGCAAGTACCATCTGGAATAACCTGGGACTTTTCGACCGCTTCGAGTCTCAGTGGCACCGAATGCCATATCTGATGGGCCATACAAACAAATCTCTTCCCTCGCACTGGACATTTTTAGGGCCATCCTCCCAACAGGCGGCCTATAACCCCTGGATCTATCAATTTGGCTACTTTATACAGACGAATGTGCCCTGTGTTTTTCATCACGATCACGTCCCTCCCCTATCTCTCGGCTTGTCTACCTCCGAAAAGGCAGACGTCTTGATCATCACCAAAGTCCTCGTTATCCACAAGTTCAAGTTGTGCGATCAGCGCGATCATGAGGACCCGTATTTCGGTTTATGAGTACGGAACAAGGATGGCAATGAATATGATTCCTTTGGCAGCCATTGGATGCGATGCTCGGGCGAGACGGACGTCGCTTCCGACGTCTCGGATCGACGGAACCAATGAATTGTCGGAAGATTCCGGGGATCAGCAGATGGGGGAATGAGTTGCGACGATCAAAGACTGCAGTGTGGTATGTGTGGGAGATATCACAGCATGTACGTTATTATCATAGCCTCTTTTTCAATCTTTCTGAGGCTCACCTGGATCTCGGAGAAGCCACGAACATCGTTAACATCATCTCGCCTATTCTTCGAGCGAATTTCGCTGTGGTCGTTACAGCACTTTGGTTCCAAAACTAAGTTGGTAAACTCGGCGCCGATGCATGTCCCGAAACTGATGGAAGGACGTCAAACAGGCGACCTGCAAGGGCGATTCGTCAACTAACAGCGCCCAAGTTTGTCTTTCTCACCTGGTGTGGTCATGTTACGCTTGTCACTATCTTTCGCTCTACGATACGCAACGACAGCCTTAGCAGGCTGTAGGAGTAGATCGATAGGAGTGTTACCACATTACATTGCTACTAGTAGATGTATATAAGGTACTGTTTGTGCTACGTGAGGTTCTACGGGCCGAGGCCCACGCGAATGGAATGAAAGAAAAAAGGAGTTGATAAAGTCATGAATGTGGGCTCCTTGAGTGAGAAAAAAAAATCAATGCTTGCAGACGAGAGCTCGCATCATAGGTTATCGATAATTGATGTGCGAGAATGTCAGCTTCGATTTACTCGTATGAGTAATCGGAGTTTCGTGATCGAATTCTTATGGTATGCGGGGGGTGGTCGGCTGAAGAGATTCGCGGTCCAATGAACAAACAATGTGTGGAAAAAGGACGAAGATCACCCAATTTCGACAGAAGAAACGAATGTTGTGTGGTAGCCCTCGTCAAGCTCGGGGAGGAGAAATCCCCGATTGTATGAGTGAGGCGGAGGCCCGTCTGGAGCTTTCGCGCGTTTACGGCGGCAGAGTCTAAGCGGAGGGTGGAAAAGAAGATTTAGTCGAGGACAAATTTTGCTCTGACTCAAAGGAGACTTTTTTGATGAGTTGAAGATGTATGCGAGAGATGCTGTCGGGGAAGGCTATGTGAGACACGCCAGTGTGGGGGAAATCATAACATGAGACTCTTGTGAGCATCAATCCGAGTGGGTCGCTGCCGTGATGTTGAGGGAGATGGGGATGGTGGTGACAGGAATCATCATCATAATGGAAGATAGGTCCGTGATGGGACCTTGACCCGAGAGAAAACAAAAGTGCCAGTGATGCCATCATTCGCTCCATTATCTCGTCCTGTGACGAGGTCACGAGAGAACGTTGACCGGGCTTCTGGGATATGGCTGGTGAATGGTACGTGGTGCTACCGTTTATTAAACATGCGTGTTTTCACCCAAATCCCCGGTCACGGGACGACTGACCACATAACGCGATAGCGTGGGAAACGCCCAACATATGTTTGCGGCGTTGCGGCACGGGCGTCGTCACATTGGGAGCTCTCCCCATCATCATAGACACACCTGAGACTTGGTATCCGCCTTGACCATCTATAGACGTTCCACAAGGACGCGTCCACAAAGTTTGATGTTGGTACCTCGGGGTCTCAGGTCCCTTCATCGTTTTCAATTCCGCACTAGCCATTTCAGTCAGGAGTCTCGGCCAAATTCCCCACCACCTCCAGTTTCCCGGTGCCGGGAAGTGTTCGCTGTCATTTGGACATCACGGTCCAGATTGCCTTCGGGGGTTCCTTTGGGATGTTACTCGTTGGTTCCTGGGTTCTTCCCATCGCGGACGCGGTGAGGGGTCACGCTACTCCCCGACTTTCGCAACCTAGGACTCCATCAGGTACCTATTATCCCCCCCTCATTCTACCCCGGCATCAATCTGTTGTCCGAGGATATTTATGCCCGGTGTTTGTGCCTTCCCGGTCTTGGAGCGGCCCTGGCCTGCTACGTTCATATCAATCTCGACTGCGCAAGGCATAACAATCGAAATTCCAAGCTGGTATCTCTTCGTCTTCGCGATAGTTGGTGTTCTTCGTGGGTCAGCGCAAAAAAAAATACCTGGTGGCGTAACGCGTAAGACAGCGGAAAATGCCGTAACACCGCCTTCAAAACTCGATTTTTCCAGCATCCGGGTGCATGTACGAGTTTGCCGCAAATCTGATTCACTCCGATTTCGCCCTCGTACTTACGTACAGAGGACATGCGGGGGAGTTGTGTGTCGCGCTCGCGCGGGATTACACGCCCTAGCGGCGCCGTGCGAACGACCCTTCTGTGACTGAAGCTCCTTGGATTGCTCTTGCTGAGTCCGTCCCTTTCCATTGCACTGCATAAGGATCGGTTTGCCTGACACACCCTTGTAGCTTCTTAGCTCGGGGGATTCCGCGGGCGATGATTTCAACCAATCACTTCAACTATTCAATAACAAATCCAACGCGCGAAAAGCCGGTGAGGTTACTAAACGTTTTCTTCCCAACTCTCGGGTTTTTCGAGCCATGTTCTTTGTATTGTTCGAATGGAACACACCCGTGTTAAGACTGGTCTAGCCCTCATACCTTGAGAGGTAATTGTGGGTCGCGCTCTTGCAACCTTGTGCTTGACGTTATTCCTCAACTTCTTCACATGGACCGCTTTCCTAGTGTTATGCCCCGTGTTCTTGAAACGCAATCTATCCGACCCCCCTAGCCAAGTACCCCAAGTATACGGCGCAGAGTAGAAGCCTAGTCCCGGGGGGTTTGATGCACTGCGTTGCGTTGCCGCGTGTAGCGTCGGTGGAAGAGCCGACGAGAAACTTACCAAAGATAGCCATCTATGGGCGAGGTATGGCCCATGTGGTTGTACATGTGACTGTAGAGTGTGCGGTGATTGGCCATCTCCCGTCTTACCAATGGGGTGATAGTAACAGCGACCCGCGGAGGGGCAAGGCACTGATGGCCTTTGTCCTTGGGCCTCGAGCACTTCCGGGGCTACCTTACTCATCATGGACTCGGTGGCGGAGCAGTGGAACGGCAAACTCTTTAGTGTATTCGTCTCTTGGACCTCGACCTCAATGAGTCCAGACTGATCCGTCGTCGCCTCGGTCACTCTTGTGTCCAGGCCTACAGTACCAAATCTCCCACGAGTTGTCCATTAGTCATGACAGGCGACCAGCAATTAAGTTTGCCCTTCTTCACCAATGCCTAGCACGTCGTGGTACAGTACTGTATGTAACTTTTGAATTTACAAATGTTTCGTCATCATCTTCCCGGGCAGAGGTCTTGGCCCATTCCTCGATTGCGTGGTTGTTTCATCCCTCATTTCCTTATTTCAAAAGGAGGATATTTCCGAGAGCGTCTGCGGCAGCTGTCTTGGAACACGTGTTCTGACGAATTGGGAATTTCATGAAGGCGCTCAAGCGGGGCGTTAAGGTGGATCTACCCAGGTGTTCTCACAGCATTCGGGATGCTTGTTGACGCTAACCCTTGTCTCGCAGACATTTATCACGTATTCTTATCGCCAAGAAACCTGGCTCTATTGCTTCCTCCTACCTATCGATCAGCAGTTTGAGGCCGATAAAGGAAGGTTGGCACTTGGCACCAAGGGCGGTGCCAGCCAACCGCGCTAGCAATTCCTGTTTCAAGTTACTCACCAATCAGAAGATCACAATAAACTTAATGTAAAACCTGTGTTTTGAGTGTGAGTTGTTGGGTATACGGCATCGTAGGAAAGCGTGCCACGTCCAACGCTGTCACGGCCCTTCCCTGAGGCTATGAAGCACGTCGAAGGGCCGGAAACAGTTTTTCGAGATACAAGCAGCAACATCGCCTCCGGGGCTGTTGGACGCCTGTAATAGCTGAAGGATAAACCATGACCAGCACGTATCGTGGCCGTAACGCTTCAGGCTGGAATCGTGGGTGGAAAGGTGGTGGATTAAGTAATCATAATCGTTAACCGAATGACTCATCACACTGACCAACCGTGAACCCGTGAACCCGAATTTCGAATCCCTCCCGACGCCGCCGACCTGCAGGACAACCGCATCCTCATCCCAATGATCTAGAATCTTTTCGAATAGGTAAACGACCTTTGACAGGACACGCGGTACTCGCGAGGACAGTTTTTCTTACCCGAGCCTCGGAACCCAGAACGACAAATATGGAGACCCTTCTGCTTCACAACGGGCACTGGGGTGGATCGAGTCAGCATTTCTCCACACAACACACACCCGCAAAGGCCAAATATCTAAGCTGATTAATGTAATGGGTCCCTGTCATCGAATCCAGACCCGGTACGAAGCGGGGCAGCACTGCCGCAGCAGGCAACTGTCGGTAACCGATTCAAGCATTTTGGGATAATTGGGACGTGCGAAGGTCTGCCTTCCGTAGTTTTTTTTTGGCTTGGTTTGTGGTGGAGCTATGGAATTAATGTGTTTCATATACCCTTATTCTTTCTGAGGCTCGATCTTCAGTCTGCGCCCACTGTCCCACTGGGCACGCTGTCATGCAAAGATCCACTTCCCCATTCGCTCCCCAGTTGCCTCCAGTGGCGTAACATAACCGGCAATGGCTGCTTCCTATTCGCTTAGTTACTGCCGGTATGTCACACAGTCTCTCTGAGCGAATAGGCGCATGCGATTGCTGTTCTTGATGACTTAAGCACAACGATGTCGTACTGACACAGTCTTGGACCCGTGACCAGCGCAGCCTAGATGTGGGTTCTCGGTCTCGGATGAGAGAGATGTTATGTGTCCGTGCGGTGCTCGTCATTTCTTACCGTTCCACTGGTCACTGGCCATTCCCCGTTCCTTGGATGGGTGGAGCAACTCGACACTGGGGCTACAGCTGGAAGCTTGGCGTCTCAATTGGTGGATGCTTTTTAAAGCTCCCCCCTCGTCTCTTTCCCCGTCTTCCCCCTCATTCTTCCTCATGCCCCCTTGCAAAGTGGTCATCACCACCCAATCCACAGAGGGAGACTTCGCCCACCACACATCAACTGTGATGTGTGCGCTGGTCGTCTTCGCCGGTATACATTCTCTATCGTTTATGGGAAGGGGTTGCCCCAGGCTGACTCCATTTCCCCAGTGCTCTTTTTATTCGGCGCGGGCACCTTTTTTCGCCTTGCATATCATCGCTGGTCTGAGGAATCGTCGACAAGGGACACCCATATCCACCCTCCCCACCCGCCTGTCCTTCCCAGGAGGAAGGTCTCTTATCCAGCGTCGGGCGTCAACAGAGTCCACGCTAATGCGAGCCAAGGTCCTTCGCCGCCACACGTGTCATTATTGTCGAAGGGAGAGGTGGGCCGTTAGGGGATTTGGGTTCTGGCCCACACGGGTTCGACTGTCACGGTAGATCTACCTGCGGTCTGTACCGGTTGATTGGCGGTGGCGGTGAAACAGGGATGTAGCGTAGTCGTAATACTGTTAATTATTGATGTGGTTCTGCCGCGACGGCTTAGCTAATTAGTTATGTTTTTTTTTTTCTGTTTCTTACCCGCATGGGCCGCATCCCCCGCCATTTTCTTGGATGTCGCCCCCGTAGTAGAAAATTCGATTTGCGATCTTCGCGCGACCACGACCAGATTAAGTCTAGGCCACATTTGGGGGGCAAGCAATAGAGCAGCCAAGGGTTGACATTGGGCCGCTTGTTGACGTTGACGGTGGGTCCCTCCAGTGGATCGAGAACTAAGTCGAAGGAGGGACCAATGAGGTTCCAGTGAGGGACCTCGTGTCGTACGATGCGCGGTGATTGGCCCCCTCCACGAACGTGCGATCTTCATGTCGGTGTCACAAGTACTGTATCCCGATACCCCGTGGACGGTGGCGGTGCATCATCAGACTGGGTGGGTCTCTGCACTACACGGGAGCTGTTCAGCTCCGTTGCGATGCCGTTATTATGCACATGGAAAACGAGGTCTGATGTGAGTCGATCCGAAAATGAAAATGTGCACTTGCGTTGGGGCATCCACGTCGTGATGATGCCAGTTTGAGCCTGTAGCATCCGCGCGTCGTCCGTCGAGACTCGTGGGTTGCAGAGGGTTAAGGTTACAGCTACACAGCCTAGCTCAGACTCATCTGTGTGACACCACTCGGTGCTCCTTGGGGCGTAGCTCTCATTTCTCACTTTCATTTCTCACTCGACGGCAGAGTGCAGGTCTTTTCTTTCTTATCTTAAAACCCCATATCAGCCTTGTCCAGCTTCGTGACCCGATGGCTATCTCCCCTACCACTAAGAAGGTCATCATTGACGGTGGGCGACTTCCGAATTACCTCGGGTTCCTCTCATAGACTTACGGTCATATTTAGTGGCAATTTTCCTGGCATCACAGGTATGTTGCCATCTATGAACATGGAGGAGGAGGTTCCCTGACAACCGTGCAGGCTGCTGCATGGTACACAGTCCACGTCAGTACCCTTTCACATTCACCCAGGACCGCAAAGTCGATGTCATTTCTAGTGGCTTCTCAATAATTATGGACCTGAAGGATCGAGGGAGGTCAAAGCGAAACCGATGGAAGCACTGAAGAGGCTTGGACATGAGAAGCTGAAATTGAACGAATATGAGAGTACGCTTGCACATTTTTTGCTACCTCTCGGAAACCCTCACATATCTCTCCAGAGCGAATTGCGTCCGAAGTTATCCATCCAGATGACATCGATATCACATTCCGAGGTATGTTCTCGACCGACGGTTCTGGTACACTCTCGTCCTGAGCATGTCCGATAGACGTCGGAGGTCTGGAAGACATCATATCTTCATTACAAGAATCCGTCATCATTCCGCTTCTATATCCTGCCCTCTTTCGTTCGTCGTCGAATCTGCTAGCGGCGCCCAAAGGCGTCCTACTCTATGGGCCACCAGGATGTGGCAAAACGATGCTCGCCAAGGCCCTCGCGAAAGAGTCTGGTGCCACATTCATCAACATTGCAGCGTCCGTATTAACGAACAAATGGTTCGGGGAGTCGAATAAATTAGTTGCCGGGCTATTCAGCCTAGCGCGGAAGACACAGCCAAGCATTATCTTCATAGACGAGATCGACTCGTTCCTCCGTGAACGGAGCAAGGGTGACCACGAAGCGACCGCGATGATGAAAGCGGAATTCATGACGTGTGTCATTTCCGGTTGTCTGTGTTTTTGTCATGCCTTGAGCGTCTCACGTTTATCGCAGCCTTTGGGATGGTCTTCTCTCGGGCGCGGATCGGATTTTGATCTTGGGCGCGACGAACAGGATACAAGATATCGACCCAGCATTCCTCAGGCGGATGCCGAGACAATTCACCCTCTCTTTACCCGACGTCGCACAGCGCGAGAAGATCCTTTCACTAGTACGTCGACCCGCCAATGCTCGGAGATTCCCAACCTTCCTGATCCGTGATCCCGGCACGTGTAACTAATATCAATTCCTAGATGCTCAAAGATGTACCGCTTGCGCCCAGTTTTCCTGTGCGACTTCTAGCGGAGTACGCGAGGGGGAAGTCGGGTTCCGACTTGAAGGAGCTGTGTCGAAATGCCGCGATGTTGCCCGTCCGCGAATTTGTGCGCAAGGCCAATGGGGACGTCTCGCTTCTTGCGCGTGGCCAAGACGAAGTACGTTTGCACCTACCCGCATCTATTTCCGTTCGGTCAGTGACACGTTGTATCACGCAGGGCTTCGACCTTCGTCCTCTCACGATTGAGGACTTTTTTGACCCGGATGGCGCTTCGACAACTGTCGACTCCGAACTAGATCGTGTCGAAAGCGTAGAACCACTGGACTGACCACACTATTTAGATCTGTACGTACCTCTACTCAGCAATATACTCCGCAAGGGTTCGTAATCATCGTTGTTTTGGGTGGGACTTTGAGCTTCACCTACACGTGTCTAGTCATTTGATTACTAATCCCTGAGGGTCGCAATGGGACCGACTCGCGGAAACAGATGCCAGGGTACAGGAATGTGGGCCGTGTACGCTAATATCCACGTTGAGTCTTTCATCAACACGTGGACGACTACGGGTTGCATAACGACTGTACTCTCAGAACAAAAAGAATATATTGACGTAACGTGAATGGGAAGATCGCATCACAACCGAAAGCGACTTTGCTTGTCACGCCTTTCAAACATCCTTCAGACACGTTGGGGCCCACAGCCCTGGTCTATCGTAGTGATGTCCTCCGACCTCAGGCGACCCGGACCGGCAAGGTACCCGGTCGGAATCGTGACGCCTCCCAGCCCCAGCGAGCCAGTTTCGGGCTGGCTCTTGCGCCCGAAAATTTCTACCGAGTACCACAGCATGGCACCTGGGCGGGTGCTTCTCAGAATAACCATGGTGATGAAACAGGCCACGATAACTTGGGCGGCAGGGAAGCATGCCTGACTGTATGTGCATCGCCCCTGACACATGTCTGCCAATTCAGGCCCAGGTAGCCGAGTTCATAAGACCCTGTGGCAGCGGTGGCACCAGTGTAAGTGGTGTATGCTGAGGTCTATATGAGCCAACCGATTATCTGGTTACATCTGAACTCGGGCTAGGAAGGTGCTGGCGACTTTTTCTCGGGAGTCGGAACCAGGAGGTTTGCCGGTAGCCGGCGGAGCATATCTTTTGTTCCTAGTAAATGGCGCTGTCTGTCGGTCCAAACACGAATTACTTCTCTGAGGGCCTCCTAGAAGATCCATGTACTACAGTATATGACAGGTGACAATGGTCGTCAAGGCGGAAGGGGGTTTCGCTGGGTTGAGGGCCAGTGGTATCGACAAATAAGTGGAAATGCGAGATGTCGAGACAGTAGGATCTGCAAGAGTTTTGGATCCAAGACACTGCTATGGGTGTATCGTGTAAAAGTCCAGCATAACATCTTTTGACATACATGGAATGAGGATGAGGTGGCGAAATTTGTGCAACGAACTCACCAAGGCGAGTGCGACTG
>Ga0307510_10006681_pt1 | contig 13750 bp, 17 predicted proteins | sample 12_EM_MG_FD_207224 | JGI IMG/M metagenome (GOLD analysis project Ga0307510, IMG submission 207224) | Populus trichocarpa ectomycorrhiza microbial communities from riparian zone in the Pacific Northwest, United States - 12_EM | ecosystem: Host-associated > Plants > Roots > Unclassified | place... | reverse complement strand
ACACACCCCCAGATCACTCCAGGTGAACTTCTTGATTGCGAGGATATTGTGAAGAACGATGCATGGGTGCAAGCCCTCGCAAAGGAAGTCGGTAAGTGGACTTGTACACCCTGATATTTGTGCTTCTGTCTCATTCCTTCCCCTACAGGCGTTGAGCCGCACCAGATCTTCGCTGATGGATGGTCAGTGGGATACGATGACCGTTTCCCAAATTCACAACGCTTGCAACAAGCGCTCCTTTTCGCGCGCTTCTCACAACATGACAACCTCTATGCGCATCCTCTGGTACTGTCCTTCCTTTACATGTATCGCACGTGCATTTCAAACGGCAAGAACAGGACTTTGTCCCAGTAGTTGATGTTGTCGCACGTAAAGTCATACACATAGATTTCCCTGGCGCCTATCCCGACGTTCCTGCGTCAACACAACCGCCCCCGTTGAACAAGGATTCCCTGGAACAGTCACAACGTCCTCGCATTCCTCCTTCCCTCACACCTCATGACTTCCTCCCAGACCTCATCGAGGAGGCCGCGAGGAAAGAGGGCAAGGAATGGAAGCAACGCGAGGCTCCTAAGCCGTTGCATGTAGTGCAGCCTGAAGGTGTTAGTTTCAAGATAGACGGGCATGTGCTAGAATGGCAGAAGTGGAAAATGCATGTTGGTACGTACTCCTTGCCTTAACATGACCAGTATCCGCTGATATATTGGGTCAATACATAGCTTTCAGCCAGCGTGAGGGGATTGCACTCTCGGCCATTACGTACAACGATGATGGCGTGTTACGCCCGCTGTTTTACCGTCTCTCGCTCGCAGAGATGGTCGTGCCTTACGGCGCACCCGAGCACCCGCATCCGCGAAAGTTTGCTTTTGATGTGTTAGTCAGCAGAATGCTGCACAAAGTGGTGTGCTTACCAAGAGTTTCAATAGCGGCGAGTACGGCATGGGAACACAGGCGAACGAGCTTTCGCTTGGCTGTGACTGCTTGGGCCAGATTCACTACCTTGTACGGAGCGACATCACTTTGGCCCTTTCCCACACACTTTGACAACTGACATAGCCAGGCGCATATACTGGCCATGATGGTTCTGCGGTCATTATCAATAACGTAATATGCATCCATGAAGAGGACGCTGGTCTGCTGTGGAAGCACACCGACTATCGTGTTGGCGGACGTTCTTATTGTGTCCGCAGCCGTCGCTTGGTAATTAGCATGGTCTGCACAGTCGCGAATTACGGTACGCCCCACCCCCTTACTTTAAGTCGCCTCTAAAATTGCATCTGCAGAATACGTGTGGAACTACTTTTTCTATCAAGACGGTACAGTCGAGTTTGAGGTTCGCCTAACAGGGATTCTCCAGGTTTCGGTTGCAACCCCGAATGAGCCTGTACCATATGCGACCCGCGTTGCCCCCAGCATCAACGCTCATTTTCACCAGCATGTTTTCTCAATCCGCATTGACCCGATGGTAGACGGACTCCTGAATAGCGTCATCGAAACGGACGTACTCCCGATCACCGCGGGACACGGTTCACCAGAGAACTTTGCTGGAAACGCGTTCCAAGTCTACGACCGCATGCTGCGTCGTGCCAGCGAAGGCGCGCGTGATTGGGATCTATCCACAGACCGGCGGTGGCGCATCGTAAGCGCGGGAAAGAAGCACTATGCCTCAGGGCAACCGACGGGATACACGATCAACGTCAAGGGCGGAGCGACAGCGTTCCTACCGCGTCCAGAGGGCTGGGTCGGCCGCCGTGCGACGTTCGCACATAAAACGTTGTGGGTCGTACGGGAAAAGGAGGATGCGCGGGAAGGCGGACGAATGTGGCCGTCGGGTAAGTATGTTCCACAGGCGCGTGAGGAACCCGCGGATAGCCTGGCGCAGTGGTTGCGCGACGATGGAGAGAAGAGCATCGAGAACGAGGACGTGCTGGTCTATGTCACGGTTGGGACGACGCACATCCCGCGTCCGGAAGACTGGCCTGTGTACGTCTAGTCCTCTATCTCTCCGAGGATGCTCTCTGTTCTTACGTCTATGCGCGCGCGTCGGGACTCAACAATGATGGATCTGACGTGTACAGGATGCCCGTGGAGCACATCCGGCTTACGCTTAAGCCGAATAGCTTCTTCTCTGCCAACCCCAGTCTAGACGTTCCCGGGGTGAAAGACGAGAAGAGCGTGCCTGCCTTCGGTGCTGATTCAGGTGCCCAAGGGGAGAACTGTTGCGCCTAAACCATGAAGTCCAAGTTGTAAATAAAGGCAAGCGGGTATACAAGCGGGTAGAGCCGCCCGGGCCAGAAGAGTGCCAGAAGTCGACTTCACAACTAATGCTGTATCTCAATAGCGGTATCAAAGAATTCAATTTCAGTGACAAGACACCACCCCTTGCAGTTAGTAAGACGCCTGTGGAGTGATCCAGGTATGTCAAAACCGAACGCTGTCCAAAATTTGTTACATCGCTTCCCGTCCGAGTCCTTGATCGTGGCCCGTCTAAGTGATGTGGGTCGAAAAAAAATACGCTGTGACAGCTGAGAGTCCCACTTCAGAGCACTGCCAACAACAGATAAAGAAATGAATGCCGCTACGTTACAGTTTGCCACATCGCCAGAGCCCAAGGATGTGGTATGATTTTTCTGAAACCCGAAGTTCCCCGCCCCTCCACGGCCATCCCTAGGACGAACCCCTCACTGACCTTTCGTGGTCATTCGCCGCCACCAATGGGGTCAAAAAAAAAGATAGGTGGGCTCTACATTTCGCAAGTAGACTGTCCCAGGACTCCCGCCTTTCAAAGTTCAGCCCGTCTTGCCGCCATGCCGCCCCTTTCCAAGAGAAAGGCGGTCCAAGCACCCGCGCTTCTTTGATCCACTCTGACCCGCTGACGCCCAAGTTTATAGTAATTATGGGCCGACTAACGCGGGGGTTTCACCAACCCATGAACCCGAATTTCGGCCAGCCAGTCAGTGTACCTCTTCAGCACCTTCGCCTACGGTGGCCAGTGGCCTTCGCCGTCAGCACCTACCCACTCAAGTCGCCTCAAATCGTCACACTCAACCTACCACAGCCAAGTCAGCTCGGCGATTCCGAGGTGTGCAGGGAAGTCGCAATTAGTCTCCTCCCCCCTTCCCCTGCCGCCCCCGGGTAAACTGACACAGCTGGCCTTCCCATCGTCATCTAGCGCGGGCGGTACGGGTCGAATTGGATGTTATATCATGGCCCCCCTTCCCCCACCCCTTTCAGTCGTCCAACGCTGACGGAAATTCAAACTTGAACTTGAACCCGAACTCAAGTTTTCAAATTCAACGAGCGTTTTTTTTTTTCGAATCGCCGCGGTCGTTGTCTCGTAAGTATCCACTGGCATCGACTACTTCTGCACCCGTCTCCGTCTGGAACTGGAACAGATGCCATACGATGAACCTTCTGCGAGCCTTCCTCCATCGGTAATCGGACATTTTTATTTTTGAAACATTGCCTGCTGTCTCGTTTCATCGGCGTTCTTCAGTACTGCACGGCAAGGTCACCCCAACCTCAGGCTCAAACTCGAACAGTCCACACCAACGCGATGGTACCAGTGCAATTCCTCACGGTTTGCATATCTTAACACAGGTAGAATTTTCCTCCACATACGCCACCGAGTCCTCTAGCCTCCAGTGGTGATCGGGGTAGCAACGGGTACAGACCGTACGGTATAAACTTGCTGACATATTCGGGCCCATTGATTGACCTACCCCTTGTCCTAGGCCGTGTAACGCACAAGTGAACCATTAGAATCTTGATCTTGGCCACATTCGCATTAAGATTTTATCCTACCGTACTACAGGGCATCACGAAGGGGCCGCCAATGCGGGCGAGCGGGCGGCCGTGTCAGAAAGGGGATTGCCAGCCCCCGTAGCCATTCAATGGCTTGAAGTTCCATCTCGGACACCTCCGCCGACCTGACCTTTAAACAGGTACGCCACCCGGCGGCGTGGTTTATGACGGTCCCAGTTGCCACCATGTTTGCGCCACATACGACAGGGATACAGTTGAATACGAGTCATTCATTACTGTCTAGTTCGCCACCTCATTTACAGTAAAGAAAAAATAAAAATAATAAGCCAACCAAAAAAAAAACTTCCGATTCTAAAATGGAATGACAGGGCCGCAGCATTGCCCTCAATTCTCGAAATCTGCTCGGATCTCCCCTGCCTTCTCACCTCCCCTCCCGTCCCCTTCCCCTGGGTTTCCCCCTCCCCCCTACCTGGTTCTCCGCGCGTTTCAACTTTCGCGAGAGTTCAGGGTAAACCGCGACCATCGCTGTGCGATCTCGCCAAGCAAGTGCGAACAAGGTTTTATCTGGTCTACTTTTCATCGCGACCGACTTGTTGGGCCTTCGCCGACTTATTAAATTGTCCTTCACGCCACCGTCCATGGAAGAGGGGAGACGATCTGATGGGGGCATCCAGCGGCACGATAATACCTCAGCCAAGAGGAGGGGTTGTCGAGAGACGCTAAATGCCACACGCGGTGATGGTTCGAGGTTCTTCTGCTCAGTGCGGCCCAGTGTGTTGGAACAAAGTCCGAGGAGATGTCGCGCAAGTCGTATACCGGATTTTCCTTTTGGGACCACGTTTTGAATCTTTGTCCTCTGAAAAGGGTCGTTTTTTCCCGCGCGCGCAATTTTCGCCAGTGAGTCGCCAGCAATTTGGAAGGCGTCTTCGTGCTTTAAGTTCAATGCGGCAGCGCGCGACCATTTAGAAGGCCTGATATGCAAACTTGATGCACACATTCAGGTGTTCCAACAGGAAAGGTGAAGTATCCTGCGTGAAGGCTTGTGCTTTGCGGGGTTGCATATAACGTAGGTGGTAACTGGATGCGCGTCAGTGGAGGGGCTTCACAGAACCCCTCGCCCCGCCCCCCCGGAGCGCCGGTCTCAGATCTTAGCGCACATGCGCTATCGCAGAATAGGCACACACACCGATGTTCGCCGAAACGTGGAACCTCAATGATTTCCCAAAAGTATCCCACCAGGGCAATCGCACCTCCATCGCGGTGACCACTTGCTCGTATTGGCACGATGGCACACTAGATTAGATTAGGGGGCGATAGCGCGATTAAGGGAACCTATGGGACACGAGATACGCAGATTCGAAAGACGATCCTTCCGTTTATTGGCACCTTGGTTCGAGAGCCCTCGAGCGCTCGCCGGTCTTGGGATGAGCATTCCCGAGGGGAGCGAGCCACCATGCGTGCGCATGTCTGGAGACTGAGGGGTGGAAAATGCCACCGAATTAACCTTTGAGTTTCGCCGCCAGGATCAATGCGTCAGGACAAGCCGAAACGCGGCATCCTTCCGCCAACCACCGGCGGATCTTGCGTGCAAGGCGCAGCGCCACTGGTTCCCAAAAGGGAAACCAATCACCTACAGCCCGTATGCCCAGGGCACGCGCACACGTACCAGCAGATCGTGTCTGTCGATAAGTGCTAACGGTGTGTGACATAGCTCCGGGATTCCAGCCGACTCCCTGCTTCCCGACTAAACCCTCCACCCTAACATCCGGTAGGCTCCGAGTTGGCACTCCAATCGTGGAAGTTAGATCCATGTATACGGACTGGTGTGTTAGGGGGTGAGGGGGAAAGCGGGACTGTGTGGATGGAATGATGACGTGCCCCAGCCAGCCACGTCAGAAGCTGAGGCCTTGCGGGGGTGCAGAAGCAACAGGTCCAGCGAACGGCCAAACGGTCTTCTTCCCCCTTTTCTCTGCACCCGGGTCGGCATCGGGATCCCGCACGCCAGCAGCTGCGGCCGGCCCTGCCGCTCCTTCGGCTGTGCCGCCGTCCGGGCTGTCCTCCGTCGTCCCAGGCGAAAAGGCGGGCTGCAGACGCGCGCGCACGCCGAGCGAGGCGCACATGGTCTTGTATCGCGAGCGGATGAGACGCAGTTGGGCGCTCATGTCGACGCCCTCTTCGTCTGGCCGCGGATTCTTGCGCGGGAAGCGGTCGATTAGGCTGAGAAGTGCAGACGCGTGGTGCGCACCACGTCTACACAGGGGAAGGTGGAAAAAAAGGGAAATAACGAAAGGCAAAAAAACTCGGATCAGCTATGGGGGTTTGAGTATAAAGTACTAGACAAATGAGGACGCACGCATCCGTGCCGCTCGCATCGGTAGCGGCGATTGTGGTCCAAAACCGCGCTGCACCTTCATAGAAGCCGAGCTCTTCCCAGAGCTCGAAGCCCTTATCTGCTCCGAGAGCGCGTCCCTCAATTAACCCGTGAAGGCGACCGTGTTTGTACCCATCTTCGTATCCAACCTGATAGAACCTAGTTTTTTTTTTCAGTCGAGTAAGCAGTATTAGCATTTTCCTTCACCGCGTGACCGATTTTCGGAGAGAAAACGAGGCACGCAACGTTTGCTCTAAATGCACTAGATCCTCGAGGTCGAAATCCTGGAGATCTGTGCTGGTATTCGCTCGACTTGGGGAGATCATGAGAGGGGTTAGAAAGAAGAATCAGCAGGTGACGGGTAGGTACTGGGTAGGTTCGTCGCGGAGATAGCGGCAAGCTGGGGCGAAAAAGTTGGTGAAAAATGAAAGAAAAGAGACGTGCAGAGACTCGGAAAATGAAATGAGGGACTGATGGATTCCGACCTAACCTAACTTGACTAACACAAAATACCGAATTTTGAGTAGCTCCGATCGTGGTACCTTGCTTTGCCAAGTGGGGCATTCAATCACTTCCCGTTCTATGATTGCGAACTCGCAATGTACGGTATGATACAGCAGTCGGGCGGTGATCTTGGCTCGTCAGTTGACCATGATGCACATCTTGCCTGGCTTCGATGTCGCCGCGAAGATCCCCGAAACATCGAACTGAGTAAACAAGTACGGCTTGTTTCTAACTTGCCAAACATGGGATACGTGATCTCCTCCTAATACTGCGGTGTACACGGAGAGGGGTAAAAAATTTAGATCAGAAAAAAAAAGCCAGCTAAGGAAGAGATGGTGTGATATGTACGTGTGCGTGTGTATAGAAACAAAGGCACATGATGAGGTGTCCAAGGGAGAGAAAGCGTGTGAAACGACGATGAAAGTAAAGGAAATGCCGTTAGAGTTGCCGCAACGGACATTCACAAAAAATGGCCCGCCGCGCAGTACCCCCTATCACTGCGGCCGAGGTGCCCACACTACACTAGGACTGTTTAACGAGTCCTAGGAAACCCTAGCTCAGACCTGCCACGGCAATGTCGTAAAACAATTTCGTCAACCCTCTGTTCCACTTTCCCGGAAAGCAAACAGTTGTGCGTACCAGACTGAGTTCAAGCGTCCAAACCCGGCGTGCCCACAATTTGATATTCCTCGGGGCATTGTCATCAGCCTGCTTTAATTCTATCTCGATTCCGTCCCACCAACACTTACGCTGCAGGTCACGGCAAGGAGGAAGACGATTAGCCACATCAAGTCATAGCCCCAAAAAGGAAGGGAGGGAAAGATAACGCACTGCAGGCTTCCGCCAGAAGAGAAGTAGTTTCTGCGCTGTTGCCATCTGGTTATAGTCAATCGTAACTTGCTTCTCCCCGGACGCGGCCGGATGGTGGAAGATGCCCGTTTTAAGTAGGACAAGAGCGATGGAAGAGATGCAACAGCGGGAGGGCTCGGGGGCCCGGAATCCCCATTCGTCATCGCGGTCGAAACCACTGTGATGTAGGGGGGTGGTGGAGGGCACATGGGTTAGAAGAACGAGATGCGGACAGACACGAGGTTACCTCATGCACAACATGTCGATAAGATGCTGCTCCGCAATGTTGTTTTCCTTGTTGACGTTGCGTTGTAGCGCCGTAAATATGCTCTTCTTTTCGAGAAGGTACTTGCCACACTCGCGCTTGAGATTGAGCATGCCCTCGTTGGCAATTCCATTCGCATCCGTGGTAGCAGTCCCACCTTTGGGAGGAATAGAAAAGTATTCCAACTCCTCTCGTAGGACGATAATGGCTTGCTTTGAGAGGAGGGGATTCTGGTTGGGAGCAAAATCATTGGATGCTGATACGTCGATCAGCTGCTGTTGTGCAAGATAGAGACCTGGAGATGTCTCCGTCCCATAAAAAGTATCAGAAGCCGAGCGGAAGAACTGTAGGACGTAGGAAAAGCAATCGGGGTCGAACTGTGAAGGAGGGAAGATGTGAACGGGTTGAGCCAAATCGAGGAGCCGGATAAGAGAAAAGAGTAGAACGCGACAACGTACGTCAACGCCATAGACTTCCTCCTCTTCAGCAGGTTCACCTTGCTCTGTTAGCGCAGTGGCTTGGCGGCTGAGGACGAGGCCGTTTGGAAATAAACAAAGTAGGACGGATTCTGGAAGGTTCATTATCGTTTCGCGGTCGACATTGAAACGTCTTCCTCTGAGGTCTAAGGAGAGACGAGTGAGAAGGGGGGGTTGTATGTTGGCCTGTACGGGAGTTTGAGACACTTGAGTGATGATTCCGGCCATGGTTCCAACGGTCGGTTGCAAGCGCAGGGCCGCCCGCAAAGCCAAGGCGGCAACGTTTGGTAATTCAACTAATATTACCAAATCAACATAAAAATAATTAATTAAAAGTTAACCAATTTCCGGGTATTAGGATTTTCGAAAGAGGCAGGCAAGTGACAATTGTGTTGGGCTACCAGAAACGTCCCCGTTGCGTTCTTCAAATGGGTTTCTGACCGATCCAATGACAGTCGATGGGCGGCAAGGGACCATTTAATCTTCTGTGACAGTGACACGCTGATTGGGTGCACTCCTCAGATTATATTATTCTGATGAGCGATGATTGAGCCTTCCCCGGTCCTTTGCCTTCAACTTTCAAGCTTGTCTTTGCCTTGTCATTCCCCCGCGGCTGAGAAGTGTCCAGGAGGGGGATTAAGCAAGCCCTCAACCAAACCCTACTACACACTTCCTTCCTTCCCTCCTTCCTTCCCACATAACCTCTCCCACTCTCCCCCTCACCACCACCGCTTCACGCAGTTCCCTGATCCCCCATCCCTACTCTCATGTCCGCCTCACCTCCACCAGGCCTCTTCTGGCCTGCCCAACAAGGGCACAACCTAGCCACGCTGGTCCTCATCGAAAATTCCGCAGCTATGGTCGACCGCTGGCCTGATCTCAGAGATCACTATCTCCCCACTCTTCTCGGTACGGTGCGCAAGGTCAATCCCGTCGTGCCAGTACGTTACAGTGCTCCCCTCACGTTCTCGTTTGCCCATTAAGCGGCCCCATCTATCTACCTCTCCATCTGTCACCGCAGATTCAGGTTCTCTGGATGACAAGTTGTCCCCTCTCTCCCTCCGAAGAGGCAATCCCTAGTCCCAATAATTCACGCCCCAGTCATCTACCAGATGTCCGTTTCAGCCCGCAACCCAATAACAAGATAACGATCTCGACCTTGTTTCGTGCCGCCGATGTGGGCTTAGTTTGTTTTAATCCAACGAACGCACACCCTTCTCACTTATCGGGCCTATTTCAGCTACTAGCGGCGACATTTCGTGAAACGAACACTACTCGTCACTTATTCGTCATTGCCGCGACCGGTCTATCAGAAACCATGGATGTTCCAAGTCTTGCAGGCGCGGATCCGCAGACCGTCTGGCAGACATTGGGTACCAAATTAACAAAGGCTGGTTCATGCCACCCACGTGCTAATGGCGTGTTTGTTCACATCTCTGATACACATTTCTGATAGGGAAACATTCATCTCCACATGATATTGAATCCAAGGGTTCAAGAATCCGAACATTTTAGTCAATTGTTTTATGATGTTGTGCGTGCTTTTCCATAGCCTATTCCTTCTACGGTTACCTCTCAGACTTCGTCCCTAGCTCGGCCTGCAACAGTTTCAGGAGGCGACGCCGTGGTTTTCTGTAAACGAAAACTATCGCTTTCACCTATCAATGCGCTTCCAGGGCCATCAAGACAGCACGAGCCGCCCTTTCCCCTCTGTAGTACAACACCGCACTCCCGTCGGCTATGCGGGTACCGCGTCAGCGGTAAGCCCCAGTCTCCTGACTCCTACTTCCGGCATCTCTGGCATGTCGATAGCATCGCCAATTACGGCCGCGTTTCCTGATGCCCACCCCCCACCCCCATCCTTACTTACCCAAGCTCCACAGCGCCTCCCACTTCCAAGAAACAACTCCTTCCCCCCAGCAGGTACCAACGGACGCCCCGCTCCCCGCTCGTCAGCTGCTTCTTCCACAAATAATTCACCTCCACCCTCTATTGCGAATATCCCTTCTGGTTCTGACGCAGAACCAAAACTGAGCCTTGTAAAGCATCTGCAGAAGGTCCACGGTCTTACAAAGAAGCGTAATTATGGTTTCCAGACTTCTCGTACTCCGTTCATCCGCGACGAGTCGACCTCTTCGTCCCCGTACGCTCCAACCACGTCTATAGACCCGGTAAATGGACGACCACGGCGTAATACGGGTGTGAATGCGAACAAGAGTAAGAAAGGAGACGACCCGCGGCGCCCTCGCCGAGGTTCCGTCCATATTGGTCTGCCTGAATCCGTTCGGGTCTCCTCCCCAGACTCTGACTCGTCGGCAAGCGTGAGCGCGCCCTCTCCTACTGGCACAGTTTCTGGGGTGCTCGCGTCGCCCACAGGGCCAGTCACTGTCCAGTTGCAAATAGGCATGCCCGTTGCGTCTGCTCCGCTCAACTTGGCGGAGGTGAGTTACGCGACGGTGCCGCCACCGTCTTTGTGGCAAAGCGAGGCACTAGTGCAGGCCGCCGCGCCGGCTAACCCGGCTCCGACATTCACGGACATCCCCCCCACCCAACAGCTCCAACCGCCGCCCCCAGCCCACGGGTTAGCTCCCCAGGTGCAGCAGGCTCACCTGCCCGTAACGGCACCACTGGCGTCGTCCAATTACTCCAACATCTCACACGGCAATGTTGACCCCCCCGTCGCTTATGCCACAACCACAACAACTGCCTCTACTCTCGCCCCATCGTCCTTTGTCCCTCAGCCGTCTGCCGCACTTCACACGACGCCCCCCACGGTTGGCCCGGCACCCGTTTCGCACGCGCCCATGGCAGACGACGGTGACAAGCCCTTCATTTTTTACCCGGAGTACGAGGACGCCCTGGTGCCGCAACCCGCACCCTTCCCGACTCTATCGGCTGCCGCACAGCCCACGCAGATGGCGGAGTATTGGACGACGGCAAGCGCAGACTATTCGCACATTCTGAACCCCGCCGTTGCCCCTGCACTAATACGTGCGAATCACCTACCAGTCTACGATGCTGTATCCGCGTACGACTCCCCCGCTCACCCTCAACCTGCTCACGCACACCTCAGCTCTCACTTACAACCTGGAGTCGTGTACGCGAGCGAGCAGAGTTCGTCATTACAGAGCTGGGCTGGCTACTGAACAGTCCGTTTTTTTGATCGGCCATTCCTCCATCTTACTCCATTATCCGATATTCTGCTAGGGGTTCTCGGTTCTCTTGCTAGGTACGCACCACCTGCGTTGCTTTATCCATCTTGTCTGGGTTATTGGACGTGACAATTTTCCTTACCTCTCTATCCTCTTTGTGTTACCCTCTATTGCTTTGTCTATTGCTGTGGCTCACATTCAATCCTTTCTTGTCTTCTCTCATCTCACTCTGATCGCACCCCCAACAAGGGTGACTCATGTAGGTACAGCCAGTATGTATAGAATTCCTCTTTATGTACGCATGTAGCCATCTTTCTTGTCCTTTGCCCTCTCTCGGACGCTCCCCGTGGCAGAAAAAAAACTTCCAGCACACGTGATGGCTCTGTCAGCTGTGACTCTGCATGTTGCGCAGCCCCGGAGCAGCAGTCTTCCCATTTAGTTGCGGAAAATAGCTAGAAACCCGTGAGCGGCGTTTCCCGACAACCCCGAAGCGGAAACCCCGATGATTAGTTGTGCATGCATCGTTTACATCACACTCAGACTCATCAGTTATTGTACACAACATATGTATCACCCGCAGGCTCATGGTCATCCATGAGCAGTTCAGCCGGCCATGGTGACTTCAAGACAACAAGCCGCTCCTCAAAAAACGAAATGACCATGTATGATGGCCGTGCATCGGCATTTCTTCGGCCGACAGAAGAATCCAAGCATCTCCAGGTCAGCCCCTCTCAACACCGCTTTTCCCCCTCAATTGAACCTCGATGGATGAGAAGATAACACATGATGCACCGAGGGCAGCCGTCGACATTATCGATAATGATGTCGTCATTCTTGTCCTTGTTTTGACTGACGGCATCGGCGCTTATGCATACCGCCGATGGAAGCCGTCAAACGTTCACCCACGGTGCCTAGCCGCTTGAGTGCCGCCTGTCACCGTGAGCGGGTGTTGCTGTACTCTATCGTCACCTGTTACGGGGGGGTCGGGTCATGGGATGTGTCAGGACGACCCTTCGAACTGAACTGACGAACTCGCCCCCGTCCGAGTCGGCTGCTGTTTCCCACCGAAAAGGTACGATACTACTCAACTCAGACGGAAAAAAAAAAGTATTCCATTTGGTAATATGGTACTGGAGGAATTGACCCGAGGGAAGTAAGTTGGCGAGATGCTTGCGGACGAGTCACTGGTATATGGCCATTATCTGCCAGCGTGTCAGCGGTGCCTATGTATCATGTGTATCCACGATACCGCGACCGCGGCGGCCCTGCGTTTGATCTTATTCAGCCCAGCGCACCGTGAGAAGTTGGACCAACCTTCATCCTCATCGCTGCTGAGTCCGCTGAGGTGCCAGTGAATCGAGGCGGCACTTCTAATGACCCTTCTCATAACCTCATTGTAATCATGGATCACACGCACTCTCAAAAGCAACGTCTGCTCACCCAGTCATTATTCCCATGCTTCTGCTTATAATTCTGGTAGATGCTTGGTCTGGTATACTGTAGACATCGCCACCGGCACGCCGACAGACAACTGGCAGCAAGAAAGGGAAAAGTCAGATCTAGTCCGACATCGCAGGCCCCGCTTTAACCACATGTATTCTGCGGTACTCGGAGGAAGAATGGAAGGAAGCAGTCAACGTCGTTGACCCTGAGGGCCTGATCACGTTGAGCAACTCAAGCGATCATGCGGTGGAATATTCGTGGGGCAACCATGAAGCGCTGTGGGGTTGACACCGCTAAGGTCTCACCATCTCGCGACGCGAAAGACGCAGTCCTTTTTTGTTCTTTTTCTTTTCTTTCTGATTGATGTCGAGCAGTTTGCGGGATATCTATGCCACCTTATCTCAGACAGTTGCCATTCTTCCAAGTAAGAAAGGTTATTGAGTCTCGTCTCGAACTCGTCGTAGCGCTCGTTCATTTTTTAGTCGTCAATACAAACGGGCGCTCAATCAACTCAGGGAGCGTTTCGCAACGGAGTGTACAGGGTCGCGACCAGATGGCCTGCCGTGCTTAGCACAACATACAATAAGGAACCATGATTTACCCCCACCACTGAAACAGCACCAACTTTGCTTGATCTATTGAGGATGGCGACAACCCTATTTCTATTTTTGCGTTCGAATTTCAGTTCTCCATGGGAAACCTCCCCTTGGGCGGTTGATGGAACAGAGAAGCGCCGGGGGAAGGCGCTCGTTCCTATAACGGAATTGACGCCGGGACCACGTTTTCGAAAAAAACGCTGCGTCAGGTTGCGCGCTACGCGGGGGGTCGCACGGGTCCCCCCTACAGCTCAACTGAGACATCGTCTCACAACAATGCAAAAGATTATTTGAGCCGTGATCCGTGCTATTTCCGAACGGACTCCCCC
>Ga0307510_10006680_pt1 | contig 13752 bp, 7 predicted proteins | sample 12_EM_MG_FD_207224 | JGI IMG/M metagenome (GOLD analysis project Ga0307510, IMG submission 207224) | Populus trichocarpa ectomycorrhiza microbial communities from riparian zone in the Pacific Northwest, United States - 12_EM | ecosystem: Host-associated > Plants > Roots > Unclassified | place... | reverse complement strand
ACGTTGTTTGCTATTGTGGGGAATTGGCGGCGGGAGATCAAAGATGTTGTTCGGGAAAGGATGGAGACGGATCCAAACTTGAGATGATTCCGGAGACAGTGGGGAAGATGATGTTATCTATCGGAATGAATTTCAGATGGCCCGTTGAGAGAAACAGCACAGGAAGGCCATACCTTTAGTGTACCTTTCTTACTACCATCTTGGGCGCTTTTGTGCGTGAATGGACCAGGGCTAGCTGGCTCTTGACCGGAACGACCCTTATATTCTCTTGAGCCACCGTCGGCATCGGAAATGGATGAGGATCCTTTCTCTTCTTCATCTATTGTGCCACCAATCGAAGACTCTGGAAAGGAGAACTTCGCGTCTTCCACCAGATACTTGTGGGATGTGAGATCCATCATAGAAGTGCGAGCTGAGGGGACCGGTTCGGTTGAGTTGGCTACGAGGTGCGAGGGGTCTTGAAGCAACAAGTACAAGTGAGCTATTTTATGCATGTTATGTATATCTACATGCTGACTGACTCGAGACTAGGGGGTTCCGAGGCAACCGGGTACGCAGATGAAAGGGGTCGAGAATTGGTGTGTACTTCAGGGGCAAAATAGAATGCATTTACTCTTCCGAACATGAAACTTTATTTCTCCGATTTTGGGAGCGGTGGCGATCGTGCGCGTTGAGTGGGTTGGATCGGGCCGAGCTTTGCCGCAATGCAGCCTGAGTTACCCCGCCTGACCCCTAACTTACCCAGAGTTCGAGTTCATTGCACAGTACTGCCTTTGAGTCATTAGTCTCTTTCTAGGTCGCACTTCCGCTACGAACAACTGATCATGCAGATCTCTGGTTTACAATGTCCTGCCAGAGTTGTCATCACACAAATCTGTGTCGCTCGTTCTCACCTTCAATTCGCTCTCTAGTCTCCACTTTGGAAGGCCTCGACATCCACGACAAATAACATGCCCAACTGAATGACCCATGCATCATGGTTGTGAGCTGGCACTTGTGTTTCGTCTAACAGCCTCTAATTGCATGTCGCACTCAAATTACCGCTCCAGGATACGATACTATCCATGTGTGCGGACATCCATGTGTAATAGTGATCAACGCAAATGGCGCACTTGTCCTCATCGGAAACTCATGATGGACCATGTCACCTCAACAGGCAAGGGCTCCTGACAGGATTCTCAAGGAGTGACAATCCGCGAACTATGCCCAGAAAGCAGCTATACGAAAAAACTGGTCCCATAAGAAACTTGCTAGGTCGTAACACCTGGCTTGTCCGCCCAATCCTCCAGTACCACGGGTTGTGGATCACACAGACCGGCACCCCACATATTTCGCGCATTAGCTGAGAATGTGCTGGCACGTATCAAGGGACAGCGATGTCCTGCTGGTTGAATCGAGAGAATCGTTGTACGTATGAAACTGATACCTTCGATGTTGAAAAGTGTGAAAAAAAGGGGGTATCTGGAACATATGGGGGGAAGAGTACACATAAGGATGCCCTGTGCACTCCTGTAATCTCCTCACGTCGCATCTGATGTCTTTAGAAGATTCGTTGTCCATTTGCTTTTTTCTCCCAGTGGCAGATGATGTGTGTTCCGTCGCACGGACAGTAGAGAGAGCTTTTCCATGAGAAGCCTTTTCGAGCACGTTAAGCGCCTGCAGGTGAGGCAGAAGATGAGCGACCTCGGACCAACATTGTCTGTTGGTGCGGCGACTTTACATTGAGCTCTTATTCGAGCTTTTATGTGCCAGCTTATTGTAAGGAGCTGAGGCTCGGAGTGACCTAGTACTAACTAGTGAGTACAAAAGTGATTCTTGAGAGTAAGAGGTCGCGATCCCGTATGGCGGTATAGGTGAGAACGCGCGAGAGAAGGTGTTGAGCGATGAGAGGGAAAGGCGGTGGGAGAGGGGCGACAGCGAGCAGTCCTGAGGCAGCGGCGAGGCATAAAGATGGTCAACGTAGGCGTCGTACTACAAGGCAAGGCGTAAGCGGTCGGCGAAGGCGAACGAAGCAGCAAGAGAAGAGACGGGAAACACGGCACCAGAGGAACGATTGACGGTACAGCAGGCTCGGTTCGTTGTCAAACGGTCGGGCAAGAGTAAAAGCACGCGAAAAGGGAGAAATGGGCCGCAGATGCCTGCCTTTGATGAGGCCTGGCGTGGGGGTTTATATACGCAAGTCCGAGGCAGTAAGAGACAGGTATTCTACGTGCAAGGTGAGCTGCAGGGGGGAAAGTGAAAAGACGAACGTGAAGACGGTACTGCCGGCGACAGACCCACGCGGCGACGTACACGATGGGAACAGCCGTGTCTGAAATGCAAAATGTTGCTGAATCATAGTAAGGTGCACGACAGCGAGCACGTAGACGACAAGGGTGATGAAGGTGCGGCAACGTTAGCTGGTAAAAGTCTAAAGTGAAATAGGAAACTGGAATGGAGAGTGGAAAGTCCAAAGCAAAAGGAGAGAGGGAAACGCACAATGAGACCTGAATGAGCCTATATGGAGTGAAACCCATAGAGACGTGGTCCAGACGGAGGCCCGACTTGCGAGGGGCCGAGAACGACGTGTGTTACGTAGAACGGCAGGTTTTTGATGCGGCGCATGCTCGTGACGTAGGCGGACAAAGGTTGGGCGATTCGCGAGTCTTCGGCCGTAAGGATTGGGACACATCGAGCAGGGGAATTTGGCCGTGAATGGGAAGGGGTCGATTATGTGACGGGGGTGGAAGACGAAGGGTTGGAGGCGAGGGGTGAGATCGGTGAGATCTGGTGAGAGTTTAGACAGACGCGCGGGCTGCAATATATTACGTCATCATCCACCTGTGCCTCTTGCATCAGCCATGAGGCGGACTGTGCTGCATGCGCATGTATTGTGGGCGGTGCAGTAAGTTTTTTTTTTCAATTTTTCCTATAAATTGAACGTCGTGCAGTGAAGGAAACCTAAACATCACTTTCCCCTCAGACGCTGAGTCCTCACCGATGAGCTTTCACTCGTACGTCCTGAAGAAATTCACTTTCCTCAACCATGATTTAAATAATAGACTAACTTAGTCCCACATAGCCGTGCTCGGAAGCGTGTCCGTCGTCAAGTCTCCCCACTACCCCCTAATCTCGCCCTGGCATTACTCCCTGCGCCTGGGTGGTCGGTTCTTGTCGGAGTCCGGTCCAGAGGCAGCCAGTTACAAGGCGCCGCCGACGTCAGATAACAATAAGTTGTGGAGTTGTGTCGGATGGAGCTTGGTACTGCCCTTCACCAAGCAATGTATATTATATGTATGATATCGCTGAATACAGTGTGTGTGCGTGAGTCCACTATAATATACGCGTGCTGCTCCCCATAATCTTTATAGGTTATGGGCCCTGCGCGTGGACTCTAACGCTTATCTAATCATCTAAGCGATTTTCCTCATCACTATCATATGCTTATCACTCCTGTATCATCCCCTACCACTATGATTATCCCTACCAACACGTCGACCGCACAGCCAGACTTAATGGCTGATGACAATAATATACTCGATTTGCCAAGTACTCCCCCCGCTACAAGTCGCCAGCATGACTGGCATGTGCCCATGGTGGCACCATCGAATACCACTATCGTTCGCATCCACGCTGCAGAAGGCGCTGCCATTACGAAGGCAGGTGAACTCCTTGACAATAAGAATAAGAATTGGACGGGCTGGGTGCAATCAATGGCGCTCCTCTTTAAGTTATTCGGCGTCCAGGAGTATGTCTCAGGTGAGTTACCTTACCCGGACCCAAAGGACGACCCAAACAGCGCCGCGAACTGGATGTACAACGATACATTCACCCAGCTGCTTATTACAAGCAATATATCTGTCAAGGAGCGTGTCCACACCAATGGATGCACGAGCGCACACTGCATGTGGCTCAGCTTACAGTCCATGAACGAATCTAAATCACACCTTATCCTCACCACGCACCTCCGTACACTCATGAATACCATTGCTGCGGAGGACGACAATATCACTGAACATCTTACGAAGCTCAAACACAGCTGGGATCAGCTCAGTCTTTTCGGAGACGACAACTACCGCGTGTCTGAATTCCTATTCAAACGCATTATTGCGTCTTCACTCCCTGAGTCCTGGGATCAATTCACTGATCAGTACGTCGCTGGTCAACTAGACCTCGTCGACACAGACCCCAGGAAACACATCGACACACAACAATTTATTGGCATTATCATACAGGAGCACAAGCGCAGACGATCGTGCAAACCACTGGCAAGTAAGCTGCCCGACCAAGCATTCTTATCCCTTGGGCGCGACACTAGCAAACTCCCGCTTGCCAATCGCATTAGTGGCAACGCGAATGGATATAATCACGTATCATCTTCACGGACACATTGTCGGATATGTCATCGTGATAATCATGACATCTCCAAGTGCCTCTACAGGGGCAAACCAAAGTGCACATTCTGCGGGTACTTCAGGCACAAGACCAGCGAGTGCTGGGACGCTGACCCCAGCAAGCGCCCACAAGGCAACGGCGGTAGAAGAAACCGCTATAGGCCGAATAAGAGAGCTCGATGTGAGGCAAACACCGCCAACAATTCCGAACAGGCGAACGACGCCGTAGTTCAGGAGCACGTAGCATTTAATGCTGAGAGAGATGATGGGGACGAGACCGCAGCAATCATCGCTGATGAGTCGGACGCGGTGGAGGAGCCAATGGCCCTCATCGCTGACAATGACAAGTCGGGCATAGTCGACGACGACACCTATGATGGAGAGTATTATAACTTTGATCATGTCCCTAGCTCTGACGAAATGGACATACGTTTGATCTATTATGATTGGTTGGCTGACTCGGCAGCCACCACCCACATCACACATCAACGCAATGCATTCATCACCTACAAATCAATACAGGAGGTGCCTATATCTGGTGTAGGTGGATTGAAAACGCGCACGATCGGACGAGGCAGAGTGAATCTGCAGTCCGAATGTGATGGAAAGATATATATTCTTGAGCTACATGATGTCCTACATGTACCGGACAACCGTAACAACTTGCTGTCCCTCGGACGATGGGAGACAGTGGGACGCAGTTATATTGTGTGCAACGGTATACTATCCCTCCTCACAAAGGACGGGAAACCTGTCACAAGAGGCGCAAAAGTCAGAAACAATTTGTATAAAATGACGTTTAAACATGCACCTGAGACAGTGCATAGCAATTGCACGTTCAACGCTGCAAGCCCTTCACAGACTTGGGAGACCTGGCACCGACGTTTCGGGCACGTCGGGTACAGTGGCATAAAGAAGTTACTTGATAATCAGCTTGTGAACGGTCTCGAGATTAACACAAACTCACCGAAACCGGACTGCATAGCTTGCACAGAGGCAAAGCTGTCCGAGACCCCCTACGGTCCCGCATCGGGACGTCTGACGAAACCAGGAGAACTTACCCATATGGACCTCTGGGGGAAATATGATGTCACATCCATCCATGGCAATCAGTACTACCTCTTGATGGTAGATGACGCTGCACGCTATATCACAGTCAGATTCCTGAAAACAAAAGATCAAGCAGCACAGAAAATCATGGACTATATGACATACCTCAAAGCGCGGGGTAAAACCCCATGCACAATATGTGCCGATAGGGGCACGGAGTTCGTCAATGAGACCTTGAGAGAGTGGTGCAACTCCCAAGGCGTTGAGTTACAGGTCACTGCCCCTTACTCACCTTCGCAGAATGGGGTGGCAGAGCGAATGAATCGCACCCTAGTCGAACTCGCCCGCATGATGTTGACAGCCTCAGAGCTCCCGGAATTCCTTTGGGAAGCTGTGGTTGCGCACGCAGCGTATCTGCGAAATATGTCCTACACTAAGCCGAGAGCGAATACAACACCATATCAGATATGGCATGAAAGAAAGCCAGATGTATCACACTTATGCAAATTTGGTGCACCTGTATGGGTACTCCTCCAAGGACAGAGGATCCAGAGAAAAATGCTGCTGAAGTCACAGCAGCGAGCATATGTTGGCTATAACAAGGGATCCAAATCAGTCAACTACTATAACGCGGCCACGAAGAACATACTTACCTTGAGGAACTTCCGCTTCTTGTCTCCAATAGAGAGTACACCGCCAGAGGAAATAGCTATAGAGCCGGATGCTCCGCTTGAGGGGGAGCGCAGCCCTTCGTGCAAGGGGGAGCGGGAGAATGGCACACGTAGTGCCGCCCAAGAAAGCAGAGGACAGAAAAGAAAAGCAGAGACAAACATTGACACGAGGGAACCCCAAAAAACAAGGGGAGTCCGGCAAGACTACAGGTACCTCGCCGACCCTTTCCCGGATGAGGAAGAAGCTGGGATGGTCTCCGTTGACAAGGTAGAGGCGTTTGCTGTGATCCCTGGAGACGATTGCCATAGTTTAAAGGAGGCGCGAGAATCCCCCGATTGGCCAGAGTGGGAACGCACAATCCATACAGAGCTCGAGCAGCTCCGGCGCATGGGGACCTGGAAATTAGTAAATAAACCTCCTGGCGCCGTACCCATAAACAACAAATGGGTGTTCGCGAAGAAGCGAAATAAAGAAGGCGTACTCACAAAGTATAAGGCGAGACTTGTCGCCAAGGGGTGCGCCCAACGTCCGGGGCACGACTATATTGAGACGCATTCGCCTGTCATGCGCCTAGAAACAATAAGGGCAATATTAGCGATAGCCCCAACGCGGAAGCTCCATATACAGCAAATGGATATAAAAGGAGCTTACCTAAATGGAACACTCAAAGAGCGTGTTTATATGCATCAGCCCGAGGGCTTCGCCGATGGAACAGGCTGGGTATGTTTGTTAATAAAGACCCTATATGGCCTAAAACAGGCAGGACGCGAGTGGAACATCGAGCTTGATACGAAGCTCAGAAAGCGAGGCTATGCCTGCTTGCGATCCGACCCGTGCGCGTACATCTTGCGCCTCAGGGACGACTTCGCAATCATCACTGTGTGGGTCAATGATCTACTCCTATTCGCAACAACGATCAGATTGATGAGTAAAATGAAAGCTGATATAAAGGCTGAATGGGAAGTCACTGACCTTGGAGAGCCATCCAAGATCGTTGGTATCGAGATCATGATAGGCAAAGATTCGATCGCCATATCGCAAAGCAAATACATAGAGTCGATCCTCAAGAAGGAGGGACTCGAGCGAGCGAACTCAGTCGCGATGCCATTAGACCCGAATGTCCCGCTCGTACCGAACCCAGAAGGAAACGATGGAGACTGCAGCAACTCGTTTGCGAGGCTCCTAGGAGAGCTCCAGTACATAGCAAACGCGACGAGACCAGACATAGCGTATGCGGTGAACAGGTTGGCGTCATACACGGCCAACCCAAGCCTACAGCATATAGGAGCGCTAAAGCGCATCCTAAGATACCTGTCCGGCACAAAAACACATGGCATAGTTTATATGGCACTCCCTCAGGAGTCCAGCTTCTTCTTCGGATACGCCGACGCTTCGTATGGAAACACAGACAATCGCAGATCCATTTCCGGGTATGTTTTCCTCGCCGGAAACGGTGCCATTACTTGGTGTTCGAGGAAACAAGTGTCCATCGCGCTATCATCAACCGAAGCCGAGTATGTGGCCCTCTCCGAAGCGGCACGAGAAGCTTGCTGGCTGAGAAGCCTATATAGCAAGCTCGGCTTGCTTCAGGAGGAGGTCCCCACCCTGATCCGGGGAGATAACGAGGGGTCGATAGTGATGGCGAAGAATCCGCAGTTCCATAAGCGATCGAAGCATATCGCGATCCGTTGGCACTGGGTGCGCGATCTAGTACAAGAGGGGAAAGTCTTCGTCGACAGTTGTAGAGATCCTGAGCAAGTAGCGGATGTGTTGACGAAAGCGCTACCACGCCCAAAGCACCAGAAGCACACAGGAGACATGGGACTTGTATCAGTCTGAGGGGGAGTGTCAGAGTCCGGTCCGGAGGCAGCCAGTTACAAGGCGCTGCCAACATCAGATAACAATAAGTTGTGGAGTTGTGTCGGACGGAGCTTGGTACTGCCCTTCACCAAGCAATGTATATTATATGTATGATATCGCTGAATACAGTGTGTGTGCGTGAGTCCACTATAATATACGCGTGCTGCTCCCCATAATCTTTATAGTTCTCATAGATAACTCTTCGTATGGCCCACACAGAGGTTGGCCCGTGTATTTTCCCCTTCACACGCCACAACTGCTGACTGGTGGGATAATAATAATAAAATTAGTGTTACCGGAGTTCGGGTTAATCGGCCCGAACTGGACCCCAAATGAATTGATTGTACCAGACCGCAGCAACGCAGGGTGCGATGTAGGCCTCATGATGATTGACATGCTCCCCGAAGATATCCTCCTAGAAATATTCTATTTCTATGTGGACGAAGACAGGCGGATACAGCCGTGGTATACGTTGGCGCACGTCTGTCAAAGGTGGCGATACATTGTTTCAGCATTCCCGCGTCGCTTAAATATGCGACTTCTCTGCAAAGTCACAACACGGGGGATGACAGAAATGCTAGATATCTGGCCTGCCTTACCCGTCGTCATACAGGTCCATTTCTTCCCAATGGAGCAGCAAGCGGATGTCGCGGATAACGTCATTGCTGCAATGAAGCACAAGGACCGCGTATGTGAAATCACCCTTCGGGGTGTTCCGAGCTCGCTACTAGAATCGGAAAGTTTCGCGGCAGTCACGCAGGAGCCATTCCCAGCGTTGACACACTTAGATCTTCTATCAGACGTTGATAGCGCCCCGGATCTCCCCGATTTGTTCTTGGATGGATCTGCCCCACGTCTTCGAACACTTCGATTGCGTTCCATTCTATTCCCAGCGTTAGGAAAACTGCTTTTGTCTCCCAGCGACCTCGTCGAACTTTCCCTTTGGGATATTCCCCATTCGGGCTATATTTCACCCAATGCCATGGCCACTTGCCTGTCCACGCTGACCAGGCTCGAAACACTTTACCTCGAATTCCATTCCCATCGATCACGCCCGGAGCGTGCTACCCGCCGTTCACCTCTGCCAACACGCACTCTACTCTGCTTCCTCACCAACTTTCAATTCAAAGGGGTTAGCGAGTACTTGGAGGACGTCGCAGTTCGAATCGATGCCCCTCTACTCCACACCATCAAGATTACGTTTTTCAATCAGCTTGTCTTTGATGTCTCACAACTCTCCAAGTTCATTGGTCGCGCGGAAAAGTTCAGGACACTTGATCGTGCCGATCTGTTCTTTTGCCATTACACTGCTGGGATATATCTTTATCCACAATCAAACCCAAGGGCCAATCGCCCAATACTCTCTGTTGGGATCTTATGCAGAGGGCTGGACTGGCAATTTTCGGCTCTGGCACAGGTCTGTAACTTGTTCTTGCCTCTCCTCTCCACTCTGGAACATCTCAATATCAGCATATCTTCATTTGGTGGGACAAAAATTTGGCAACACGACATGGAGAATACCCAATGGGCGGAGCTTTTACAATGGTTTTCCGTTGTGAAGAATCTCCATTTACATGACAATGCGGATCTTGTCATCATGGTCCTCCGTGACCTCGCTGGGGCTGCTGGAGTAACAGATATATTACCCGTGCTTCAAAAGGTTCTTCTGCCAGACGGGACAAGCGATTTGAAGCATGGCCTTCAAGTTCGTCGCTTGGAGAGGTTTATTGCTGCCAGGCAGTTCTCCGCTCACCCTGTAACTGTCGGGAGAGATCGTTGGGAGATTAATCCACAGTATTCACGCTAGTGGTCACCCTTCTGTCCATTACAGTAGTTTCATTTATTCCCCACTTGTCAGTCGTGCTTCCCTTCTGTGATTCCTATAATGTAGTATCTGTGTTGCAGGATAATAGCCTTTTTTTTTAAAAATTCCATTATTGTGCGCTTCGAGGTACAGAACCCCATGTAGCACTTCTGTAAAGTATTGTATGCTATCCGTGTGTAATGCTTCCTGCATGAGTCCTAACAATGCAGTAATCTACTCCCGTAGCCGAGGCCATCGTTGCGTAACGTGTACTGAAGTGAAAATTGGCGAGCGCGGCGTTAGCGCGCCGGATGATCCACGGTCTGAAGTTGAGGAACGTCCGCGTGCGACATTTGCGTGGGTCTCCCATGTTTCGCCATTTCCCTTGAGTTTTGGTGTCGACGCATGGGCGGGAACTGGCGCGCGTCATGTCGTTACAGGGGGAAAGAGTGTGAGGTGCTTATGCCGTGACCCCTTGTGTCCTCCTCCGAGTCTCGCTATCCTCCGTCCTTCCGAAACGATTTGTCGCCTCGATGTAATTGGCTAGTGGCTTCATCATGCCTGGGATTCCCAGGAGCGTTTCCAACGTGAGCGGCTTCCTCAGCTTCTTAACTTGTTGTTCGAGAGCCCATCTCTCGTGCGCGTAACTGGTGCACCGGAGGAGGAAGTGCTCGATCGTTTCGCGCTCGTCGCCGCAAGCCGGACATCTTGCGCTGCCGACTCTTCCTATGCGTTTGAGGTATTGGTTGACGGGCGCATGCGGTAGTCTGAATTGCGCAATGCGGCTGGCCGCGTCGCGACTGATGTCCTTCTGGCTTATCGCTTTAAGGAACTTGCTGGAGGGCGTCGAGTCGTCGTAACGCGAGATGGCTTTCCCTCTGTCGGAGGCTCTCCATGCCTTCTTCCAGTTCTCTTTTAACTTCTCATGGCTCTTTTGGCTGAGGAGGGATTAGTCGGTAGAGGCTTACTGAGGTAGGGAGCGAGCGAAGACTTATCTGAAGTTTACCCTCAGCTGCTAGTCTCACCTCCTTATCCGCGGCTTCGTTGCCCGCGATTCCTTCGTGCCCTGCTGTCCACCGTATCACTAGGGAGTACCTCTCCTTGCTTCTGCGTTTGTGTACTCTGCGGGCTATTCGGATGGCTTCTCTTGCAAGGTGGTGACCGGGGCTCCGCAGATCTGACCCGAAGGCTTTGATCGCGGCTTGGTTGTCCACACCGAGCGCGAAGGTCGTGCTGCCGTGCTTCTCCGTTTTGATGAGATGCATGCCGAGAAGTATCCCGACCAGTTCGGCCTCGTGTACCGTATGCTCTTTCTCGGGGCCGAGGTGAAAACGTAGCGTGCGTACAGGGTTGCCCGCTCTGAGGAGCACCGCGGCTGCGCCCACTTTGCCATTGGTGGCGGAGCCGTCCGTGAAGACCTGTACTGCTTCCAGGGCGTTCTCTGTTTCTCTTATGGAGCTATCCCTGTCGGGGGCTATATTGACTGTGAAGGGAAGCTCACCGAGTGTCGTTGGGTCCCTTGTCGCCGCCGGGATTTTCTCGAACTTGTTGGGGTCGTACCTGTACTTCGCTAGGAGATCATTGATCGGTGCTTTGTGTCCTTTTAGCTTTCCGGCGGTTTTCTTCCTCATGATTTTGGATAGAGGATGATCGCTTGGAAGCGTTGCCATGCGGACAAGCGCTCTGTGGCACCATTTGTCTATGAGCGAGGATGCGGGGAGTAGGTGTGCCCCAACGTCTAGAGCGTCTAATGCGGAAGTGCGGAGCCCTCCTGTGACAGCCAAAGCGCCTGCTCTCTGCAAATAAGCCAGCTTTCTGTTGAAGCTAGAGGAGCCTAAGGGGACGTACCAGACGTCCGCCGCGTATAACACCTTTGGAATCGCTACGCTGATGTAGAGTCTTCTAGCGTAATTTGGAGTAATTCCCCAAGTTGGTCGGGTTAGCCTTTTCAGCTGAGAGATCCACTTGATACCCTTTCCGATAGCGTGCACGTGCTGCGCCTTCCAGTTCAGATGCTGGTTGAATATGACGCCAAGGTATTTGGTACTTTCGGGAGGGGGGATCTCTATCTGGGGGAGGCAGAGCGGGGGTCTTTCTTTCGAGCTGCATCTGTGCGCGAAGTCTATGAGAGCGAGTTCGGAGTACTCGAGGGGAGAGTTGTGGATAGTTGACCACTCAGCTACTCCCCCTTTTCTGCCCATCATGTCCGCTAGAATTCGGTGCGTCTCCTGAAAGGTGTCTGCCATCGCAATCATCAGCGAGTCGTCCACATATGCCATCGCCGATTCCTTCTCGCCCTCCGGGATGTCGAGGGGATCGGCGTTATAGAATTGGTATAAGACCATGGAAAGCGGGTCTCCTTGGCCAATACCGTTATCTATATCTATGGGCTCCGATGTGTACCCGTCGAACTTGTGGGCGGTGACGCGCGCTTCCAGCATGTTTTGTACGAAGGTGGTGATTTTGCGAGGGACCTGGCGTTTGCGCATGTTGTGTACCAACCAGGAGGGCACGGCGTTGGAGAATGCCCCCTCGATGTCTAGAAACAGTACCGAGGTGACCCTACCTGCCCTCCATGAGGTTTTGATCGTGTTGGCCAGAAGGTGCGTGGCGTCCGTAGTGGTGCGCCCGGGTCTGCCCCCGAAGTGATTTGCTGGCAGTAATTGGTGCTTCTCTGCCAGGAAAGTCAGTTGATCGGCGACTATCCCCGTCAGTACTTCTTTCCACATCGTATTGAGCAGAGCGATGGGTCTATATGCCTTAGGTACATCGTATCTCGGTTTTACCCGGTTTACGCAGTACCACGGTGGTGAACGATTTCCACGGGCCGTACATTAGCCCATGCTCGTACATCGCTTCGTAGATGCGGAGCAGCCTGGGTCTCAGCGGGAAGAATCTTTTTGCGAGCATGGTGCTTTTCTCGCCGTTGGATCTCGCCATCACCTCGTTGCCATCGAGTACACCTCTCAGTGTAGGTATTCTCGTCTTACCGCCGTCTGACGCCAGCGCTGACGTGTAACGGTTCGCCGTCCAGATGTCCGGCTCCTCCGCCTTTTCGAGCCAGTCGCGCCAGAGCTGCTTTTTAGTATAATGAAGAGTTTTGTCGTACCTTTTTCTCACCTCCTTGTGCTCGGCATGTATCGCGTGTTCTGGCTCGTGACGACATTTGAAGGATGTTACTAAATCATAGTAAGGTACGCGACAGCGAGCGCGTCGATGACGAGGGTGATGAAGGTGCGGCGATGTTCGCCGGTAAAAGTCTAAAATAAAATAGGAAACTGTGGAATCGAGAGCGGAAAGTCTAAAGCAAAAGGAGATAGTGAAACATACGAAAGAGCCCTAAATGAGCCTATATATGATAAAACCCTTTCTAAATAGAGACGTGGACCAGACCGAGGCCCGACTTGCGAGGGGCCGTGAGCGACGTGTGCTACGCGGGACAGCAGGCTTTCGATGCGGCGCGTGCTTGTGATGTCAGCCGACAAAGGTTGGGTGATCCGAGAGTCTTCGGCCGCAAGGATTGAGGCGCAACAAGCAGGGGAACTTGGCCGTGAAGGGGAAAGTATTGATCATGTGGAGTTAGCGGCATTGACAAAGGCCGCGAGGGTGAGAGTTTGGACGCGTCGGGCTTGCAATATATTACGTCACCAATCCAATCACTGACAACATCAGCTCTGCGGCTTACGGACGGACTCCGATTGCTGCGCTGCATGCGCATGTACTATAGGCGGTACAATAGGGCGGATTTTCTTCTCTTCCTATACAGAACGTCGTGCGGCAAAGGAAACCAAAATCGTGACTTTACTCTCAGACGCTGAATCGTTGCCGATGGCCTCTCAGTCGTACGTCACTTTCCTCAACTGTGACTTAATACTGGACTAACTTAGTCCCACATAGCCGTACTCGAAAGCGTTTCGGTCATCGAGTCTTCCCACTACCCCCTGATCTCGCCCTGGCGTTACTCCCTGCTCCGATTCTCATCGATAACTCTTC
>Ga0307510_10006678_pt1 | contig 13754 bp, 11 predicted proteins | sample 12_EM_MG_FD_207224 | JGI IMG/M metagenome (GOLD analysis project Ga0307510, IMG submission 207224) | Populus trichocarpa ectomycorrhiza microbial communities from riparian zone in the Pacific Northwest, United States - 12_EM | ecosystem: Host-associated > Plants > Roots > Unclassified | place... | reverse complement strand
CTGTAATTTATCCTATTTTAAGGGTCAAATTGTAACCTTTGTCAAATTGAAGGACCAAACTAAAATTGTCATAAATCCATGACTATACTGAAATTCTGACCATAATTAATCCTCATTTCTGTCCAGAATATCTCATTATGCTCCAGGGACCATTCTGGAATTTTACCAATTTTTTAGGGTCAAATTGTAATTTTTGTCAAATTGGAGGACCAAATTGAAAGTGTTAAAATTTCATAATTATACAGGAATTCTGCCCTTAATTCATCTTTTATTCTGTTCATAATCTCGGAATATGCTCCAGGGACCAATCTGTAATTTTCCAAAGTTTGGGGACTAAACTGTAATTTTCACAAATTAAGGGACCAAACTGAAAATTTATCATCTTCAACCTCAAACCCAGAATTTTAACAGAAAACCTACTGTTCTCTCCAAATTTCTAACACAATTTCACCATTCAAACAAAATCATAACTCAAAATCATCATCTTTCAATTCAATCTCTCAAAATCAACCAAATAATCAAATACCCACAACAATTAACCCTATAACATTCAAATTAACTCATCCATCAAACCCAAAACACAAATTTTCAAAACACTAACATTCATCAAAACCAAAATTAAAGTTCAATTAACATACATTTATACATTTAACAACCTAAATCTTACCTTTAAACTTATTTCTTCAACTCCTTTCTATTTCCCTTCTAATTTCCCTCTTTTCTCTTCTTCTTCTTCTTTCTCCCTTCTCTCTCACGGTTTGCTCTCTCGAAATATTCAGATCTCTTCTTGTTTTTTTTCTTTCTATTTATATTTATCATCTCTTTATTCAATTACTATTATACCCCTCATTCATTTATTCCTACATCTAAACCTTCAAGGGCTCTATAGCCTTTTCCTATGTCTTTATATTCAAAACATTACAATAGCTAGAACGAATAGGGCATTCAGCTTAGTTTAAAAACATTCAAATCATATGATTCATGTAAAAAATCAGGAAGATGAATAATTATGTTAATTTACAGTTCTAGCATCAACTATTTATATGTCTTCTATGGATTGTGACAGCTTCCGAGTTGACAAATATCCTGAGAATTAACCAAAATTTTCTACATGACATTAGTTTCAAATATTAGGGAACCAATTGATGAAAACATTAGTTTGGACACCTAATTGACAGTTAGTGTATAATTAGTTGGGGGCTTAAAAAGAGTCTACCTCTCTCTACATTGGGGTTAAGCATTGGGGCTTAATCATTGGGGTTAAGCATACTCCACCTTCTCTTATCACATTTCAACAACATTTCAACCATACTACATCTCTTATCATATTTACTGAAATTTATTTAATTCATCTAGCAAATACAGAATATTTAATTAAAAAAATAATACAAATTCATGTCTACAAGAACTCCAGCAGCAACTGTACTGTTGATGAAGATTTTATTTACGTGCTGTGAACTGGTAGGAAGCATAAGAAAGGGTGCCATTGTCCCAGCTATGGTGCACTAGCTTCGCCTTGGCATTTTCACCCGCTGCCCCCATGGCCACATGCAAAGGGTAAAAGTGGTCTGACCAAGGATGAGCCATTTTTCCATACGGTGCCCTGGAGTCGTAGTGATTCACGTCTTCATATCTGCGCAAAAAGAGAGAGAAAACCATGGAAATCAACTGAGGAAACTGATAGCTATCCTTGATTAGTGTAATTGAGTGGAAATGTAGAATACATTCTGATGTACAAATAATAGAGTAAATTGAAAGAATCGGGAGAATATATTCAACAGAGAACATCCCCGTGAAAGTGATCAAGTTAAGCACACTGATAAGCAACAGCGTTGTCCGCTACCTGGTGCCTGTTGCTTTCCTCAGCAAGCATCCTACTGAAATTCTCAGCTATACTTTGAAAAAACAGTTTGAATTTCAAATGTTACCATAATACCAGTTCTATCAGCAATTGTAACACATGTTCAAAGTTGTTACTAGCAGAAGCATCAAGAGAGCAAAATTGATAGTTATCTTGAAAAAGATACACCTAAATCCTAATAAAATAGAATGCAATCACTTCAATCATTAAAAGTGGAGTTGCTCCGAAGAAAAAATTGTGATTGTTTTGAGTTCACAACTACTCAAATGAAACAAACACACAATTTCTAATCAATCACACATTCTGAAAACCAAGAATACCTAGAACTAGATATTGGAAAACTCCCAAGAAAAGTTTTTTAGAATGAATGTTCTCCAGAAACTGATAATTACAAAAGTCACAACCCTGCCGGATCCATATTCCATACCACCCTCCCCTATGAATATATGAGTTTCATCAATTCATCGGAGACTACATCAGTTACAGGATGAATAGATATGATGCCCTGATTTGCAGGTGTCTAGGATATTACAAGCAAAGACTTTCCAAAGAGCAAACATACCTTCCTTCTGTAAAGATATCAATGGCTCCACATCTACCAAGTGTCAGAAGATTAGAGATTGATATTGTTACATTGCTGTTAGTATTGTTTGTTAGTTAAGAGAGTTTGTTTGCATTGTTTCAGTGCTAAGAGAAAGAATAGATATCGTGTATTACCTTTCTAATATAGCATATATAAACTGAGGATTAGTGATGTGAACATTATGAAGAAAAAGTAATAATAAAACAGTGCGAGACTTCATCTTCTGCTTCTCTGTAACGGAATTATTCTCTATTCTTCTTCCTTTCTATTCTCTGCACTTTCTTCATTTCTGCTCCTTTTTCTGTATAAATTCTACTGTCTAACACCTTCAATAAGGGCATTTTTAAGCCAGGTATCAAACTGCAAAGCCCATGAAGGAACAGGACTGCCACTGGGTTGCATGGTCCCCAAGTTGTGAGTAGTAGCTCCAGATCCCATGATGAGGATACCTTCCTCCCTAAGGGGGGCCAATGCCTTCCCCAAGTTATAATGGTAAGTTCCATCTCTATCAGTCTGAACAGAGAGCTGGCACACTGGAATGTCAGCCTCAGGATACATGAACATCAGAGGAACTCATGTGCCATGGTCAACTCCTCGTGTTTTATCTTCATGAACACGCTTGAAGCCATTTGCCATGAGCAGTTCCTTCACCCTCTTTGCCAATAGTGGAGCACCTGGCGGTGTATATTTGAGCTGGAAGAAGGGGAAAAATATCGGAAACATAAATAAAAAGATCCAATTAACAGTAAAAAGACAAGTTTCAACTTGAAAACGCTAACTAATTAATTGTGGGTTCACTACATGCAACTATCGACTCCGATACCGGTCCTATTCATAGCCAAACTTCCCTGTATGCTGTTCTGTTCAGATTTATTACTAAACTCTATACACGTACATGCCCCCAAGTCACTGTAGAGTCTAGAAGAAATAGTCTATCATCAACAAGACTTTCGAGGCTTGTTCACTTAATAGGAAAAACTGACTATGACCTCTCTAGAAATTCCTAGTCCATTACCTTTGTTTGCCTTTTAATCATCACCAAGATGAAATTCTCCAATGTAAGAAACTTTCAACAGATCAATAACTCTCCACTGCAGGAGAAAGCAACAGATAACAACAGCCCTAAGGTTTAGAACACTATATATTATAGCGGATATCTTTAACAGTGTAATCACAGTTTTACCTCGTATCCTGAAGCTTGAATAAAAGAACAAGGCCATTTGAATTAATCCACTCTGATGTTTGGGTACCTGCCCTAATTACTACTCAATCTAGACTTCGGTGGTTTATTACATTTGTCAATGATTGTACCAGAATGACTTGGTTATATACTATGCGACACAAGAGTGATGTGCATAATATATTCCTAATTTTTTATCACATGGTTTGCATTCAGTTCTCCCTCCTGGTTAAGATTATTCGATCAGATAATAATGGAAAATATCTTAACAATGAACTCTTGAATTTCTTTCAAGACAATGGTATTCTCCATGAGACTACTTGCTCATGCACTCCGTAACAAGATGGTGTGGCAGAACGCAAAAACAGGCATATCATTGAAACTACTAGAGCTCTTCTTATTGGTGCCCGTGTCCCTCAATATTATTGGGTTGATGTTGTGACCTTTGCAGTGTATCTCATAAATCGGATGCCATCACAAGTCCTCTCCTTCAGCATTCCTCTACAAGCTCTAACTCAACATGTTCAGATTCCATCCCTACTACATTTAGAACCCCGTGTTTTTGGATGTGTAGCTTATGTACACCTGCAGAAAACTCAGCGCATAAAACTGGATCCATGCGCAGTATGCTGTGTGTTTCATTGCTTTCATCCTCATCAAAAAGGGTACCGATGCTACCATCTTTCTTCTCATCACATGTATGTTAGCATGGATGTTACTTTCTCTGAAATAGAATATTTTTTTCTGTATGAATCAATCCACCTCTAGTCCCCAAGAGGAGCAGCTGCAACATGATAACTACAACTGGATTGATCTTCCCCAACCATCCGAGCAGTCTGATTCAGGGGAAGGAGATGAGTCCAGTACACGCACAATTGGTAGTGCAGGGGAAGGAAACACATAGTCCAGTCTATGTAACAGTTCACATAATAGCAGTGTTGTAGGGGCAGGATACACGAAAGAACAACAAGATAGTCAAGATGAAACAACCCCTTCCTCTCCATAAATCCATGTTCAAGATTGAACATATATTCATGAGGTAAGTAACACTGAGAGGCCTTCGTCTTCCCCTTTACCTACTCCATGTTACTCTCTTTCTCCTAGGCAGAATCGTGGGAAGGCACTTGACAGGTACTCTCCAAATGGCAAAGCAAGATATACAATCACACAATATGTCTCTACACACAAACTGCCACCACAACATCAAGCCCTCATAAATGAGATGGAGAATATAAAAATACCTACAAAGGTTGAGGAAGCTTTAAAGAACTTGAAATGGGTAGAGGCAATGAAGACTTAAATGGATGCACTACAAAGAAATGGCACATGAAGTATTGTATCACTCCCTTCAGGAAAAAAACCAGTGGGTTGCAAATGGAGGGTATACACAATCATTCAGCATTGACTATCAGGAAACTTTTGCCCCAGTTGCAAAGATGAACACCATCCGAGTCTTGTTGTCTTTGGCAGCAAATTTCAATTGGACTTTGAAGCAATTTGATGTGAAGAACGCATTTCTCCATGGAGATTTGGAAGAAGTGTACATGCAGCTCCCACCTGGGTTTAATGGTCCGCAATCTAGCGAAAAAGTGTGTCGATTACAGAAAGCATTGTATGGTCTGAAATAATCACCAAGAGCATGGTTTGGGAGATTTACAGATACTATGAAATGAATTGGCTATCATCAAGGTAACTCAGATCACACTCTATTCATCAAATGTAAGAATGATAGAGTTACACTGCTCATTGTTTATGTGGATGATATAATTGTAACTGGTGATGACACAGATGAAATAAAAAGACTACAAGAATGTTTGTCTACGGAATTCAAAATGAAAGATTTAGAAGGGTTGAAATATTTTTTGGATATTGAAGTTGCAAGGACCAATGATGGAATATACCTATCACAATGAAAGTATATACTGGATCTATTATCCGAAACTGGTATGCTGGAATGTAAACCAGTAGAGTCTCCTATTGTTCAGAATCATCATCTGGCCATTCACCCAGATCAGGTACCAACAAACAAGAAATGCTACCAACGACTGGTAGGGAGATTAATTTATTTGTCTCACACACGCCCAAACATTGCTTATGTTGTTAGTATGGTAAGTCAGTTTATGCATGCTCCAAGTGAAGATCATATGATAGCCGTAATAAGAATTCTGAGTTATCTAAAAGGGGCTCCAGGGAAAGGGATGACTTTTAAGAGATATGAACATATGGATGTGAAGGGATTTACTAATGCAGATTGGGCAGGGAATCTCATTGACCGGAGGTCCACCTCTGGCTATTTTACATTTGTTGTAGGAAATCTTCTCACATGGCGAAGCAAAAAACAAAATGTGACAGCAAGGTCCTCGGCAGAAGCAGAATATAGAGGTATGGTACATGAAATATATGAACTGTTATGGCCTAAGACCTTATTGAAATAGGTTACGAACCAAAGGAACTTATGTTACTGTACTGTGACAATCAAGCAGCACGAGAGATAACTAATAATCCGGTCCAACATGATCGAACTAAACACATTGAGGTAGATCGACACTTCTTCAAGGAAAAGTTACTTCTAAAGTTAGTAGAAATCCTTTTCGTTCGATCAAGTGAGCAGTTGGCAGATATTTTGACTCGTGCAGTTTTTGCTGAAGTTCTTCATAAGTCTCTAGACAAGTTAGGCTTAGAAGATATCTTTGCACCAACTTGAGGGGAAGTGTTAACGTGTAATTAGGAAATTAGAGATTATCTTTCTATATAGGAAAGATATACACTATAGGAATTCTGAAAGATATACATTGATGTATTCCATTAGAATAGAAAATCTGTAACCTCCATATATTTATGCCTATATAAGGTATTCCTCAAGGAGAGAAGAACAAGAAGCACAATTAAAATAAATTTCTAAACCTTAAATTTTATCAACTTTATGGAGAACATTTGACCTATTGCTAAAGCTATTTTTCTACCCCAAACTTATAGAGTGTAGTGAGGACAGATGAGAGAAACCATCAAACATTCAGTTACCTTGTAAACAGAAGCAAAAACAACCTAAAGACAAAACCAATGAGAAACTTCAAACAGTTATCATCTATGAGGTTCTTGAATTAGGATTTGTTTTTTTGTTTTTTTATGGAAACTTTTGAAACATGAAATCTTTGGGTTGCAGCAGAACTTCAAGTTGAAAAATAAATCTGGCGGAAATCGACATGCACATTCTTGTTTCTTTCCGGAAGCCATTGAGGAACAGATCTAGTGAGCTTGTTTCCTGTCAAATACGTTGACAAATTAAAAGGGGTTTTTCCGTAGCTCTTAATTGCACTAATTCCAACTGAAAGCTTAAAGACAATCAAATCGTTTTCTAAGATAAAATCTTGTATGATTGTGCTGTAAGACAATGATGAGCCTGTGAGAGAAAGCCTACCTGGCCCTTTCCAAGGCCATTGAAGAGTAATTGGAGTCCTTGAGAACAAGCCATTTCACAGAGTTTCATCTCATATCTTGTTATGATCATGAAGAAGACATGCTGCACAACCACTTGCTTTCTTGATTGGACCATAAGAAAAAGAAGGACATATACGTAATAGTTGAACTCCCATTGACAAAGGCAGGTGGGGATCGATAAGCTCCAAAAAGAGAGAGGCGACGGGGACCAGCTTCACGTGCATTAAGCAGTAATTATGGGGACTGCATGCACCCTATTTGCCACTGATAAAATTAATCAGAGAAAATGGGAAGATCATGGAATTTTAGCTCTTATTTACGTTTACATTTAATTAATCATCTGAAAGTTAATATTCTGTGATTTTAAGTTTTTTCTGGACCTGCAAATTGCTAACTGAATAAGAGCGGATGAATGAGAAATGCATAGGTCGAAGGATATAGCTTCAGTGAAGGTGAAATATGCGAGGAAGTGACATGGGAGCTCGAGGACAAGATGCGTGAGGAATATCCTCATCTTTTCGATAATCTCAATAAGTATTCAATCATTTCTATTAAGTTTTGAGGATGAAACTTTTATAAGCTGGGGAGATTGTGATGTTTTGAAAGTAAATGAGTAGAAAAAGGCAATAAAGTCCTTGAAGTCTTAAAAGTGGGTATAAATGAATAAGGGGTATTGTGGTAATTGAATAAATGTAATAAATATAAATAGAAAAAAGAAAAAGAAAAAGAGGGACCTGAAATTTTAGAGTTATGGCAGAAGAGAAGAAAAGGGAAAGAAGAAGAAGAGAAAATAGGGAAATATAAGGGAAATAGAAGAGAGTTGGAGAAAATAAGTTTAAAGGTAAGATTTAGGTTTTTAAATGTGTAAATATGTGTTCTTTTAGCTTTAAATTTCTGTTTTTTTGAATGTTAGGGTTTTGAAGATTGTGTTTTGGGTTGATTGATGAATTGGTTTGAATGTTATAGGTTGATTGTTATGGGCAATGAGTTGTTTAGTTGATTTTGGAAGATTTTAGGTAAAGATGATGATTTTGAGTTATGATTTGTGTAAATGGTGAATTTTGAGTTATAAATCTTGAAATATCAGTAGGTTTTCTGTGGAAATTATGGGTTTAAGGTTGAAGATGATGAAAATTCAGTTTGGTCCCTTAATTTATAAGAATTACAGTTTAGTCCCCAAACTTTGGAAAAATTACAGATTGGTCCCTGAAGGATAATCCAAGATTCTGGACAGAATTAAACATGAATTATGGGCAGAATTCCAGTATAGTTATGAATTTATGACACTTTCAATTTGGTCCTCCTATTTGACAAAATTACAATTTGACCCTAAAAATTTGATAAAATTCCAGAATGGTCCCTGGAGCATAATTTGAGATTCTGGACAGAACTGAGGATGAATAATGGACAGAATTCCACTATAGTCATGAATTTATGATATTTTTAGTTTGGTCCTCCAATTTGACAAAGTTACAATTTGACCCCTAGAAATATGATGAAATTCCATATTGCTCCTTAGTGTAATATTAACCTTTTTCAGTTTGGTTTGATGAGTAATTGAGGCTTATTTAGTAAATTATTATCAAGTCTTATTAGTTGTATTATGGATTAGATTTCGGGAAAACCGTTTAATTTTTGGGTTTTTGGGAAAAATGACTAGTTAGTTTAAAAACATATAAGGTTATGGAATATAAACCATTAGTTAAGTGTATTAAATAGGTCGTATGTTCTTTCAAGTCGTTCTTGAATATGTCTCCTTTATATTAAGATAATTCTGATATTCTACCAGCGGGACATCAATAGGATTTCTTTCGGTATCTGCTTTTGAGTGCTGTTTGCTTTCGAGTCAGGTGAGTGGATAATTTTTCATATGCATGAGAAATATTATAAATATTTGAGTTGATAATATGAATTGGATCATGCTTCTTGATAATACACACACACACACACACACACACATTATCCTTGTTATGATAAAGCATGATCAATTGTTGAATTTGAATTGTTGATATGAACCAGTATATATTTTGAATTGATTTTGAATTGATAACTCCTCATTTGATTGATGTCATGAGTTGAGCCTTGAGATATGAATATGTCTGTTTGATTATGATTATGAACCTATGGTATGCCACTAAGAATACCCATGCTAACAGGGTAGTGTTAGTCTTTGTGCACATCGTATCTGAACCCTAGTTGGTCGGGGAAGTCACCAACCTGTGTGGACTGATCATCTCATAGTACGGAGCCTCATGCTCATTGCATTTTGATTTTTTTGACAAGCTTTACCATATGATATTTTTATTATGGCCTATTTGAGAAACCTTCCTATAAGAACCTAAACCATAATTGTATATATATTCCTCATTGTTGTATTACCTCGTGTATGTATATTAAACGTTATCTACTCACTGAGTTGTTGAACCCACCCTCTCATTATTTATCTTTTTCAGGCTTATAGCTTGTTAGCGGTTCATTTTTGTTGGACCTTCAGAACTCGCTATTTTGGTTGTAATTAGTACTTTTCCTTTATATCTAGTCAGTGCTCCAAAACTATGAATTTGTATTAACTCTTGTATTAAGACAATCAAATTATATTAGGAAATTAATTTTGTTATTAGTGTTTCGTTGAACTATGATTGAGTTATTTAATAGATAAGTTTTAATATAAGTTTGGGTTCGTATAGGTATGAAACTTTAAAGGAAAACTTTGCCTATATGCTAGTCATGGATTCAGGATTGGAGTCGTGACACTAGCGAGCCCATTCTATAAACTTGGCCTTTACCAAGCATGTTGATCTCTGTATTTTTCTGCTGCCAAATTGTTACTTTTACATGTTCATATTCCCCTTTGAATTGATAATTACTGCATATAATATGAGACCTCATGATTAATCGTTCTTATCTTATGATGATCATGAAGAAGACATGCTGCACAAGCACTTGCTTTCTTCATTGGACCATAAGAAAAAGAAGGACATAAACGTAATGGTTGACCTCCCATTGACAAAGGCAGATGGGGATCGATAAGCTCCAAAAAGAGAGAGGCTACGGGGACCAGCTTCACGTGCATTAAGCAGTAATTATGGGGACTGCATGCACCCTTTTTGCCATTGATAAAATTAATCAGAGAAAATGGGAAGATCATGGAATTTCATGTCTTATATACGTTTACATTTAATTAATCATCTGAAAGTTAATATTCTCTGATTTTTAAGTTTTTTCCTGGACCTGCAAATTGCTAACTGAATAAGAGCGGATGAATGAGAAATGCTTTGTTTAGAGTTTAGAAGTTAAGCGTGAAGAGAAAGGATACAGAAAAAGAAACCTCAAGTACAAACTCAAACTTGCTTCACAAATGAATAGCATGTTTGGCAATTTTTGAAAAAAATCTCAATTTTTTTTAAATTAAATTTTTTTATATTTTTATATCGTTCTAATATATTAATGTTAAAAATAAATTTTAAAAATATATTATTTTAATATATTTTTAAATAAAAAACACTTTAAAAAAACAACTTTATAATAATATATATATTTTTTTAAAATCAACCTCAGCCATAAAATGGTCAAAATTCATTAACAAGAAAAGGCACTTTTGCTTGGGTGATATGCTATATTCCTTAATTGTCATGGCTATGGCATACGAATTGCCGTAACTTCCAACTGTGTTAATAATGTGGTTTTTTTGTTTTTTTTATAAACCACTGTGTCACTGTAGGAAAACGTTTATGGGATTGGACTTCTATTGTTTTCTTATTTGGGCTCTTTCCCTGGACCAAATGGACCCAGTCCCTTTTATTAATTGCAAATAATTTATATTATTGTTAGTTGTTACAAAATTTTTTTAATGTTGTTTAAAACTATTATATTCTAATTATTTTAGGAAATTCAATACGTTAATTTTTTTCACCATCTTTTTTGTCATAATTGTTTTTTTAACCGATCGCATTATTTGGCGCTAAATTAAAACACAATTACTTCAAATTTGTTGAGCCCATATAAGATTGAAAATAAAAATTCAAATTAAAAAAAGTGGATAAAATGGATGGTAATTTAAAAATTAGCATGAAAATTTCATTTTGGTCCTCATGCTTTTCAAGTTATAAATATTCAATCCCTCAAATTTTTAAAAATACAAATAAATTTAGTCTAAAACTTTATTTTTCTTAGTTTTAGGTTCCTAATTCGAAAAAGAAGAGAGAGTGGTTGGATTTCGGTGGAGGAGAGAGAAAATCTTGGTTCACAACGATGTCAACCACGAAAGGGTTGATTTTGGTTTCAACGCGTTCCTTTTAATTAAAAGAGTTTCACATAGGTGTTTTTTGTTTTTTTTTTTTTCCTGAAAATGGTAGAGTTGAGCTCCAAAAGCCTTTGAATTTAGGGTTGACTTTGGGTTTTTGGATAAATTTTTTTGTTATCTGAGATCATATACGAATTTATAAAGGTGTATGAGTGTTTTTAAGTGTATTTTGGTTCAAAATAGTTGAAAGAATAGATTTCTAGGTAAAAAAACATCAACTTTGATTTTTCAGGTACCACTATGGCTAGAATCTAAGGGAAAGTAGGCAATGCGTCACCTACTCTCTTTTTTTTTTCAAAACCATTATGGGCAGACAATAAGTCGTCCCCCATTTACAAAATAGAAAAAAATTTAGTTAGCCTGGTCATGCGGGCTTCGACCTTTTTTCCATTTGATCTTCTTGTCCTTTTTTTTTGTTCTTAATGTTAGGCTTCTATTGAATTTTTTATTGGTTTTTTTAAACAATTTTTATGATGTTTTTTTTCATTTAATATTATATAATTTTTATTTAGTTTATGAATAAAATGTTAACATTATTTTTTCTAATATTGGAAAGCGTTCTGTCTATGTAGCCCTATTTATTTTTTTATTTTGGGATTGAACAATGCTTTGCTAAGAGTTTTTTTAATTATCTTTTCATTAAATAAAACATTAGTGTAAAAAATAAAAGTTATTAAATACAATTGAGTCTATAAGTCATGTTTCGAGATTAGATATTTACATCGACATCTATTTCTCAAATTCCAATTTGATATTTTATTAAATATAATATAGTTTTTACTTGATTTTTATATAAAATGATAAATTGTTTTTCTCACATGTGCAATGTTATATAATATTTTTGACTGATTAAATGTTTTAATTGTTTTATTCACAATATGATAAGGTTGTACCCAAAATTACGACAATTACTACAATTAGAGTACTAACAAGAATTCCTAGAATGTTTCCAAACTTATCACAATCTTCTCCTACCCCATGTACAAAAAACATTTAAGATCCAATAATAAAAGGCAAAGAATCGTTCAATCATATTATTACGACTTGATTGTTGATGGTGAGTAGCTCTCCAACTGCTTCAACACTGTCTTGCATTTGATGTTTTACTCTCTAAATAAATGTCGTACAAAGGGATGAAGGACATCCTTAGCGTTAGGATGCTCCCACTCCACTACTGACTCCCACCATTCTTCTGGATGTACTCTGATATATTGAAGTGAAGGCGGAGGAGATGGCTGGCCATTTTCAAGCAACGGAAGACAAATTCCCATCCTCTTCAGCTTCTCACATTTTATTATATAAATGTATTGGAGAGAATCGCAAATCAGTTTTGCACTACAAATGCTTTTCAGTTCTGGTAACCAAGTCAATTCCAGAGATCTTAACTTTAGGAGTTTGAGTCCAGTGCTGCTGCTGCTTTCTTCACCCATAAGCCCTTCTTCATCTGATCTTGTTCCACCTATTATCTCCTTCATCTTCTCACATCCTGAAACTGTAATCATTTCTAGGTTTACGAGACAAATCCAAGAAGATGGAACCAAGATTTCCATGCTATTGCATTCGTGTACTTCAATCACCTCTAGAGAATCGCAAATCAGTTTTGCACTACAAATGCTTTTCAGTTCTGGTAATCCCAGCAATACCAGTTTTCTTAACTTTGGCAGATTGAGTTTGGGGGTGTTGCTGCTGCTTTCTTCACCCATAACCCCTTCTTCATTTGATCTTGTTCCACCTATTATCTTCACCAATTTCTCACAATGCTTAACTGTAATCACTTCCAGGTTTACGAGGCTAGACGAAAAAGATGGAACCAAGATTTCCATGCTATTGCATTCGTGTACTTCAATCACTTTGAGAGAATCGCAAATCAGTTTTGCACTACAAATGCTTTTTAGTTCTGGTAATCCCAACAATTCCAGATATCTTAAGTTTGGCAATTTGAGTTCACCCATAACCCCTTCTTCATCTGATCTTGTTCCACCTATTATCTCCTTAATTTTCTCACAATTTACTACTTTAATTACTTCGATAGAATCGCAAATCAGTTTTTCACTACAAATGCTTTTCAGTTCTGGTAATCCCAACAATACCAGTTTTCTTAACTTCGGCAGTTTGAGTTTCGGGGTGTTGCTGCTGCTTTCTTCACCCATAACCTCTTTTTCATCTGATCTTGTTCCACCTATTATCTCCTCCATCTTCTCACATCCTGTAACTGTAATCTCTTCTAATTTTACAAGGTTTGGCAGCAGGACAAGAGGGAACAACTTCTTCATACTACTACATCCAACACAAAAGAACTTCTTAAGACCAGAAAATATACCGTTGTAAGATGGCAATAGTACTGGAGCTGAGCAGAACCAAGAAGATGAGACCAAGCTCTCCATGCCAT
>Ga0307510_10006677_pt1 | contig 13755 bp, 14 predicted proteins | sample 12_EM_MG_FD_207224 | JGI IMG/M metagenome (GOLD analysis project Ga0307510, IMG submission 207224) | Populus trichocarpa ectomycorrhiza microbial communities from riparian zone in the Pacific Northwest, United States - 12_EM | ecosystem: Host-associated > Plants > Roots > Unclassified | place... | reverse complement strand
CAGTTCGTCGTGGAATACGAGGGCACCATCGTCGGCTACTGCGCTACTTTCCGCATTGCCGAAGCGGTGGCCCTGGCGCCCCATACCTGGATGCAGGTCACCGGCGGTGGATTCGCCTCACGCCACGATCCGCAGGGCAACTGGCTCTACGGCATGGAAGTGGTGGTGCATCCGGACTTCCGCGGCATGCGTATCGGCCAGCGCCTCTACCAGGCCCGCAAGCGCCTGTGCATGGACTTGAAGCTCCGTGGCATCGTCTTCGGCGGCCGCATCCCCGGCCTTGCACGCAACCTGCAGCGCTACGGAACGGCCGAGAAATACGTCCAGGCGGTGGTGGATGGCGCACGCCGCGACCTGACCTTGAGCTTCCAGCTTCGCAACGGCTTCGAACTGGTTGGCCTGCTGCGCGAATACGTGCCATCGGACCATGAATCGCTCGGCTACGCCGCCCACCTGGTCTGGCGCAACCCGCGCCTGCACGGCCATCCGGACATCCCCACCGTCTCGCAACCGCGCGCACTCCCGGACAGCGTGCGCGTGGCCTCGGTGCAATACATGCAGCGGCGTATTTCATCTTTCGATGAATTTGCCACGCAGGTGGAGTATTTCGTCGACATCGCCGCCGACTACGATGCCGACTTCGTCACCTTCCCCGAGCTCATCACGCTGCAGCTTCTTTCCATCGAGAACGCGGAGCTTTCCCCGGTGGACTCCATCCGCAGGCTTTCCGAATACACCCCGCAGGTACGCGAGCTTTTCCAGCGGCTGGCGGTGAACTTCAACATCAACATCATCGGCGGCTCGCATCCCACGCGGATGCCCAACGGCGACATCCACAACGTCTGCTATGTGTGCCTGCGCGACGGCTCCATCCACGAGCGGGAAAAACTCCACCCCACGCCGAGCGAGCGCAACGTATGGAACGTCACCGGTGGGGAGTCGGCGGCGATGATCAATACCGACTGCGGCCCGATCGGGGTGATGATCTGCTACGACTCGGAGTTCCCGGAAGTGGCAAGGCACCTGACCGACCAGGGCGCGTTGATCCTGTTCGTGCCCTTCTGCACGGACGTGCGCGAAGGCTACCTGCGCGTGCGCTATTGCTCGCAGGCGCGCGCCATCGAAAACCAGTGCTACGTGGTGCTGTCGGGCAATGTGGGCAACCTGCCCGGCGTGAACAACTTCGACATCCAGTACGGGCAAAGCTGCATCCTCACCCCCAGCGACCTGCCCTTCGCCCGCGACGGCATTGCCGCGGACTCCACGCCAAACACCGAAACGGTGCTTTTTGCCGACCTTCGCCTGGAGAACCTGGCGCGCGCACGCAACTCCGGCGCCGTGACCAACCTGAAGGATCGCCGTTTCGACCTTTATGAAGTGCGCTGGACGCGCAATACTGAGGCCACCTGAACCACTTCAAGACATAGCCTGGCGGGGCCCCCGACGACAAGGACGGGTCCACGATGGAAAGCGCCCGGACGAACACGCCATGACACAACGCTGGGACACATTGCTGGTAAACGCCCGCCTGGCAACTTTTGCCGGGAGCGAACCCTACGGCCTGATCGAATCGGGCGCGCTGGCGTGGGCGGGCGGGCGAATAGCCTTTTGCGGCCCGGTGGACGACCTGCCCGGCAAGCCCATGGAACTGGCCGAACACGTGCTCGACCTGGACGGCGGCCTGGTGACACCCGGCCTGATCGATTGCCACACCCACCTGGTGTTCGGTGGCAATCGCGCCCACGAATTCGACATGCGCCTGAAGGGTACGAGTTACGAAGCCATCGCCCGCGCCGGAGGCGGCATCGTTTCCACCGTGCGGGCCACGCGCGAGGCCACCGAGGCCAGGCTCTTTGCCCAAAGCGCCCCCCGCGCCCGCGCCCTGATCGCCGACGGCGTGACCACGGTGGAGATCAAGTCCGGCTACGGCCTTGAGTTGCAGGCCGAGCGGCGCATGCTGCGGGTGGCGCGCGAACTGGGCGTGCAGCTGGGCGTTTGCGTGCGCACCACTTTCCTTGGCTTGCACGCCCTGCCCGCCGAACACAAGGGTGACCGCACAGGCTACGTCGACAAGGTCTGCGACGAGATGCTGCCGCTGCTGGCTGCCGAGGGCCTGGTCGATGCGGTCGATGCCTTCTGCGAAGGCATCGGTTTCGAGCGCGAGGAAACGCGCCGGGTCTTTGAACGCGCGCACGCGCTTGGCTTGCCGGTGAAGTTGCACGCCGAACAGCTTTCCGACATGGAGGGCGCGGCGCTGGTGGCCGAGTACGGCGGCCTGTCGGCCGATCACCTGGAGCACTTGTCCGAATCAGGCGTGCAAGCCATGGCTGACGCCGGGACAGTGGCTGTGTTGTTACCCGGTGCATTCTATGCGTTGCGCGAAACGAAACTGCCGCCACTGGACTCACTACGCGAACATCGCGTGCCGATCGCCATAGCCACCGACTTGAATCCCGGCACCTCGCCACTGTTGTCGCTGCGGATGGCAGCGGGGATGGCCTGCACGCTGTTCCGCATGACACCCGAAGAAGCCCTGGCCGGCATCACCGTTCATGCCGCCCGTGCCCTGGGGTTGAGCGACCGCGGCACGCTGGAGCCTGGCAAGCGCGCGGACATCGCCGTGTGGAACGTCCGCGATCCGGCGGAGCTCTGCTACTGGATCGGCGGCCCGCTTTTGCGGCAAAGCCACGTGGCCGGCCGCCGGCTGGCCTGATCCACCCGGCACGGCCCTTGCGGGACTTCCAGCACTACGTGTGGGCTGCGCGTCGCGTTAGCTTGGGGTTCTTGACCACGCATGGGGCTGTCGATGATCAGGCGATCGATGAAATGGCGGTATTCCGTGACCGCCAGTCTGGCCGCCCTGATCGCGGCAGGCGTCGGCCATGCAGCAACGGATTCCCCAGGCGATGCTTCCGCCTTCGCCCCCTACATCGGCCACTGGGCCTGCGAGGGTCATTTCACCTCGAACAACAAGCCCATCGCTTCGACGATCTCATTCGCCAGCGCGCTGGCCGGCAAGGGCATCATCAAGGCACAGGACGATGTCCCCACCCTGGGAACCTACCATTCGGTTGAAACATGGGCGTTTGATGCGAAGGCCAGCCAGTGGGTCGCCGGCATTGTCGATTCGTCCGGCGGCGTGCGGACCTTCCGCTCCCCGGGCCAGGTCGAAGGCAAACTCACCTGGACGCTGGTCGATGGGCAGCCTGCCCAGCAATTTGTCTACTCGCCCGTATCGTCGGGCAAGTTCCAGCTGGACTGGCTGATCGAGCGTCCCGGCAAGGGCCTCGTTATAGGTGACACGCTGACCTGCAAGCGCCTCGCCAGCACGTCGTGACGCAATTCGTTATCGGTTGAATCAACCTGCGTCGAGTTCTGCTGCCATCTGGGCGAGTTTGACCACTGTGTTCATGTTCCGCGCCGTGCCGTTCTTGGCGGCGGGAATCTTCAGCTTCGAATGGGCCATGCCTTCGCCGTAATGGACATAGATCTCCCGCACACCCGCTTCGAGCTTCTCGTCCGTCGCGCCTGTTGCAGCGCTGACCGCGTCCGCGGGCGGCTTGTTGTCGAGGAAGATCGCGACCACGCGGTTGCCTTCTTCCCGGCTGAAGGGATTGGCCTTTGCCACGGCGGCCATCTCCGCCGCGGTGCGCACCATCACGCCGACATGCTTGCCGGCGTAAGCGGTGAGCGCTTCCTCAAGTTTCGCCTTGACCGATCTTTCCGCCGCACGCGAAGTGAAAACCACATTGCCGCTCGCTATGTAGGTGGCTACGCTCGCGAACCCGGCTTCCTCGCACATGGCTTTCAGTTCCGCCATGGGCAGCTTGCCGGTACCCCCGACGTTGACGGCTCTGAGCAGGGCGATGTAAGCGGTCATGGCCTTGAGCCTAACACCAGCCAAGGGTGTCAGCTAAGCTTTCGCCGAATGATAGGGACGAGAACCGCGCCATGGCCACAAACGACCCTTCCATGAAGAAAATGCTCGCCGGCTCCTGCTATTGCGGTGCGGCGACCTATACCGTCCCCGATGAATTTCTTTATTCGGCCTATTGTCATTGCTCCAACTGCAGGCGAACCACAGGATCGGCGTTCAAGCCTTTCGCCGGCATCGAGCGCGCGAAGCTGGTGCCCACCTGTAGCAGCGATGCATTGCACATCGTCGGCGATGTCGACGGCAACGACACCCACTGTGCGGCGTGTGGTTCGTTGCTCTATTCCGTCGTACGGGAAGGTGAATACGTACACGTGGCGATGGGCACGCTTGTCGACGCCCCGTCGATCCGACCCGCCCACCATATCTTCGTGGGTTCGAAAGCACCGTGGCATCAGATTGCCGACGACCTGCCGCAATATGCCGAACACGCGTGATCCCTATCGATCCTCGTCATGTCATCAACAAGGAACCTCACATGCTTGTAGGTCTGCGCACTGTTGCCTATCCAACGCCCGACCTTGCCGCGGGCAAGGCCTGGTACGCGAAGCTGCTCCAAGCCGAACCCTATTTCGACCAGCCGTTCTACGTTGGCTTCTCAGTGGGCGGGTTCGAATTGGGCCTCCTGCCCGACGGCGAACCCTCCACTGCCGGTGTACAGGCCTATTGGGCGGTCGCTGACATCGACGCTGCCTTCAAGCGCGCGCTCGACCTTGGTGCAAAGGAAATCGAGCCCGTCACCCATGTAGGCGGCGACATCCGCGTGGCGTCGGTGGCCGACCCTTTCGGCAATCGTCTGGGCCTGATCCACAACCCCCATTTCGACATCGCGGCGGCTCGTTAACCGCACCTTTGCCGACAGGAAAACAAAACCCCGCCAAGGCGGGGTTTTTCATCCAGCGGTGAACCGATGGATCAGGCGGACTTCTTGCGCGCCGGGGCAGCCTTCTTGACGGCGGCGGGCTTGGTCACCACGGCCGACTTGCCGGCGACAGCGGGAGCGGCGACGGTGTGCGAACGGTTGTTGCCGTAGCTGCCGCGGTAGGTCTTGCCGCGACGGGTCTTACGATCGCCCTTACCCATGGGAAACTCCTTAGAATTTAATGCGTTGATGGTCAATCAGCTTATCAGTCAGCCGCCAAAGCGCAAGGGCGGGGAAATTTCGCCAATCCGGTCAAGGCTGTGCGTGGCCCCCGCAAGTCTCATCCAGGTCCGGACAGGGGCCCGGATCGATCTGCACCGTGGCGTGGCCGATGCCGTAGCGCTCCAGCAAGGTGCGCTTGATGGCGTCAAGCACCGCCGCCGCACTAGCCCCCTCACGGACCTCGGCATGGAGGGTTGCCATGCGCGAGCCGCTGGCGACCTGCCAGATATGCACATGATGGATGTCGACGATCCCGGGATCGGCGGCCTTCAGCACCGCCTCGACGTCCTCGGGCTTCACACCTTCGGGCGTGCCTTCGAGCAGGATATGCGAGGAGCGGCGCAGCAGCATCCAGGCACTGCGCAGGATAAGCAGGCACACCAGCACCGAAAGTACCGGGTCCGCCCATAGCCAGCCCAGCCAGCGCACGGCTAGTGCCGCCACGATGGCGGCCACGGAACCCAGGAGGTCGCCCAGCACATGAAGGCTGGCACCGGCGACATTGACATCGTCCTCGTCGTGGCCGTGCAACGTGGTCAATACCAGCACATTCACCGCAAGGCCGATCATGGCCACGATCAACATGACGCCGGAAAGGATGGGCGTAGGTGAAAACAGCCGTTGCACCGCTTCGTAGGCGATGAACACGATCAATGCGAACTGGGTGAGCGCATTGACGAACCCGGCAAGCACTTCCATGCGGCCATAGCCGAAGGTTCGCTTGTCGTCGGCCGGGCGCGTGGCAAACCAGGCGCCACCCAAGGCCAGCAGCATGGCCAGCGCGTCCACCAGCATATGGCCCGCATCGGCGAGCAGGGCCAGGGAACCCGACCAGACGCCGCCAAGGGCCTCCACCACCATCATCACGGTCGTCAACACGAAAGCAATCAGAAGCTTCCGCTGGGTGGACATGCCCCTTGGCGCGGAACCGTGCTGGTGCCCGTGATGATCGTGGTCGTGGTGGTGTGCCATGGGGTAATGCTAGGAACCGCGGCGCGCGTTACACAATCGCAGGCGCGGCGAACGATTCAGTGTGCGCACGTGGGACCGTGCACGTGGACACGGTTAAACCGCAGGTTCACGAAGTGCGCCGAGGCCACCAACAACCCGCCGCAGGTCACCAGCACGCTGTGCAACAACAGGGAGCCCGTATCGTGCAGCACGGTGATACCGGCGATCAGCAGCAACAGGCCCGGCAGTACCAATCCCAGTGCCAGGCGCCGCCGGTGGCGACGGTAGCCGCCAAGCAGGGTGATGGTGGCCAGCAGGCAGGCAAACAGCACGAAGCCCTTCTCAAAAGTATGGCTGGCCAGGAACTGGAGCCCCAGCAAGGGCAGGAAGACCAGCACGAAGGGCAACGCGGCGCAGTGGACGGCGCAAAGGAACGATGCCGTTGCTCCCAGGCGATCAGCCAGGTGCCACCAACGCTTGCGGACTTCCGGCTCGGGCGGCTGGTTCATGGAAACTATGGCGTGGGGAGGCCGCATGGGAGGCGTATTGTTACTTTATAACGTCCGCAGCGCAACCCCTCTTTTGATCCGGGTATAAAGCCATCAGTTCTTGCGCCATCGAAAGTTCATTCGGACGTCTATACGTCTGTCAACCGATCCCACCCTGCCCCGTTCCCATGCATGGCCCGCAAGTGGCCACCGTTCGCCGACGGCGTCATCCCCTCCCGACGCACCCTCCACGGCGGCGAACCCCACAGGGCGCGGCGTGATGCCGCGCCCTGTTTCTTTGAATATCAGAACCAGCCAAACCCCTTGGCCATCATTCCCGCAAGGCCAAGCGTCGAGGCGATCAGGCTGCCGAAGAGTAGGTGAAAGTCTGAGCGTGCCTTGCTATCAACCTTCTCGAACCTCGCGTCAGCACGGTCGAACTTCGCATCAAAATTTGCTTCGAGCTTCTCGAACCGATCGTCGAACTTTGCTTCGAGCTTCTCGAACCGATCGTCGACCTTAGCCTCGAATTTATCAATTCGATCCTCGATCTTTTCAAATCGATCATCGACTTTATCGAACCGGACATTCATCTCGGTCCGGAAGTCCCGGAATTCAACCTTCTGCTCGTCCAATCGGGCAGAGAGCTTCTCGGTTATCACTTCAAGCCGCGTCACTCGCGTATCAAGCTGTGCGATCTCGAGTGGCACATAGATCGACCGATGAGTCACCGAAGTTTCGCTCGCGGGAATGAAATCGTTGGGCACAATCTTTCCATGAAAGCCGTTGTCGCTGCCGCGGCGTGGACGCGGCGGCGTCCATTGATTATGCACGCACGCGATATCGAGCACATTCAGAAAATGCACCTGATATACGAAGGAATTCCCTTACTTGTGCGTTTGCTTACAAAGAACGCCTTACCGACAGTTCTTGCAAACCCCATGCACTTCCACCGTCTGCCCCTGCGGCGTGAAACCGAAGGTGCGTGCCTGCGCTTCGATCAGCTCAGCCACACGCGGATCGCATACTTCCTGGGCGCCGTCACATACGTCACAGATCAGGAAAGGCACCTGGTGTTGTTCCGCCGGATGGTGGCAGGCGACATAGGCGTTGATCGACTCGAGCTTGTGGATGAAGCCGTTCTCGAGCAGGAAATCGAGCGCGCGGTACACCGTGGGCGGCGCCGCGTTGCCGTGTGTGTCACGCAGGCTGTCGAGAAGGTCGTACGCCTTCACCGGTTTTCCGGCACGCGCCACCAGCTGCAGCACCTCGCGGCGCAACGGCGTGAGCCTTAGCCCACGCTCGGTGCTGGCGGTTTCCACCGCACGCACGAACCCGATGGCGTCGTCGTGATGGTGCTCGTGGTGGTTTTGGGAAGGCTTGGTGTTCACGGTTCACTCCTTGCGCCGATCATACGCCGGACGCGGCAACGGCGGCGGCAGTGGCTTCATCCGCCAGGCGAACCACCAGCCGATAGGCCCCAGGACGGCGCCCCAGGCAGCGCCTTGCCATAGCTGGCCGCGCCGATGGCCGATCCAGGCCCCCACCGCCACAAAGGCCAATGAAGACACCGTCAGCCAGAACCAGGGCACCATCGCCATCAGGTTGGCGAAGATATGCAGGAAGGCCCCTGGGTCGTCCGGGTCCACGCCATGCATCATCCGCGCAAGAAGCTCGTCCAAATACTGGCCTGGTCAGTGGCTACAGACTGAATATGGGGTCACGCGCCGCTGCGGGCAATGGCGTCGTCGATGCGGGCCAGTGCCCCTGCCCTCCCGGCCAGGTACACCGTGTGCTCGATCGACGGCGACACTTGGGTGCCGGTCATGGCCACCCGAAGCGGAGCGGCCACCTTGCCCATGCCCAGTTCAAGCTTCGCCGCCACTGCCTCGACCACGCCATGGATCGCTTCGGGCGCCCACTCCGGCAGGGCCGCCAGGGCTTCGCGCGAAGCGTTCAGCACCGGCACCGCGGTGTCGTTGCGAAGGTGTTTTTCCACGGCCTTCGGATCCCACTCGGTAATCGGCGCATACCAGGTGCGTGCTCGCTCAGCCATTTCCTTCAGGGTCTGCACGCGGTCGCGCAAGGCGACGATCACGTCCGCGGGTTTCGGCCCCGTGGATGGATCGATGCCCGCCTGCTGCAGATGCCAGGTGAACTCCGCGGCGATATCGGCGGGGTTGTCGTTCTTGAGGTATTGCTGGTTCAGCCACGACAGCTTGGTGACGTCGAAACGCGAGGCCGCCTTGTTCACATCGGCGATGTCGAACAGGTTGGTCATCTCCTCGACGGAGAAAATCTCCTGGTCGCCGTGGGACCAACCCAGGCGCACGAGGTAATTGAGCAGCGCATGCGGCAGAAAGCCGTCATCGCGATACTGCATCACGCTCACCGCGCCGTGGCGCTTGGAGAGCTTCTGGCCATCGGGGCCCAGGATCATCGGCAGGTGCGCGAACTCCGGCACCGGCGCGCCCAGCGCGTGGTACACGTTGATCTGGCGTGGGGTGTTGTTGACGTGGTCGTCGCCGCGGATCACCTCGGTGATGCCCATGTCGATGTCGTCCACCACCACCGCGAAGTTATAGGTGGGGAAGCCATCGGAGCGGACGATCACGAAATCGTCGAGCTCGGTGTTGCTCCATTCGATGCGGCCCTTGACCTTGTCGTCGAACACCACCGAACCCTCCGAAGGGTTGCGGAAGCGGATCACCCGGTTCGGGTCGTCGCGGAAGGGTTCGGCGCGGTCGCGGTAATAGCCGTTGTAACGGGGCTTCAGGCCGGCGGCCATGGCCGCCTCGCGCATGGCCTCGATCTCTTCCTTTGTCTCGTAGGCGTAATACGCCTTTCCCTCGGCCAGCAGTTTTTCCGCCACTTCGCGGTAACGGTCCATGCGATGGGTCTGGTAGATCGGGCCCTCGTCGTGCACCAGGCCGAGCCACGCCATGCCGTCGATGATGGCCTGCACGGCTTCATCCGTGGAGCGCTCGCGGTCGGTGTCCTCGATGCGCAGGATGAAATCGCCGCCACGGCGGCGAGCCTCCAGCCAGCAATACAGCGCCGTACGGGCGCCGCCGATGTGCAGGAATCCGGTGGGACTGGGGGCAAAACGGGTACGGACGGTCATTACAGGGGCCGCAAAGCGAGGGTGACCGGCGATTTTAGCCGGTTCCGCGGTGTCTTGCGGCCGTCATCGACCCATCATCCCACTGCCATGCAGGCAGCGAAGAATGCTTCAAGCCCGCAGGGAGTGCGCCATGCGCATCGGCATCGTCACCGAAACCTACCCGCCGGAAGTCAACGGCGTGGCCCTGACCGTCCATAGCCTGGCGGCCGGCATGGCCGCCCGCGGCCATGCGGTGGATCTGGTCCGGCCCCGCCAGCCGGGCCACGCACCGTTCCCCGACGAACCTGGCATCGAGGCACTGCAAACCCCGGGCGTGGGCCTGCCACGCTACCCGGGCCTGCGTTTTGGCCTGCCGGTCACCGGCCGCCTGGTGGCGCGCTGGAAGCGCGACCGCCCCGATGCGGTGTACGTGGCCACCGAAGGCCCGTTGGGCTGGGCCGCGATGCGGGCTGCGACCCGGCTAGGCATCCCGGTGGCCACCGGCTTCCACACCCGCTTCGACGCCTACGCCGGCCACTACGGCGTCAAATGGCTCACCCCGCTGGTACGCAAACACCTGCGCCGCTTCCACAACCGCGCCCACGCCACCCTGGTGCCCACGCGTTCACTGGCCGCGGAGCTCGAGAACATGGGCATCGTCAATTCACGCCTGCTGCGCCGCGCGGTGGACATTGACCTGTTCCATCCTTCGCGCCGCGACGATGCCCTGCGCGCCTCCTGGGGTGCGGACGAAGACACCCTGGTAGTGCTGTACGTCGGCCGCATTGCCGCGGAAAAGAATTTGCCGCTCGCCCTGGCCTCCTTCGAGGCCGCCAAGGCGCGCCATCCGAAGGCGCTTTACGTGTGGGTGGGCGATGGCCCGGAACGCGCCGCGCTGCAGGCGGCTCATCCGGACTTTATTTTCGCCGGCATGCGTAGTGGCCAGGACCTTGCCGCGCACTACGCCAGCGCCGATCTTTTCGTCTTCCCCAGCCTGTCGGAAACCTTCGGCAATGTCGTGCTGGAAGCCCTGGCCGCCGGCGTGCCGGTGGTGGCATACGACGAGGGTGCCGCGCGCGAGCACGTGGTCGATGGCGTGAACGGCGTGCGCATCGACAGCGGCAACGAGAAAAGCTTCATCAACTGCGCCGCCTGCGTCGCCAGCGACCTGCGCCAGTTGCATGCCATGGGCCGTGCCGCGCGGCACGGGGTTTCGTCACTGGCGCCGGGCGCCGTGATCGCCGATTTCGAACGACTTCTGAAAAGTCTGGTCACGGAGCGCAGCCATGAGCACCATGCCACGTCCGCAACGGCTTGACCGCCGCGTCACCCTCGCCGCCAATCGCTGGGGCACGCGCAGTACCGTGGGCGCCTTTTTCGGTGTGATAAGCCGGCTGGGCGATGGCATCTTCTGGTATGCCGTGATCGCCATCCTGGCCGTGGCCGGCGGCTGGCGCGGCATGCAGGCCGCTGGCCAGATGCTGCTCACCGGCCTGGTCGCCCTGCAGCTCTACCGCATGCTCAAGCGCTGGACGCGCCGCCCCCGCCCCTTCCGCAACTGCCCGGGCGTGATCGCGCATATTCCGCCACTGGATGAATTCAGCTTCCCCTCGGGCCATACGCTGCAGGCGGTGAGCTTCACCGTGGTGGCCGTGCATTACTTCCCGATGCTGGCGCCGCTGTTGATTGGCTTCACCGCGCTGGTGGGCGCTTCACGGGTGATTCTTGGATTGCACTATCCGTCGGATGTGATCGCCGCCACGGCGATTGGCTTGGCGCTGGGCAATGCGTCGCTGTTGGCGATGAGTTGAGCACGAGACCTTCCCTCCATCGGAGGTGAGCACATCGTAAGCAAGGTGACGCAAACCCTTGTCGTGGCATACCCATCGCCGGGTTATCCACAGGCTTTCCCAACGACTGTCCCCACGCCGTGTGGATAACCGCACGAGCCTACGGGGTCAGAGTGAATACTCTGACCCCCAACCACGGCGCGGCCAAGTTTGAGCATGCTTCCATCGAAATTGGCGTCGAACTTTCCGACCATTCCGATGGAACTGCGTGCCGGCTTCGTGGAACATATTCGTGTTGCCAGTACATCGGCAACCGGGTTTGAGACCCCGTAGTTGGTAGGCAAAAAAATCGGATACCGCAGATGGTCTGCGGTATCCGAGGTTTGCTCCGCCATTTTGGCGGGCAGCCAGGCGGGCGCAAGTCCGACCGTTTGCCTACCGACGGGTCTCAACCTGGCTAGCCCGCCACCTTCCTCACGTCGATACGGTGGCGTTTCCCCCTGGCGAGCCCTGCCAGGCGGATGAACGCAGCGGATGAGTCGAAGCATCCCGGCCATCTACCACGTGACAGCCCCACGGCCCGGTCGCGCGGGAGTAGAAAGCCCGCCTCGTTCATCCGCCTGGATCCGCTAAGGACATGGCGGGGTCAGGGGTCAGAGTAATTACTCTGACCCCTCAACACTATCCGTCAAAGCTTGCTGTGCTCGACCTGCCGCTCGCGTTGCATCAGCGTCCATTCGGCGTGCTCGGTGAGCGCCGCATCACCCAGCGCAAGCAGGATGGAGCGCTGGATGGCCGGATTGTTCGTGCGGTCGAGGGCCGCGCGGGCGCTGGCGAAGATCCGCTGCATGAACCGGTACTGCCGGATAAGCTCGCGGTCGGCCTTGCGGTAGGCGTAGGCTTCGCGCACGGCGGCGGCGATGGACAGCACGGCCATGGTGGTGACTAGGATCACCTTGGCGTGTTCAGAGAGCTTCAGCGCGAACACTGCCAGGAACACGCTGATGGCAATGCTTCCCCACAGGCTGGTCGAGCCGATCATCTCGGTGACGTGGTGCAGGCCCGTACGCTCAGCGGTCTTGACCTCGTAGTAGTGCAATTGGCCGGATTTCCCCGATTCACCCACCCATTCGGCGATCACCGCAGCGAGCGCGGCATCAGTGGGGTCCTCCGGATGGATCGAAGCATCCAGGCTTGCTCCGCGCATCACGTTGCGGATCCAGCCAAGTTCGATGTTCTGCTTCTGCAGGAAATTGTCGTGCGCGAACTCGTGGTCGGCGCTCGCCGAGATACCGGCGCGCCGCCAACACGATTGCACCCGAAGACCTTCCGCGAGCGCCCGGTAATCAAGGTACTTCCGGTGCCAGCCACGACGATGGGCCAGGATGGCCACCACGCCGCCAGTGGCGAACAGCGTCAGGAAAAGATAGATCAACGAATCGTTACCAGGCATGTGCGCGTACAGGGTGAAGGCGATGCCCATCATTGCCGCCAGGGTGTAGGTCAGGCGGAGCGCCATCACCACGCGGCGGCGGAAATGCACGGCCAGCCAGTCGGCGGCGTGGAACACACGGTCCATCGTCTCGGTGGCACTTCCGGGCGTGCCTGGCATCGAGGGGGGCGCTGCCTCGATGGCGCCGGCGTGACGCGCGCATTCGTCGTTGAACTCGGCCATGCGCGAGAACATCAAGCGAAAATCAGTTGGCATCACCTGCGAGAATCCCGGCTCGTCGGTGGTACGCCAGCCTTCCTGCAGCGACACCAATCCCCGCGCCGGGTCGTCACCGTTCCCACCGCCGTTGCCCTCGCGCGAACTCACCACGTGGTACAGCAGGCTCTCATCGCCGCCGCCAAGCACGTGACGCGCGTGCGCGTGCCGTTCCACCAGGCCCGGAGGCGTACCGGTAAGGTGGTAGTGCACGATCTGCGCGGTACCACCGAGCCCTCCGGCTTCGTTGCCATCCCAGATCGCCAACAGGATGTGGCAATGGCTGGCGATGTACACGCCGGTGGTGGCGTACTGGCGATCGCGCGCCTGCCCCGGCAGGCCGATCACGTGGCGGGGTTTTTCCATCAGCCGCGGCAGCATCACCACCTCGGCATGGCTGCAAAGGCGTTCGAAGTTGGCGCGTACCTGCCCGTCGTCGAAATCGTCGGTGTACAGGTCCCGCGGCAGCGGCAACGGCGCCACCAGCCGGGCCCCCGCGGCCAGGGCTTCCTCGGCCACCAGTTGGTCGCCGCCCTCGGCGAGGGCGGAAAGCACCACCAGCGGCAGGCCGGGGAAATCCGCTTGCAGCTGTTCGAAGAACGCACGCACCCGAAGGCGTATCGGCTCGATCTCGCCC
>Ga0307510_10006676_pt1 | contig 13756 bp, 12 predicted proteins | sample 12_EM_MG_FD_207224 | JGI IMG/M metagenome (GOLD analysis project Ga0307510, IMG submission 207224) | Populus trichocarpa ectomycorrhiza microbial communities from riparian zone in the Pacific Northwest, United States - 12_EM | ecosystem: Host-associated > Plants > Roots > Unclassified | place... | reverse complement strand
CGAAGCTCTTTCAATTCAGCATCCAGTTTTACACGGTAATCCGGCTGGCTGTTTGAGTCGATTGAACGCTGTGACTCTTTGCCTGTAGCTACGCTGTTATATAATTCTTCAAATACCGGTTTAGTTGCGTCACGGAATTTCTTCCACCAATCCAGAGCGCCGCGTTGTGCTGTGGTTGAGCAATTGGCGTACATCCAGTCCATACCGTTTTCAGCAACCAATGGCATTAACGATTGGGTCAACTCTTCAACAGTTTCGTTGAATGCTTCTGAAGGCGAATGGCCCTTGCTGCGCAATACATCATACTGAGCTGCAAATACACCCTGGATACAACCCATCAGTGTACCACGCTCGCCGGTTAAATCGCTAAAAACTTCTTTTCTGAAATCGGTTTCAAACAAATAACCGCTGCCTACAGCAATACCTAAAGCTATGACCCTGTCTTTTGCTTTTCCGGTTGCATCCTGGAAGATAGCATAGCTTGAGTTTAAGCCGCGGCCCTGCAGGAACATACGGCGTAGGGAAGTACCAGAACCCTTAGGAGCTACCAGGAACACGTCCACATCAGCAGGTGGGATGATGCCGGTTTGCTCTTTGAAAGTGATACCGAAACCATGAGAGAAATACAATGCTTTACCAGGAGTCAGGTGTTTTTTAACGGTTGGCCACAGTTCGATCTGTGCTGCATCGCTCAATAGGTAGCAGATAATGGTGCCACGCTCTAAAGCTTCTTCGATCTCAAAAAGTGTCTCACCGGGTACAAAGCCATCAGCTACAGCTTTATCCCATGTTTTTGAGTTTTTACGCTGACCAACAATTACGTTGATGCCATTGTCTTTTTGATTGAGCGCCTGACCGGGGCCCTGAACGCCATAACCTATTACCGCTATGGTTTCGTTCTTCAATACATCCTGAGCCTTTGCTAAAGGAAACTCTTCGCGGGTTACTACATTTTCTTCACTGCCGCCGAAATTTAGTTTTGCCATTGTTTTATTGTTTGATTATACCGATGCCTTTATGATTACACCGATTTTATTTTTAATTGGTTACTCTTTTATTTTATTAATTCATTTGCACATCTGCATATTCGCACATCTGCACATCTGCATATTCGCACATCTGCACATTATTTTTTCACCACTAATACTATTCCCGATGCCCAGCCCATTTTGGTTACTGCCAGGTCTTCCCTGTGATCGAGGGTTGCCAATAAATTTGCTACTTTATCGGCATGTCCCTCGGGCCAGTTGGCTTGTGGCAGCATGTCGTCGATGATATAAATACCACCCTGGTTAAGCATGGCCAGCGTTTCCTCCAATACCATATACTTACCCGGCCAGGTGTCAGCAAAAATAAAGCTGAACCGCATCTTCGAATTCTTTTTTATCCATTCATTGCCGTCGGTGCAGATAAGGGTCAAGCGCCTGTCTGTCCCCAGGTTTTCTTTGGCTATGCTTAATAATGTTTCATCATTATCCAATGATATCAGGGTCGAATCTTCATCCATGCCATCCAATATCCAGGCGGTAGCCAGTCCTGTACCGGTACCCAGTTCAAGAAACTCCGCAGACGGTTTTGAAGCAGCAAGCGTCTTCAGCAGAGTACAGGTAGATATCTCCGACATCTGCAAAAAACCGCAAGCCTCGGTAGCTTTTTTAATGCTATCGTAGGCGGTGGGATGAGCTTGTACTATTTCTTCTATCATTTTATTGTTTTACGTGGTACGTTTTACGTAATACGTTTTTTCCTCCATTCAATACGTAAAACGTATAACGTCCTACGTACAACCCTCTACATGGTAAAGACCTTGTCCCCGTCATTCAGGAATTCATTTTCGATCACGTCTTCGCCTGGTTCCAGTCTTTCAAATTCGCGCAGCTTGGCGTTAAAGCCTTCGCTGTCTTTGATGATGGCTACCCTGGCGCTGCGCACAAATTCGATCAAACCGAAAGGCTGCAAAATGGTGATCAGGTTATCGATCTCCTCGCGGTGGCCTGTTGTTTCAAATACCGTATAATCCTTACGGATAGCTACCGCACGGGCGCCGTTTTCGCGCAATAAGCGCTCCACACTTACCTTCTCGGCGATCACCTCAGTCGATAGTTTATACAACGCCAGTTCCTGCCAAATTACATCCTCGTTGGTATGATAATAAACTTTTAAAACCTCTACCTGTTTTTCGATCTGGCGGCAAAGTTTACGCACCACATCCTCGTATTCATTAATCACAATATTAAAGCGGTGAACACTGCTCACTTCTGACGGTGAAGTATTCAGGCTGTCGATATTGATCTTACGACGTGTAAAAATGATAGCGATGCGGTTAAGCAGGCCTATCTGGTTTTCGGTATAAACCGTTATGTTGAATTCTTGTTTTTCTTCCTGTGTACTCATGATTCCAATTATTTAAGCCTGATCTCCGCTACGCTGCATCCCTGCGGTACCATCGGGAATACGTTATTTTCCTTGGTTACCATTACTTCCAATAAATACGGGCCCTTATGGTCAAGCATTTCCTGCAAAGTGGCGGGTAAATTTGCTCTTTCTGAAATTGATTTGCCTTTGATGCCATAAGCATCAGCCAGCTTCACAAAATCAGGACTTTGCATGTCCACAAAAGAATAGCGGCGCTCGTTAAACAATTCCTGCCACTGGCGAACCATGCCGAGAAAACGGTTATTCAGGATGATGATTTTGATATCAATGTTGCTTTGCATGATGGTACCCATCTCCTGCAGGGTCATCTGGAAACCGCCATCACCGATGATTGCTACGATAGTTTTGTCCTTCGCGCCATATTTGGCCCCCATAGCAGCAGGCAGGGCAAAGCCCATAGTGCCTAAACCACCGCTGGTTACATTACTGCGTGTATGGTTGAATTTAGCGTAGCGACAAGCCACCATCTGGTGCTGACCCACGTCGGTTACAATAACTGCTTCGCCTTTGGTGATCTCGTTCAATTGCTTGATCACTTCGCCCATCGTCATTTCGACAGTCGTTGGGTTAAGTTCTTTCTCGATCACCAGTTCAATTTCCTGTTTGGTATGGTCATGAAATTTTTGCAGCCATTCAGGGTAAGTTTTTGACTCAATAGCCTGTGTAAGCAATGGCAATGTTTCCTTGCAATCGCCCCAAACCGGAACGGTGCTTTTAACATTCTTGTCGATCTCTGCCGGGTCAATATCCAGGTGGATCACTTTGGCCTGTTTGGCATATTTGTCTAATCTTCCGGTAACGCGGTCATCAAAGCGCATACCGATGGCGATCAATACATCGCACTCATTAGTCAGGACATTTGGCCCATAGTTGCCATGCATACCAAGCATACCTACGTTAAGTGGGTGATCTGTAGGGATAGCACCTGCGCCTAACACTGTCCATGCTGCAGGTATACCCGATTTCTCTACGAAAGCCTGGAATTCCTTTTCAGCACCGCCCAGTATGACACCCTGGCCAAATAAAATGAAAGGTTTTTTTGCCTGGCCGATCAGCGCTGCCGCCTGCTGAATATACTCCGGACGTACAATAGGCTTCGGCCTGTAGCTGCGGATATGTTTGCAAGGGGTATAACCCTTGAACTGGAATTTCTGTATCTGTGCGTTCTTGGTGATGTCGATCAAAACCGGGCCGGGCCTGCCGCTGCGGGCGATATAAAAGGCCTTGGCGATCACTTCAGGAAGCTCGTTAGCATCGGTTACCTGGTAGTTCCATTTGGTGATAGGCGTGGTGATATTGATCACGTCTGTCTCCTGGAAGGCATCGGTACCCAACAGGTGCGCAAATACCTGCCCGGTGATACATACCAATGGCGTGCTGTCGATCTGTGCATCAGCTAAACCTGTTACCAGGTTGGTTGCACCCGGACCGCTGGTAGCGAATACCACACCCACTTTACCCGAGGTACGTGCGTAACCCTGACCAGCGTGGATACCGCCTTGTTCGTGGCGGACCAGGATATGTTCCAATTTATCGCTGTAATCATATAAGGCATCATAGATGGGCATAATAGCGCCACCCGGATACCCGAATATTGTATCAACACCTTCAACGATCAGTGCTTCTAATAAGGCTACCGAGCCTGATACTTCTACCGCTTGCTTTTCAGCGGGTGTAGCCGGTGTTTCCTGTTGTGCAACTTCCATATCTTTTTATGTTATACGTATTACGTTTTACGTGATACGTTTTGAGTTTTCAATCTATTTAATGAGTACGTACAACGTAAAACGTCCCACGTATAACCTATCAATTCATTTCATCTGTTACGCAACCTTCAGCAGCTGTGCTTACGGTTTTTGCGTATTTGTATAGCAGCCCTTTGGTTGCCTTTAGCGCCGGTTGTTTCCATTCTGAGCGGCGGTAAGCCAGTTCCGCTTCCGGAACTTTCAGGGTCATTTTCCGGCTGATGGCGTCTATTTCTATTATGTCATCATCCTTCACCAGGGCTATCGTGCCGCCATCATACGCCTCTGGTGTGATGTGACCGACGACGAAGCCGTGTGTTCCGCCCGAGAACCTACCGTCTGTAATTAAAGCTACCGAAGCGCCCAAACCTGCGCCGAAAATGGCCCCGGTTGGTTTCAGCATCTCCGGCATTCCGGGTGCACCTTTAGGGCCGATGTTGCGGATCACCACTACATCGCCTGCCTTTACCCGGCCGCTTTGGATACCGTCGATCAGTTCAAACTCACCGTCGAATACACGGGCGGGGCCTTCAAAACGCTCGCCTTCTTTACCGCTAATTTTTGCTACAGAGCCGCCTGTTGCCAGGTTGCCGTATAATATTTGTAAGTGCCCGGTTGCCTTGATAGGCTTTTCGGCCGGGAATATGATCTTTTGGTTTTCAAACTCCAATTCAGGAATATCAACGAGGTTTTCGGCGATGGTTTTTCCGGTTACGGTTAAACAACTGCCGTCTATCCAGCCCAGTTTTAACAGGTATTTCATCACAGCCGGAACGCCGCCTATGTTGTGCAGGTCCTCCATCATGTATTTACCGCTTGGCTTCATATCGGCCAGAACAGGGATACGGTTGCTGATGGTTTGGAAATCATCCTGTGTCAGCTTTACATCCACGGCTTTGGCCATGGCTATCAGGTGAAGTACGGCGTTGGTCGATCCGCCTAATACCATGATAGTAACTATCGCATTTTCAAATGCTGCGCGGGTCATTATATCTGAAGGTTTTATATCCCTTTCAAGCAATACTTTTATGGCTTTGCCTGCTGCCAGGCATTCTGCTTTTTTATCATCGCTTAATGCCGGGTTTGATGAGGAGTAAGGCAAACTCATGCCCAATGCTTCAATAGCCGAAGCCATAGTATTAGCCGTATAAATGCCACCGCAGGCACCTGCACTTGGACAGGCATTTTTTACAACGCCCATAAAATCCTCGGGAGTAATATTACCGGCTATTCTTTGACCCAAAGCTTCGAATGCCGAAACAATGTTCAGATCTTCACCTTTATAATGACCGGGTTTGATGGTGCCACCATACACCATAATAGAAGGGCGGTTTAACCTGCCCATAGCGATCAGTGTGCCCGGCATATTTTTATCGCAACCCGGAAGCGCGATCAATGCATCATAATATTGTGCACCGCATACGGCCTCAATCGAGTCGGCAATCACATCGCGGCTTACCAGGGAGTAACGCATACCGTCGGTACCCATGCTCATGCCGTCGCTTACGCCGATGGTGTTGAATATCAAGCCTACCAAACTCTCGTCCCATACGCCTTCTTTTACCAGTTTTGCCAGGTCGTTGAGGTGCATGTTGCAGGTATTGCCGTCGTAACCCATGCTGGCAATGCCGACCTGCGCCTTTTTCATATCCTCGTCGGTAAGGCCGATGCCGTATAGCATGGCTTGTGCGGCGGGTTGTGTCGGGTCGCTGGTGAGGTGTTTGCTGTATTTGTTCAGCTCGGTTTGTTGGGCGGTAGAGGTGGACATATTTTGTATATTAGTGTATTAGTTATTCTTAGTTGTATTGGTTCTATTAGTTGTATTGGTTGTAATTGTTGTAGTTGATTTGTTGTTGTGTAAAAGTTTTATAACTACTTCAACTAATACAACATTTTCAACCACTTCAACTTGGTTGTATTAGTTGTACTGGTTATATTAGTTGTAGCTGGGCTGTTATTATGTAAAAGTCTTATAACTACTTCAACCAATACAACGTTTTCAACCAATGCAGCAAACTCCAATCAACTGACAAAACCAAGTTACCCAGATGTGCTGCAAACCGCAATAGGCGGAAAAATATTTTTTCATTTAGTATTTTATTCTGCCAAAAACTGAAATTATACCATTTATTCTGTAAATATAAGCTATTTTGGAATAAAATTATTATTAAAATATACCAAAGTTAAAAACGGTATTCGGTATAGATACTATGTATGCATAATAAAGGGGCGATTTTCGGCGTGAAATGTCTGTTCCCGGTAAAAAAATTGCTTGATTGGGGTAGTACGGGGCGGTTGGCGGAGTCAAAGGTCGGGAATTTATTATCCCCCTTGTCATTCTGAGCGGGGGGCGAAGAATCTAAATACGACATTTGTTGTAACCGGAATTTGTAAATGAGCCAAAGAACCTACTATACAAATGCATTTTAAATAAGATATGTACCCCGACAGATGCTTCACTATCGTTCAGCATGACAGATGGAGTAGATGCCGGATCAGCGTTAAGGATGGCAACAGGTACCGGCTTGTGGCTAAGGCCTTGCAGGCGTATGAGTGAACAGCCTGACCCGCTTCTATCAGCGGGGAACGCCCTGTTTGTTCAATTGTACAATCGGTTTTCGTAATGCGAAACGCTGTGTTTTCTTATCAGGAAAATTTGACGCCAGATACAACTTTGTTACTAACAAATTGTTATTTATCAGGAAATCAGACCGGTGTCTTATTGACAGATTGAAAAAAAATACGCATCTTTCATGTCTGATTATTTTAAGCGCTTTGACCGAAAACTGCTCACGGGCTAACCCTTCGTGAAATATGCTTGGAAGGAAGTTGATGCAACCTGAAAATTAGTGTACAATGATAATGGGTGAACCAGATAACAAACAAAAAAGCACTGTTGGACAAGGCCTTAAGCTGATTCGCCAGCGTAATGGCTGGACGTTGGAGGATGTGGCCGGTAGGTTGGGTATTTCTATACCGGCCTTGTCGAAGATTGAAACGGGGGTGACCGACGTTAATCTGTCGCGCCTGGAACAGATTGCCAATATTTATAACATAACCCTTTTGCAATTGCTCAATGTTTATAACGAGGACCTGCAACCCATTGAGTTTAACAGCGACATACTGAAAAAGAAACTGACCGAGCAGGAGGAGCAGATAAGCGCCCTGCAACGCAAGGTGATTGAGCTGTACGATGAATTGTATAGCCGTAAGTAGGGTGGCGCAAGGCGCGCGGCGTTTTTGAGCCATGCTTCCCCTTTCTAAAAATACAGGGGCCTCCTGTTAGTTTACCCAGACACTTATTTTGCGGGTGCCATACTCCTCGGCAAACATGACGCGGTAAGGGGGCAGATCATACTGGCGAATAGTTTTCAAACCACTTTTTAAGGCATCCATTATATTGGCGCGGCGATGGGCCGGGGTGTTGGCGTCGTCAAGTTCGGCGGCCATGCTCCAGGGGCACAGGGTGCGGGCATTGTTTATAGCTACACGATTATCGGCCAGGGGAGGGTATACCTGCATCCAGAATAACGCGTCGGGATAGCTGGCGGGAACGGTTTTCGCGTTCGTTCGGTTTATTTGTCTGAAGGTTGGGCACTGCCCGCTTACTTCGATTATTTGATCTTTCATGGTTCATGGTTTTTGCTCATTTTACAGCAAAGCGTATACCATACTGCCCGGAAATACTTTCAGTAATCTACAAAAGTTACTAACTATCAGCAGATTATCAACAATGTGTAACATTTGCGGTTGGTGGGAGTTATACTTTTCCGGGTGTGGGTAAACGGAATCATATTTCAATTACAAACCGGAAAACGCTTGGTATCTGTTGTAGCACTTAACCCCAAACGATATAAAGCTGAATCACGAAATGTTGAACTGTTCGTTCGTTTTCTGAGCCGGTACAGTTTGATACAAAGTGAAACAGGCTTTTCGTTTTGTCATGCTGAACGAGAGTGAAGCATCTATCGCGATACATTTCTTAGGAACAGAAATTTATCAGTAGACTACAGACTTTCTCGCCCGTTATGCATGTTGGCAACCTGTCCCTTGAAGAAGATTCTTCGCTTGAGCTCAGAATGACAAGGTAGTTGTTTGTTCACCACCACTACTCCCCAAACCACCTTGCCTTCCTGCTCGATCCAAAATATTCCTTCTCAGCAACCAATACTTCTGATGCTTCGGTATGGGTTCCTTTGGGGGCAGGACCCGAGAAAAAATCGACATTTACTTTGGCTACCTGGCCGTTGCCGAATTCTATGTAGCAAATGCCGTCTCCTTTAAAGGACTGGCTGCTTTCGCCATGCTCAAGTTCGGCAATGATGGATTCGGCGGCAATTTTGGCTGCGCCTTCGGCAAATACACCGGCTTTGGGTGTGCCTACGCTGGTGACATCGCCAATGGCATACACACCGGGGAACTTTGTTTTGAGGTTGTTTTTATCAACGGGTATCCAGCCATTTTCGGCAAGCGCACTTTGCAATACTACCTGCGGAGCAACATGTTTCGGGATGCCGAGGAAAAGGTCAAAAGGCATTTCGCTTTCATCGTCAAGGATAGCCACCTTTCGGGATGGGTCGATAGAGCGTATAGTCTTTTTAGGTATGAAGCTGATGCCACGCTCAGCAAAGGCGGTTAGCAATGCATTAGATGAATCGGGCGACGGGGGAATGGGCGTACCAAAGGGCATCACCAGGCTGATGTGGCAGTCGTTGCGTATGCCGCGTTGGGTAAGGTAATCGTGCATCAGCAGTGCAGCTTCGCTTGGTGCGGGAGGGCATTTGAACGGCGCACCAGCCACACCTACTATTACATGGCCTTTGGTGAACGTGGGCAGCACCTCGCGCAGGCGCTCTGCTCCGGCAAAGGTGTAGAACTCGTTGCCGCCTTCGGTAAGGCCGGGAGTGGCGGCCAGGTTATAGTCGGCGCCGAGGGCTACTACCAGTATGTCGGACTCATAGGTGCCATTGTTTGTGGTTACGCGGCGGGTTTCCGGGTCGATAGCGGTAATGGTTTCCTGTCTGAACTTTACGCCCGGCTTCACCATCTGGCTGTACCGGTGCTTTACGGCATCGGCGGTTTTATGGCCGAACATCACGTCGAATTTGGAGAACCCGAAATAAAAGTGATCGCTTTTATCTATCAGCGTGAGATCCAAACGGTCGCCAATTCTGTCAGAAAGTATGGTGGTGAGTTCGAGGCCGCCAAAGCCTGCGCCAAGTACAAGTACGCGGAGTTTCATTTAATTATTGAATTATTGAGTTAAAGAATTATTGATTGGTTATTGCGTCTCTACCTGGGATCATCCCCTCCAAATATTTTGGACGCTATAATGAAGCTTGGACAAATACCTATAATTGCTGCCAGTATAAAACCTGCTGCCGGTATATAAAGCACCCAGCTCACGTTAGCGAAACCGGTAAGATAAATGCCCGTCCACAGGATAATAGCTACAAAGACGAACCATATACGTAGTGATTTTGATGATTTCATTGTTGTTGTGTTTTGAAGATGTTAGGTTGAAAGGTTGGTTTATAGCAAGCGCAGAGTTGACTCACCCGGTCATTGCTTCGCTCGACCACCCTCTCTCCGCCTGTGGCGGAAAGAGGGTTAGAAAAGCTTTTTTTCTCCTCTTTACGGCTTGCCGTAGAGAGGGGCGACCATCCGCCAACTGGCGGAGTAGCCGGGGTGAGTAGAAGGGGGTAAAAAACACGTTTCCAACCCCTCATCTGCATATCTACTCATCTGCACATCTGCACATCAAATTAATTCATCGATACCTTATCCAGCCCCGGCTGTTTTACCACGCGCAGGTAAGGTTTAATGGTTTTAAAGCCATCAGGATATTTTTCTGTCGCTTCTTCGTTGGATACCGATGCCAGGATGATCACGTCCTCGCCTTGTTTCCAGTTTACGGGGGTGGCTACTTTGTGCTCGGCGGTTAATTGCATCGAATCCAGTATGCGCAGAACCTCGTCAAAGTTGCGGCCGGTGGTCATGGGGTAGGTGAGTACCAGTTTAACCTTTTTATCCGGACCAATAATAAATACCGAACGCACCGTGTGGTTTGTAGCGGCTGTGCGGCCTTCAGAGGTGCCTGGCTCGTCGGCGGGCAGCATGTCGTATAGTTTGGCTATGGACAGGTCCGGGTCGCCTATCATAGGGTAGTTTACGGCGTAGCCTTGTGTTTCTTCAATATCCTTTGCCCACTCGGCGTGGCGGCCAATTGGGTCGACGCTGAGGCCGATTACCTTGGTGTTGCGTTTTGCAAACTCGGGGGCCAGTTTGGCCATGTAGCCCAGCTCGGTGGTGCAAACGGGGGTAAAGTCCTTAGGGTGCGAAAACAGGATTGCCCAGCCGTTGCCTATCCAGTCGTGAAAATTGATGGTGCCCTGCGTAGTTTCTGCCTGAAAATCGGGGGCGGTGTCTCCTAATCTGATACTCATTGCGTTTAAATTTTTAATGGTTAAAAAATGAATTGATTTACGGTGCAAGGATTAAAACTGGCCGACGCAAAAAAACGGTACACCCTGGCCAGTAAATTTTTTTTGTTTACAGCATTAACATTGTTGCCGGTTTGTGCTTCCGGCTGCGGGTTTGCGGTGTTTTTGCGGGACTGCGTTTTCATTGCGTTTTGTTTTTGATATAACAAAGATGCAATGCGATAAGGGCTATAATTTGTAACTAAAGTTACACAACGCTGTAACAAAAGTTACATATCACTCAGTAATTTTATTTGGTTGCGGTAAAGCAGCAATTTGTTGTCCATCTCCAGCTTTTTGAGCAGGCGCGACACCACTACACGGTTGGTCCCCAGGTCGTCGCCTATTTGCTGGTGGGTGAGGTTGATGAGGGCCGAACCCGTTGTTTTCGATTTCTCTTTCAGGTAGTTCACCAGGCGGTCGTCCAGCTTTTTAAAGGCAATGTCGTCTATGCTTTTCAGTATTTCGGTAAAGCGGCTCAGGATGGTGGTCATCACGAAGCGTTTCCAGGTGGGGTATTTGTGCATCCAGTCGTCCATTACATTCATGGGGACGCAAAGCAGGTCGCTATCCTCTTCGGCGGTGCCCCGTATGACGCTGAAATGCGACATCATGCAGCAGGTGAACGTCATGGCGCAGCTTTCGCCTTCTTTTACATAATACAATAGCAGTTCCTGGCCCTCCTCGTTCACGCGGCTTACTTTAAAGGTACCGCTCAGCAGCAGCGGAACAGCGCGGATGCTTTGCCCGGGGTTGAGCATGGTTTGCCCGCCGGGAATACTCATCAGCATCGAATTTGCTTCGAGCTCGGCAAGCAGGGCAGGTTCAAATACAGACTGGAATTTGGCAACGGCAGTTTTTACGTCGAGCATGGTTTGGGTCAATCAATAAGGAATTAAATATACTTTTTATTTAAGTATAAAAGCAAGTGTTTTAAGGAGTTGCCGGGCGAATATTTTTAATTGATCTTGGGCGTTCCCCTCGGCTGTCACACTGAGGCCCCCGATTGCGGGGCAGGCTGTTCACTCATACGCCTGCGGGGCATTAGGCGCGGGGCCGGTATCCGTTACCGTCCTTAACGCGGGTAGTTGTAAACTAAGAGCATATTGAATTTGAAGTCAGGAGCTTTGGACAACACGAGTTAATTAAATCAAATATTTCAAACAGAATTGATAAAAGAAATTTGCACTGACGTAAGCCGCATAAGCTTGATACTCATCTTTATGAGTGCTATTTTTATGAGAATCGCCAAAATCTGAAATGGATTTAACTATAAGCGGTTTAGGTTTCGGATGTGAACAATAAGTTGCAGAGTAGAAGACAGCGTATGACTCCATATCAAAGCCCAATAATTGACCATGTTGAATTTTAATTGAATCAACTATATTTTCATTTGCAATAACGGCAGAGCCTGAGGCAAATGGACCTATTTTAGCGGATAAGACGTTTTGATATTTAATTGGCCATTTTTTTTGAATTTCTTGAACAAAGTAATTTTCTGAGATTGCATTGTTAAACGACGATTCCAAATTAGTATCTAAATGGATCTGATGCATATAAGGCTTAAAAGACTCTTTTGGGGTTGGTAATCCTTCTAAAACATGTTTTCCACTACCGTAATCCCAAATTTTATCAGCAATTATTGGATCGCCTATACTTCCCTTACCATCAATACCAGCACATATTCCTATCATGGCTAAATACTTAGGTCGATACTTACCTATTAATTTCATGCTTAAGGTGGCAGCTGCGGACATACCCATGTTATTATTTGTAGATGCAACGACAACTCTTATTTTCTTTTCAGCTTTCGAAAAATACCCTGTATAATAGTAGGTATCGTCATTCGGAAACTTTTCTTCTTTCCAATTACCTGGTAATTCCCTTATATATTTCAATTCACTAGCGGTCAAAATAGTTATAATGGCAATATCATACTCATATTTTACATTCGAAGGATTTTTAAGCTCCGCTTTAGATTTAATTAAATAGTTTATATGGTTTACCAATTGAGTTTTCCAATTGTTATATTGCAATTCATATATAATTAGGTGCCATAAATAATCCGTAAACGATTCCGAATATTTATCTTTTAGATCAGAATAGGCAGTAAGACCAATTATATGAAATGGGACATTAAAATCAGGGCTTATATTTATTTCATGCAAAAATTGAGCACCACCATTTTGTTCGGGATCTTCTCCAAATCTTTCAGGTAGAGACAAATCTAAAATCATTAGGTCAAATTGCTTTTCTAAAAGCAGCCGTTTGGCATTTATTCTATCAGTTGCAACTTCTACATTAGAACGAAGCATTAACGGTATTCCGAGTATTGCTTCAGATATACACCTTATCTTTTCAGCATTATCGTCGACAATTAAGATATTAATCATTTAATACCTCCTTGATAAAATTAAACAGCTCATCTCTCCAATCGGATTCATTGACGCTGTAAAATACTGTGCCTATATATATATCATCAAATTTTTCTTTCCAGTGCTTTTTTAACTCAACCAAAGTCTTCTCACCAATAATATCATACTGAGTGACAACAATGGTCTTTATAATTATATCGTTCCATGCCATCTCTTTTAAAATGTCTTCACCTGCAAATTGCATAAATTCTCCACCTGTTTCGCTGACTGTTTTATCAAAATTATGCATGCTCATATCCAAAAGGACTAAATCATAGTGATTTGAAACTATTGCATTTAAGCCAGATTGGTAAGATTTTTTAACCTCCAAAGCGAATTCGGGAATATCTTTTCTTATAAAATCAAGAAACTCAGTTATCTGCTTAATTTTATTGATGTCATCTTCTACAAAAAGAATGCGATTCATAATTTGATTTCATTTAGACTGACGGTGATATCTATTTCTACATAGTTCTCCTTGTTTATAAAAAAGGAAAATTGGTTAGATTCATTTTTCAAATGTGTTGACAGAATATTTTTTGCCTTATAAAATCCAGTTCCGCCAACCTCTTTTTTTATCTTTTCCATGTCCCAGTCAGGTCGATCGAGATTAACAGACATCATTTCAAACTTACTTCTTAGCTCTTCTAAATTAAAGCCGTCCGATAGATTATTTTTT
>Ga0307510_10006675_pt1 | contig 13756 bp, 13 predicted proteins | sample 12_EM_MG_FD_207224 | JGI IMG/M metagenome (GOLD analysis project Ga0307510, IMG submission 207224) | Populus trichocarpa ectomycorrhiza microbial communities from riparian zone in the Pacific Northwest, United States - 12_EM | ecosystem: Host-associated > Plants > Roots > Unclassified | place... | reverse complement strand
AGGTGAACAGTCCTTAGACTGTTCTCTTGTCAACCCCCACACTGGAGCCTTTCAAAGCTCCCTCATCACCAGCAGCTTGTTCCTCAGCCTACCAAGTCCTGCCTCTTCTCGCCTTTGTAAGGATGGAGTATGCATTGACCTTGGAAACAAGTCCCGTGACCCACAATGCCTTATCTCTGAGTGCGGATCCACCTTCGCGCTTCGTGTGAACATCTTGTGTGTGTGCTGACAAATCCACGTGACCCGTTGTTCTCCACGGCTCACTTGCTGTCATCGCCTCCTCACCCACTCGTCGCCGCCACCATCCACCGCCTTGCCACCCCTCACCTCATCCATTTCCGGGTCTATCGCCTTGTCAAAGCCTTGTGTTCAAGTTCCGTACCGAAGACTCTTGGATCGCCCACCACCCTTGCTTCAACAAACAATGCACGTTTCCCCTTGTCACCTCGTCTCCCTTGTCGTCATTAAATCCCGCTTTTCTTATCTTTCCCTTCCCCTGCTCACATTCCTTTACTTTTACTTTTTCGCTCAGTCCGACAGCCCAAGCACAAACACCGTCGATGCTTTGACCACATGCCTGCAGTCGCGCCCCTTGAGACAATGCTCTTTACCCCTCAAAATTGAATACTGAACATTCTTTTCGATTACATCGCTGTGCGGGAGTGTCGCCAGCAAAGCACATTCCCTTCTTTTCCCTTTTTCTTTACTCACTACTATTCGTAGTGTACTTGTTCTACCTTGCTGTCGTCAACATATAAATATACATCGCCTGCCTTGCTAAACAGCAGGCAATCGCAGCCCAGTTTTCCCCTCTATCGTGTGCTCGTTTTCTCTCTTCCTTCCCGCTTTATCAGCTTCAAATCGGCGACGCAGCGGTCCCGTCAAAGTTCACCTTGTTTTCTCGTACATTTCCTTTTCTTCTACAATGCTAAAAAGTCCTTGCTAGGTCGTTTACGCAATCTCGCATACCTTCCTGTGGTCACACAAGTAACGCCCGTCTATCCGCCTCCTTGCTATGCTCCATTGCACGTCCTCCTCATCGGGCGTGACCCTGGTTCTATCCTGCTTATTTCCTCCTTCCCGAACTTACGGCGCGGACTAACCATCAGCACTACAAAGTGGCTGCCCCAGTGAGGCAGTAGACCTTTCAGGTTTGCTGCTTCACACCCTCTTTTCTCCATTTTAGATTCTATATTTTGCACTTGGTTGCCTTTGGCAACCTTGTGCATGCCTGCTAGACCTCAGCAAAGGGACCATCTTGGGTGTTTCATTCGAAGCATCCAACCCCAGCAAGAAGCTCCCATCCCGGTTACACCACAAGTGCTGAGACAACCCAACACAATTCAACATCTATTCCTCGCCTTCAACACCCCGCTCGTTTCGGACGTCCCCACATCCGAGTTCATATCAAACATTGCTCAAGCCCTTCATCTCAGCTCACCCATGCCCAACACTTCCGATTCACCCCCAACTCTCCCGCTCGCATCAGATAGCACCCCATCAACTCCTATCCTCTTCATTCCACCTCCACGCTACACAACTGACCCTCCGTTGCCCGCGATAGATTTCGACGTACCAGGAACCCTCAGCATTCGCCCGCCACCACCGTCACCTCCCACACCAGAAAACAACAACATGCCACAGCGATGCACACTCTTAAGCGGCGATGAATTGTCGGACTCCGATGACAAGCAACTCGAGCAACTCCCACCACCACTCCCGCCATGCCCCTATCAAGCACCACCCCAGCCTCCAAGACAATGCCCGCGTGCTAGACTCCCGCCACAGCCTCAATTCACAAGAGCCCTACCGCCTCCACCACTTCAACCCAGTCCCCAAGCCCCACAGGCAGTAGTCTACGCCTCTCCTCAAGGCGTCACTGCCATGCCTTCCAAGCGATCCAAGCCCGCGCCGTTCTACTCAGGAGAAGTCGAACACCCCATCAAGGACTTCTTAGATGAATACAAGGAGCTAGCGGATAAGTGTGGTCTCACTGGCCCACAAAAGGTGGAAACGGTTATTCGGTACGTCGATCGCTCTCAGCGCCACGTCTGGCAAGCGCTTCCAGGATATACCAACCGCAACTGGGACGACTTCCGTGATGAGTTATGCGAAGAATACGTCAACCCCACCACTGAAGGCCAGTTTTCAAAACAGAAACTGCTAGACTTTGTGAACAAGTACGCTCAGAAGCGCATGAGCAATGAAACTGACGTTATCAACTATCAATGCAAATTCAACTTGCTTGGCAAAACCCTCCTCGAATCGGGACACATAACCAAGGGTGAGTACAATGCCATATTTTGGTGCAGATTCCACCTGGAAGATCAACAAGAGTTATACGAACACCTCATCACCAAGCATCTGGACAAACTGAAAGGACAAGCTTTCAGCATCAAGGAAGTCCTCAAGATCGCAAGAGCTGTATTTTCAGGTGACGACGACTTCCTTTACTAGGAACCGCCCCTACGACGAAATGAGTCTGACTGCACGCAAGAACAAAGGACAGAGCGTAGCACGCACGATCAATGAGAAACTGAATGTGACGGATGCGCTTCCAGGCGTGGACGGGCACGCAGAACCTCCTTCGAAGGTCAAGAGTTGGAAGACAAAGAGGCTCCGTCAAGCGACCAAGAAAAACAGTCAAGCCAGGGGCACCGACACTTGTCGCCGCACGTCGAAACAAGAACCGTACGATTCAAGGACAACCAGCGTGACGACAAGAAGTTGGAGGATATGATTGGGCGACTTTACGATCTCTTGGTACGGGAAAAGAGTTACACTATTCTGTTTGTGCAATGTGCAAAGCGCTTCCCTGAAGCCATGTTCGGTGTTCCCAAACCAGAGTACAGAACCGGCTCCCCTGCCATAACTTACTTGTATCAGCCCGCAGCCCCACAGCCTCCCACGTCGCAGCCATGGAGCGCGCCTACCACAGCACCAGCACCTACACCATCCATGCCTGCCACAAGCACTGGCACCGCCGCCTCTTTCTTCCGCTTTGGACTGTGTCCCGAGGCATGCACGTTTTGCCACGCCGAAAACCACCAAGTCTGTGATTGTGCCATTGCAGGTGAATATGTCAAATCGGGACGCGCCTCCATTGTCAATGACCACATTCATTTGCCAAATGGTCAACCGGTCCCATTCGATGGCTCCAGGAGAGGACTGAAGGCGAGTATCGACACGTGGCTAAACTCACAGATCGCTCCCACTGCGGCGCCAGCCCAGTCATGCACTATCTTCACTTGAGACATGCCGCCTCACTTCGACCCTGGCAATGCTTCCACCAGCCAGATCGAAGAAGTTGTCAAGTCCCACGTCCTACAAGTCAAGGATAGTGTCACCACAGACAAAGAAGAATTCCCACACGACATTTTCAAGGTGTTCGCTACCGAAAAGAAGCAAGTGGACAAAGCAAGCAAAGCCCCGGAACTCTCAGCACCTCCTCTGCCAACTCAAGCACCAAATACCAGCTCCGGCAGTACTCGGCCCAACACCCAATACCGGTATCAATCAAATGCGGAAGACCAACAGCTCACCATGGAGCTAGAAGAATACCTCATAAAGGGCAAACTCTTGCTCACCACACCTGCTCATGTCTTGGCAGCCAGCCCCGCAATTCACAAAAACATGGCTGAAAAGCTTAAGGTGTGACATGTGGAGACTAACAAATACAAGGTAGTGGCCGCAGGAGATTTGCGAGCTCCGGCCTCATGTCAAACAACCGTACACGACGACACTCCCGACGGTTTGGAATCACACTTGCTCATCAACGATCAGCCTCCCGCCTTCTGCCTTCCGCTACAAGAGATCGACGTCCTCGTTAATGGCAGTGTCAAGATCCCAGCCATCCTTGATACTAGGTCACAGATTAACGTCATACGATATGACCTTGTGCAATCGCTCGGAGCTTGCATCAATTTTCAGTGGCTCATCGAAATGGAAGGAGCCAACGGCGCTACAAACTGGACGGTAGGATGCGCTGAGAACCTTACACTACAGGTTGGCGACATGTCGCTCAAAATCCATGCGCACATTGTCAAGCATGCATCTTTCGAGATTCTCTTGGGCCAGCCTTTCAGACAAACTGCACTCTGTCAGATCGAGGACCTTCTGAGTGGCAAAGTCGAGGTCTCAGTGTGTGACCCCACTAACATCACGCGCAGAGTGTATGTCCCCGCACGGCCACATATCAGATGCACAATGGCGGTCAAAATGCTCTCTGTCGTCAACCTCGCTTCTCCTCCCTCGCACCCAGAACAAGTCATTACGCTGCACAAATTTCCATCGCCTCCGCCTGCTGATCCTGCCATCCTCGTCCTCAAATACAAGCAAGTTGACAAGAAGGTCCGACCCGTTCCTACAACACTGCCCGAAGAATACCGCTCAGTCTGCCACATTCCCGAAGACCCCCTCCTGTCGCTCCCGCCACTGCCAACTCACCCACCCAACTTTACACCCGGTGAATGCCTAAGCCAAGAACGCCTCGACGAACTCCAGCTCAATCACGACAACTTCCTCTGGCCTGAGGAGCTTAAGTTGGTACAGCACGTCCTCAAAGTAAATGAACGTGCACTAGCCTGGATGGATGTGGAGAAAGGACAGTTCAAGGATGAGTATTTCAAGCCTGTCAAAATCCCAGTCATCGAACACGTTCCATGGGCACAGAAGAACCTCCCGATTCCACCAGGTATCTTAGAAAAGGTCATCAAGTTGTTCCGAGAGAAGATCGCCACTGGTGTATACAAGCCTTCCAACTCATCTTATCGGTCTTGCTGGTTTTGTGTTTACAAGAAGAGCAGTGATCTGCGTATTGTGCACGACCTCCAGCCCCTCAACGCCATCACCATCCGCAATTCGGGCGTCCGTCCCATCCCAGATCAAGTCATCGAGTCCATGGCCAGCCGATCCTGTTACACAATGCTGGACTTGTTCTCCAGTTATGACCATCGCACTTTAGATCCTGCATCTCGTGACCTCACCACAGTACACTCCCCTATAGGAGCGCAAAGACTAACAACCGTACCTCAAGGATGGACTGGGGCCATTCCGATATTTCACGCCAACATCACATTTATCCTCAAGCCGGAGATACCTGACCCTGCGCAGCCCTTCATGGACGATTCTACCGTCAAAGGACCACAAACCCGCTATGAGACTGAAGACAGTGGGTACGAGACCATCCTGGCTAACCCTCAGATCCGTCAATTCATCTGGGAACATGTCAACAACGTCCACCGAATCCTCCATCATTTCCTTTGTGCCAGTGCAACCATCTTGGCAAAGAAAATCTTCATCGCTGTCCCAGAAGTTATTGTCTTAGGACACAAGTGCAATTACGAAGGCCGCATCCCTGACAACTCCAAGATCGCCAAAATTCGCAACTGGCCTGACTGCAAGAACCTTTCTGATGTCCACGCCTTCCTCGGCATCGCTGGCTACATGCATATATGGATCAAGAACTTCTCCGCCATTGCCCGGCCACTTGTTGATCTCACTCGCAAAGGCGCGCCCTTTGTCTGGCAAGAAGAACATGAGCAAGCGATGCAATCACTCAAAAGCGCCATCGTCCATTCCTCAGCCCTCATCTCCATCGACTACTCTACTGACCACACTGTATACTTATCAGTTGATTCATCTGTCCACGGCATAGGATGGATTCTTGCGCAAGACTGCTCCGATGGACGCCACCGCCCCTCACGCTTTGGCTCTATTGCGTGGAATGAGCGCGAGTCCCGCTATTCTCAAGCCAAGCTTGAGCTTTACGGGCTTTTTCGTGCCCTCCACGCCACCCGCCTCTACCTCATCGGAGCTTGCAATCTCATCATTGAAGTTGATGCTAGCACATTAGAGGAATGCTCAGCAACCCCGATATCCAACCGAACGCAGCCGTCAATCGATGGATAGCAGCTATACTGTTATTCGACTTCAAACTAGTACATGTCCCCATGAGCAAGCATAAAGGACCTGACGGCCTTTCGCAACGTGAACCAGCCCCGGGTGAAGAAGAACACAATGACCCCAAGGATTGGGTTGACAGCATGCTATCCCTTGGCATCTGGGTGGTGAGCTGGTTCGACATGTTCCCCACTGACATGCACCGCACAGACGCACTCATGCTCTCGCTTGAGACCTCCAATGACAACAATGACTTCGTTCGGCGCGCACACCCTCGCTGCAACCGCCGCCTTCCCGCGTGATTTCGCACTGGCGAGTTCATCTCCACTGACACATCCTGAGCACACAGCAGACCACGCCTTGCCGACACTTCCCACTCAACACCACCATTCGACACAGAAGAACCAGATCACAACATCAACATCCCTGACAACAACAACAACAACAACAGCACCGACCTCAACAACAACAACGATTCCACCCACATCCTTCCAACCCCCAACTACTTCGACAACAATCACATTGAAGACTCCACACCAATCAAGTTCCCAGCAAACGACAATGCAAGCAAAGCTGATGCAGAGATAGATCGGATCCGGCAATACCTCCTCTTGCATTGCACCCCTTCCGGCTTGCCAGCCGATGCACTCACTTGTTTTATCAGCAGGGCACAGCGCTTCCTCATTGCAGGAGGACGACTATGGCGCCAACAGCACAGTGGCTGACATCAGCTTTACACGTGACCCTCAGTGCAACATGCGCTCGTTCGTGATGCACATGACAAGCTTGGTCACAAGGGCTTCTATTCAACACGCCATGCCCTACTCAATCATTTTTGGTGGCCAGCACTCGAAAGCGATGTCAAGTGGTATGTCCAAACATGCCATCAATGCCAAATCCGGCAAACCACCAAGATCCGACTGCCACCTACCGTTGATACCCCTGCACCACTATTCCACAAAGTGTACATCGACACCATGTTCATGCCACCCGCAGGAGGCTTCAGGTATATTGTGCAAGCCCGGTGCTCACTCACAGCATGGCCCGAATGGCACGCCCTTCGCGTGGAGACCGGCCGCACACTTGGCAACTTCATCTTTGAAGAGATCCTGTGCAGATGGGGCGCAGTAGGCGAAATCATTACTGATAATGGTACAGCATATATCGCAGCTCTAGAGTGGCTTGCGGACAAGTACGGAATTCGCCACATCTGCATTTCAGCATACAACTCCCAGGCGAACAGCATTGTTGAACGTCAGCATCACACCATTCGAGATTCCATCTTTAAAGCATGTGACAGCAAGGACTCCCACTGGCTGATGGTCGCCCCCTTTGCATTCTGGGCTGATCATGCCACAGTTCGCAAGTCAACTGGCTACTCCCCTTTCTACATGGTGCATGGTGTGGAGCCCATCCTTCCCTTTGACCTTATTCAGGCTACCTTCCTTGTACCTGACCTCACACAGCCGCTCTCTACAGAAGACCTCATAGCCATTCGCACCCACCAGTTGCAGAAACGCCCAGACGACCTTGCCTCCATACACAACCGCATCCTTGCCAGCTGTCACTCCTCAGTCCACCAGTTCGAGAAGCAGTATGCAAACACCATCCGCGATCTCAATTTTACACCAGGATCTCTTGTTCTTGTATGCAACACCAATCTGAATATGGACAAGATGAAGCCACGATACCTTGGACTGATGGTTGTGCTCCAATGCACCTGCAATGGTGCTTACTGCCTTGGTGAACTTGACGGCATGATTTCCAAACTACGCTATGCAGCCTTCAGACTTATCCCCTACTATGCACGCTCACAGTCTTTTATTCCAGTCACACACGTTGTGGATGGCGATGACCTTGCATCCCTCGAATTCGATGACACCCTGGCAAGAGGTGCAGATCTGCGCGGTGATGAGTCAACCCAGGAGGGTCGAAATTTAAACCCCCGGGGAGGTGTAAGGATGGAGTATGTGTTGACCTCGGAAACGAGTCCCATGACCCACAATGCCTTATCTCTGAGCACGGATCCGCCTTCGCGCTTCGTGTGAACATCTTGTGTGTGTGCTGACGAATCCACATGACCCGTTGTTCTCCACAGCTCACTTGCCGTCATCGCCTCCTTACCCACTTGTCACCGCCGCCATCCACTGCCTCGCCGCCCCTCACCTTGTCCATTTCCGGTTCTATCGCCTTGTCAAAGCCTTGTGTTCAAGTTCTGTACCGAAGACTCTCGGATCGCCCACCACCCTCGCTTCAACAAACAACACACATTTCCCCTTGTCACCTTGTCTCCCTTGTCGTCATTAAATCCCGCTTTCCTTATCTTTCCCTTCCCCTGCTCACATTCCTTTACTTTTACTTTTTCGCTCAGTCCGATGGCCCAAGCACAAACACTGTCAACGCTTTGACCACGCGCCCGCAGTCGCGCCCCTTGAGACAACGCTCTTTACCCCTCAAAATTGAATACTGAACGTTCTTTTCAATTACATTACCACACAGAAGTGTCGCCAGCGAAGCACATTCCCTTCTTTTCCCTTTTTCTTTACTCACTACTATTTTGTAGCGTACTTGTTCTACCTTGCTGTCATCAATGTATAAATATACATCACCCGCCTTGCTGAACAGCAGGCAATTGCAGCCCAGTTTTCCCCTCTATCGTGTGCTTGTTTTCTCTCTTCCTTCCCACTTTATCGGCTTCGAATTGGTGACGCAGCGGTCCCATTGAAGTTCACCTTGTTTTCTTGTACGTTTCCTTTTCTTCTACAATGCTAAAAAGTCCTTGCTAGGTCGTTTACGTGATCTTGCATACCTTCCCATGGTCACACGAGTAACGCCCATCTATCCGCCTCCTCGCTACGCTCCATCGCACGTCCTCCTTGTCAGGCATGACCCTGGTTCTATCCCGCTTATTTCCTCCTTCCCGAACTCACAGCACAGACTAACTGTCAGTGCTACACCTTCTGTCTCTTCCTCCTCAATGTCTCCCTGCTGCTCCTTTGGATCAGTCACCTTCAACTCTGCGCTGTCATCGAGTCTTGCTACCCATAAAGTAGTAAGTTCCCAACAGTGTCTGAATGAGTGGCCTTTCTGCTTGAAAATCCTCTTGCAAGGAGAGGACACACTGCATGCAGCACCACATGTCGTCTGGGGTAGGGGGCGTCACAGTGCCCACAACAGTTAGTTTGTCTGCAGAAGAAGTTGCCTCCCATGCTGCCTCTGCAAACATGACACAGTGCTCTGTATCTTTGTAGGTTTCTGACTTTGAACATACTGCACACTTCCCAACGTCCTTCATGTCACGCTCCTTGCATATCTTTATGTATTTGTCCCAGATGGACTTCTGCTCTTGCAGAATGACCTTTATTCCCTTTGGTTTCCCCCTGAGCCCTGGATCAGGGTGATCATCTGGGAAGCACATCTTCTGCACCTGACCATGCATGTTGTCTTTGCCAGATGGAGGATCTGGGTTGCTAAGTGGGATCACTGTGTTGTGCAGCTTCCTTTGCTTCCCACTGTGCTTTATATTCATGTTATTGACATTGAGGGTGTTTTCTGCAAAGCCCTCATGTGCAGAGGACCGATCAAAGATAAAGATCCCAACACAATCTGGATGAGTGTGCTCAAAGACCTTAAGTGTATGCTTGACCTGTTCAATCAACTGGGCGAGATCCTACCATGCATCGAAGCCCTTTCTGGGGTAGGTAATCTTCTGGGCTTCAAACGTGGGAAGGTGAAGCTCAGCTGGCTGTGCAAGTTGCTTGGTGATCTGTTCTTCTGATAACCTGATATGTCCAATGGTCTTGGAGATAAAGTCAGAGACATGCACGCCTGTCTGTTTCCCTTCTTCTGGATTGCTTGCTGGTCTTGTGCGAGCCATGAACGCCGGCAGTATTTATTAGTGTGGAATATAGACTTGTCTTGGAACACCACCACATGCTCCTTTTCCCCTGGTCCAAGTGTCGGTGGAATGCAATCAAGCGTTTTATTGCCATAAGTCGCCATCAATCTGTACATCAGTATAGCTCAGCATTATCGTAGCTGGAAGTTGTATGCAACATACTGCTCATATTTATTTATCTTCTCAACGAATCCCTCCCTTTCCTTAATCACATCTGGGCATTCATGACCATCAATGTATAGTCCTTTCTTTGCCTCTTTACATTGATAGCCAAGTCTGAGCTTGAGCCATTGCTGGGCAGTTGACTCAGAGATTGCAGCTTTGATCCCAAGTGCAGGGAGTACAACTTGATTAACATGATGAAATAATGTCAGAGGGGTCACAGATCCGAGGGACTGAGCTGCAAGATAAACATGAATGTTGTGCAAGATTGCCTTGTTATCAAGGAGCAAGTATTAACCATGGCATGTATATTCTTTATGGGGAGGGAGGTGATAGTGCTTTAAGAGGTATAGTTCATGATAACAAATTTGGCAAGCAAAGTAAATGCCCTTGCCCATCTGACATGCAATGCTGATGCTTGCTTTGAGGCATGGCTGTTTGCACTTCTTGCCTGACTTTTAGTCTGCATGAAGTTCAACATATTTGGACACAGTGATAAGTTGTGTAAGCATCTTCATTGCATGTCCATAGTTGTGCTGCATCAATGGCTTTATCTCCTTGAGACATGAATGAATAACCTCCATGAGGTCTCCTGATCGATCGGTCTCCAAGTCTTCTGATGACAACAAGATGCATGCAGCCTCTATTTCAGGGTTATTGGATGGCAGCAAGGGCTCCTCTGAGTCCCTTATCGCACGCGCATTAGCAGCAAGTGCCCCCTCCACTACAACCTCTATGATCTAAATGAATTGGTCATTTGTGTCTTATATATACTTCGCAACTTAGATCTCACCCAAAGCTCATCCTCAAAATCACTTGTGCCCCCTACCTCATGGTCTTTATTGGACAGTGTAAGACTTCTCTCCAAGTCATTGATACAGAATGCAGCAAGATCTGTGGTTAACTGATCTATTGCATCATTGATGGGTGGAAGCATGTGGGGCTGGACACTATCTGCTACTACTGGTCATGCTATTCCCTCCTCTGGTCCAGTTGCTGTGAGACATTCAATCAATTGGGCTACTGCATCATCTGGAATGGGTACAGCATGCTCGCTCCTGAGATTTGCCAGTTGTGCTGACATCTCTTCATCTGCTGATGCTTGGGATACCTTGTCAGTGTCGACAACCTCCACTTCTTGAGGTGGTGGATCTTCCTCAAGTGGTGAGGGGCTATGCTGTTGCTTCTATTGACCATGAGATACTACTTTGCATTGTAGATCTTTTGGATTGCCTACCTTCCTCTGTATGAAGGCATCAAGCATCCCACACCCATGTGCTGCCTTAGTCTGCATGACATCCCTTTGCCATGCCATTGTCCATGACTCTCTGGTGTATATTGGTGGTTGGTTCTTTATCTTTCGGCACTTCTCCCAGCAAGTACCTTGCTTCTCTCAGTGAGTACTTTGATTTAGCCACAAGTGAGAGGGAAGAAATATAGAATAGAGATGCTGTAGTGCCACCACAGATGTCCCCACTCCATTGTTGCCCTCCCTGTCGTCACTGCTGTCCACATCTGAGGGTGATTCATCTGCAGGATTGTCTGACATAGTTGGACAATAATCAGATGCATTTGGGCTTGGTAGCCTTGCAGCATGTGTTGCAAAGGTAGTGCATCCTTCATCTTGCTTCTTTTTTGCATCCCTTGACTTCCTGTTCCCAGTGGGTATCTTTGAAAGATAACTGAGGAATGGGGGCAATGAATGGCACAAATATCAGGAGGTTTTCATTGCAATACCCATGCAGTGCAGATTATGTACATGCAGAGCCAACTGTACATACTATACCCTTTCTAAATGCTATGAAAGGAAGGCATGCTGCTCCATATAGTGCAGCACTGGCAATTTATATTCTCAGTTGACGCAAAAGTGCACAAGATCGGTGCATGTGGAGTATGTGAGGCCTAACATGAGGCCCTGATTATTTTGAAGCATAATGTTCCAGGATTGAGGGCCAAAAGTTACTGGTATAAAGTAGTGTGCTATAGTACTGGTGTGCTCACATTCCACTGCAGGAGGTATGTACATATGCCTCTCACTGTACAGACAGGGATCTGAGCCACCAAGCCAAGTCCTTATCTTTGTGTCGCATACATTTCTGTCAATCAAGAATTTGCTAAAATGTTCAATCAAGCTCAATTCACTATATTAGAATCGCCCCTGCCCCTTTCTACACATGTTTAAGCACAAAATATATTTGAAACAAGTGCCCAAATCTCGAAAATTACAGAATTGACATCTTTTACCTACTTTCCCTTCTAGATTTCAATTGTTTGGCCAGGAGTTCAATACTTAGGTGCCTACTCACATGTCAGGAATGTCCGCCTTGGACTGTAGTTGACCATTGATGACCAATCCTTGATCCCATCACTGGCATGAGTGGAAAGGGATAATAACACGATGCTGTTGACCATGCACCATTTTGGAGCCATCAAATGCATTTTTCACCTTCTGACTGTTTGACCAAGAAGTCAGTATATTGTTATTTGTCTCATTGTCTCCACTCTTATACTCACATATATAACAACCAGAACTTTGGCCCTTCTCTATAAACAAAAAAGAAAAAGAAAAGAAAACCAAAGAAACCATCGCATGCCAGCATTCCCTATGGAATCCCCACATCACCATCCAGTTCTGGCTTGCCAGTGACCTGGATCTCATGGATGCTCTTGCAAGCAATGCCCTTGAGGATGTTGGTGGGGTCCTCTGCCACCACAGCCTTGAGCTTGGTGGGACTCTTGATAAGCAAGAATCCAACAAAGCCAAGTGCATTGATGCCAAGCCACTTGCCTGACACAGTGAGCACATGCATGTCTGTGCTGTTGCAGGAAAATACACATGTGTCCCAGTATGAGTAGCACATTGTATGATGGCACACTGGGTGGGTAGTCTGCCATGTGGTGCAAGGTTGAGATGTACAGCTCAAGTAGATTGAGGAATGCGGCTTACAGTGGTGTCTCTAGCTCTTCACATCTTGCTGTTGCAGACAAGGGCAATGCCAGTTGCCAGACGTGCTTCACAAAGGGAAAGCCTGACTACATGAATGGCTTGTCTGTAGTTTTTTCCCCAAGGTAGAGGTATTTTTTTTTTGAGGGGTGTGTGTGAAGGGGTTTTTTTTTTTTTTTTTTTTTTTTGGAATTCACAGTTATTTATAGTCCAGAACTAATGACTTACATGGCTATGCTACTGTACATGAATCTACCTGGGTTCCCACACAACTCAGTACCAAAATAACCCCACAGTATAAGTTACCTGCCAGCCTCCATTTTGTCAGGGAGTCTCCTCAGAGAGGGCTTTGAGCTACAGAGGACAAAGGCAGGCCAAGTGCCTAAACACATGGCTCAGGGGGAGAGACCGTGGATAAGCTGAGCACTGGATCCAACCAGCCATGGATGGAGGGCAGTAGAAGGGGTAGCAGAACCACCTGGGGAAGGGTGGGTGGGTGTTAAGGCTTCAATGGGCCTTGATAGTATGACTTGTACTAAGAGTGAACTGGTGGTGAGTACTTTGAAGGAGTAGAAGTCTCTAGTGTTACTAGAGACGACTCTGAGTGGCTTATGTAAGAAGTGGGAAAAGGGGAGGCACTTGGGGAGCTTTCAAGAACATTGATATTGTCAATCAAGTCAAGCTTAGGGCTTGACTGTCGAAATACTGGGCGCTTATATACAGGCATGGCCGCGCACAGGCCATGGTCACTAAAGTAGGTACTTCTGGTCAAGAGGGGGCTGTCTGTATCGTATGGTAATCCGTGGACAAGTGCTGCAGTCTGTATGAGTCAAACAATGGAGAAGTGGATG
>Ga0307510_10006674_pt1 | contig 13759 bp, 14 predicted proteins | sample 12_EM_MG_FD_207224 | JGI IMG/M metagenome (GOLD analysis project Ga0307510, IMG submission 207224) | Populus trichocarpa ectomycorrhiza microbial communities from riparian zone in the Pacific Northwest, United States - 12_EM | ecosystem: Host-associated > Plants > Roots > Unclassified | place... | reverse complement strand
AAAAACGTTTTTAAAACGCAAAAATAAACCGATTCTAAAAAGACATTTCAAGAATATGGCTTAAAATGCCCATACACGGACGTGTATTTATTTTGGGCTAGGCATCCTTCTAAATAATAATATTCATGATTTTTTTTTAATTTCTAATTGAATCTTTATTCCATGGCTATGATTATTTTTTATCGAAAAAACAATACTTATAATAAAAAACGTTTTGGATAAAAAAAATATATGAATAAAAAATTGAAGTTTTTATCAAATAAAAAACATTTTTTCCTTTTTAATTCAGTTCATTAGAATATTTAAAAATATTTATTTTAATTGTTATTAATTTTTATTCAATAAATCATGTTGTTTATATAAAAAAAACATGTTATTATAAAAAAAACAAAAAAAATATAAATAAGATAAAATAAATTCTTCTAGAATTTTAATCATTACTTTTATTACAAGGATCTATTTTAATTTTTTTATAATTAAATAAAAATAGATTTTGGAAATTTGCTACGTGGAATTGCAGGATCACATTAAACATTGAATATTGATAATAAAAGTGGTCTGTATTAAGATAAAAAAAACCTGCATAGGGACCTTTAAATGTAAAATGAATACTACAGGGATTGTGAAAGCATTAGGCCCAGCACTGCTCGTCATGCCCTCGCCTCTTCCTCTATAAATACCACACCAAAGCCACTTCTTTTCAGTCTATTGAAACTCGAGGAGTCGTTCTCTTATTTTCTTTCTAGGGTTCCACTGGACGAACAAATCCAAATCCAAATCCGTTAGTCTAAAAAATTAAATTAAAAATAAAAATAAAAAATAATTCAAACCAGAAACAGAAACAAAGAACCAGAATCCTTATGGAAGACCTTGACGAGTACGATCAACAGCCGATGAATGAAGATATGGAACCAGAAGAAGAAGACGCTGATGAGGAGATCACGCAGGAAGATGCCTGGGCCGTCATTTCTGCTTATTTTGAAGAGAAAGGCTTGGTGAGACAACAACTCGACTCCTTCGATGAGTTTATTCAAAATACGATGCAGGAAATCGTTGATGAGTCTGCTGATATTGAGATTCGGCCTGAAAGCCAGCACAATCCGGGTCACCAGTCTGATTTTGCTGAGGTATTTTGCATTTTTTTTACTTATGTTTGTGCTGTGTTGTGGAAAAAAATGGAAATTTTACGATTTTTTTTAATTTTTCTCTACTAAATTGTGTTCCTAGGGTTTCTAGGTTGTTACTGGAGAGGCTTTAATGGTGTAACTTATGTAGTTTTAGTGGTGGAATAGTGGAATTATTCATAAAAAAGCTGCTAAAACCAGCATTTAGTGTGGTCTAAGCCTTGATATTTTTTAATTCTTTGATTGTTTAGCTTCTCTTCTTTTGAAAGAGAAGTATGATACAAATGCTAGAAATGTTTTTGCTCTAAACTTTTTTCTTTTCATTTGATAGCATCAATTTCTGTTTGGTGGTACACATGGGAAGGTTTAAAATCAACTTAAGTTTTTGAGAGACTGTTTTGGTAGATGGAGACTGTGCACAGAGAATCTGCTAACTAAAGAAGTTTGGGCTATTAGAAATTAGTAAAAGAGTTTTGACTATTCTTTCTATCTTTCATTTGTTTGAAAACCTAAAAGAGCCTGAAAAGTTTAGATTAGAGTATCATTTGTCATTGCCCCTCCTCCTCCACCAAGCTGATGTCTTAGTTTGCTTTTTCTTTCTTTTTTTTCATTTAGAGGTAGCACTTGAATTATTTCCAGAGCTTAGTTCCAATTGACGTAGCCATATAATTGTTGACCTTGGATTAATTGTTGAGTTTTCCTTAATTAGCTTTCGGGAAAACATATTTCTGTTATTTGTGGTTGAGTGGATTCTTAAATGGCAACATGATTTTCTTGTTAAATTAGTTATATGATTGAATCATAGACTTTGAAAAAATGAGTTTGGCTTTGGTGACAATACAGTGAACAAATTAGTTGAAGTTTTAAATGAATGTAATTGTGGAATTAGGTCCAGAATTGGGGGATGTGTGGTCTTAAGATTATCTACTTTTTGGAGGAAAAATGATGGTTGTCCTGGTAGGAATTTTCAGGTGCTGGAAAGAGAAAAGCTTATAAGATTCTGTACGTATGTGTTTTTGTGGTTAGTTTTTGGTGCATCTGAATGTACAGGAATGCTAGGATTTTGAAGGATTATTTTCCATCGAGGTATTTATTGAGGGATAAGATTTTGTTCCTTACATTGTCATGGTACAATTATTTGGGGGATTTTAGTGTTTGCCTAGCTAGTTTTGGCAGGATCAAAATGTCCTCTTGGCTTGAGTTTTGCTTTCTCATTTTGTTTCTTTTACGTGTCATATTCTCCAATATGCGATCCTCGCCTTTTCTTTCATCAATATATTTTTTATCCTACAGAAGAAAAAGAATGTTTGCTTTCATATTCACTAGGTTAGATGCTGAGAAAACTATAATTTTATATCTTTCTTGTTTTCTTGTTGGCTCTTAACACCATGGGCTATAACTGCAGACTATCTACAAGATCAGTTTTGGCCAGATATACTTGAGTAAGCCCATGATGACAGAGTCTGATGGAGAAACTGCAACTTTGTTTCCCAAAGCTGCAAGGTTGAGGAACCTGACATACTCGGCTCCTTTGTATGTGGATGTTACAAAGAGGGTTATAAAGAAAGGTCATGATGGTGAAGAAGTCACTGAAACTCAAGACTTCACCAAAGTTTTCATTGGAAAGGTGAGTATAATGAATTATTTATTTGTATGTTGATGAATCGAGCTGGCAGCTCAAGTCTTTACTGCATTGTTGTGTTTTATCAGGTCCCTATTATGCTTCGATCAAGTTATTGCACATTATACCAGAATTCAGAAAAGGATTTGACAGAGCTTGGCGAGTGTCCGTATGATCAGGGTGGGTATTTCATTATCAATGGTAGTGAAAAGGTTCTAATTGCTCAGGAGAAGATGAGCACCAATCATGTGTATGTGTTCAAGAAGAGGCAGCCAAACAAGTATGCATATGTAGGAGAAGTTCGGTCTATGGCAGAGTCTCAGAACCGGCCACCCAGTACCATGTTTGTGCGGATGCTTTCTCGGACTAGTGCTAAAGGGGTAAGGGAATTGCTTGTGCTTGGATATATTGTTCTTGAGATTATTTCTCCTTTATAGACAGTTGTTTACAGTCTTCACATGATCTTGTTAACTGTGTTTATTGATGTTATTGCAGGGCTCTTCAGGGCAATACATCCGTGCTACTCTTCCATACATTCGAACTGAAATTCCGATTATCATTGTTTTTCGTGCTTTGGGTTTTGTTGCTGACAAAGACATTTTGGAACACATATGTTATGATTTCGCTGATACTCAAATGATGGAGTTGCTTCGGCCATCTCTGGAAGAGGCATTTGTTATTCAAAATCAGCAGGTACCATTTATTTATTTATTTTATTCAATGCTGTAAGGTAGTTGTAGTTCATAGTTGGAAGTGCTGTGATATTTGTTCTGACCATGTTAATCAGCACGAGTGAATTGTGATCCTTTATGTCTGATGGTATTGCTTAAACCTCTGCTGTTAAAATGTGTATTTTCCTATTGGAAAACTGAGCTATTATTTAATGTGGTGTTTCTGTCCTTTTTTTCACACTTCTCTCTCAGTATTATTTAATCATGTCCAATAATAAAAATTCATATTTTCCTCTGCGAACACTCATATAGGCACTCTGTTCCTTGTTCATATGTTATATTGACCATTGACATGACCTTCTTCTTCTTGTTTTTTCTATCCATGTACATCTGTGATGGTTTATGTAACAAAAAGTTAGGATTATAATAGTACTGCATTTATAGAGTTTGTTATCCTCTTTACATGCACTGGATTACTCGATTCTGTTCAAGTCTACCTCACATGTTGCCAAGAACATTGCTCATTTTTTATTTGCAATGCTGATGGTTGGTATGTTATGTGCTGTTGTTTGATTCAGGTTGCTCTTGACTACATTGGAAAGCGTGGGGCAACTGTTGGTGTAACTAGGGAAAAAAGGATTAAGTATGTGTTAGCAAATTTACTTGGGCGGCAAGATTCTTCTTAAGAAATTTTATAATGTTCAAAGATTCATCTTAACAGGTATGCCAAAGAGATTCTTCAAAAAGAAATGCTTCCTCATGTTGGTGTTGGAGAATACTGCGAGACCAAAAAAGCTTATTACTTCGGGTAAGATTTTTGATTTTGGTGGGATACTTACATATGCATCTGGTGATATGGCATTGGCTAACAAATTCTGTTCAGGTATATCATTCACCGGCTTTTACTTTGTGCACTTGGCCGGAGGGCAGAAGATGATAGGGATCATTATGGAAACAAGCGGCTTGACCTTGCTGGTCCTTTACTTGGGGGCTTGTTTAGAATGGTTTGTTATGGTTGGAAGTATTGGTGGATTTTTTAGTGGGGTCTTGAAATTTTAATGTGTTATATTATCTCATCCTTGCTTTCTTTTGGATGCAGTTATTCAGAAAGTTGACCAGGGATGTCAGGTCTTATGTGCAAAAGGTTTTTTTCCTTATAAAGCCTGATTTCATTTGTTTGCAATTTACTTCAATTCTTCCATGGTGCTGACCTACATTTCTCATGGATGGTACAGTGTGTTGATAATGGGAAGGATGTTAACCTACAATTTGCCATTAAAGCAAAAACCATTACCAGTGGTCTTAAATACTCACTTGCCACTGGGAACTGGGGACAAGCAAATGCAGCTGGAACAAGAGCTGGAGTGTCACAGGTTTTTCTCACTTTTATTTTTTGTGTATTTCTTTGTTGTCTCCTTTCCTATCCTATTGGATGATGTATAACTTGATTTCTGTTTGCTTGTACTGAAAACAATTTTATGGCTTATTGCAAACAGGTGTTAAATAGATTGACATATGCCTCTACACTGTCACATTTAAGAAGATTAAATTCTCCAATTGGGCGTGAAGGTATCTCTTTTCAGGATACTTGATGCTTGTGATATTTGGGCTTGTGTAGATTTTTGCAAATTGTACCTCTCTCCCCACAGCTGTTTGTTCCTTGGATCATGGTGTCAGTAGTTTGTTTTTCTGTTACCATTTCTCCTCTTCAACTCAATTCTGGTTTTTCTAACCAGGGAAATTGGCAAAACCAAGGCAGCTACATAATTCACAATGGGGAATGATGTGTCCTGCTGAAACACCTGAAGGACAAGTTAGTATAGTATCTGGCTGTTCTATTATGAAATATACCCCACTCTTGCAAGTTGATAAATGTCCATTTCTCTGCTTCTAATGAGGCATATTTGCTGTTGACGCTAGGCTTGTGGATTAGTGAAGAATCTCGCATTGATGGTATACATTACAGTTGGATCAGCTGCATATCCCATCCTGGAGTTTTTAGAAGAATGGGGTACCGAGAATTTTGAGGTGCATACTTTTGAGTTCTGGGCCAGCGGATGCTGATTTCTGTTTCCATGTTCTTTTAGTATGATTCTTTCCCTTTAATTGCAGGAAATATCCCCTGCAGTTATTCCCCAAGCAACAAAAATTTTTGTCAATGGTGGCTGGGTGGGTATCCATCGTGATCCTGATATGTTGGTGAAGACATTGAGACGGCTGCGGAGACGGGTCAGTTTACTTGTTTTTGTTATTTTCTGGTTGTAATTGTGTGAACAAATCTTAGTTATTCTTCAAGAAGCAGAATATGGGCTGGGATCATGGGATGGCTGCATAAATTTTTGGCAGTTCAAATGTTTTAAATGTGATCCTTCAGTTGAGAGGGGGAACTGGATATGGAACATTTGAGTGTGTGATTCTGCAAGCTTTATAACTGCTTTGGCTTGATCAGGTCACATAGAGTACTATATAACTAAGAGCCAAACCCAAATGCAGACATGCAATGGAAGAGTAATCTAGAATTCTTCTTTGTTGTCCTGTAGCTTTCTTCTAGCATTTTGCTGTTTTTTGCCCATATTTGTAGTGGCTTTGAGTGAAGCAAAAAGTATAAATGGTAAATAAAATTCCAGAACAGGAAGAAATTAATTCATACATGTAAATGTAAAATTCCTTTGGAACATAATATTACTGATTTGGTCCCAAAATGACATGATTTATAAGTGCTGTAATCTCTTGATTAAGAGAAACATTTTTATGCTTATTGACATCTCGTGGTTGCATCTAAGGGTTTAAACCCTTGTGGTGCATTTAATGAATTTAAGCACCCAAGAGCAGCCCACATCATACAAGATACTTGCCAAGAAGAGGATGTTATTGTGTAAAAGAATGTTTTGTATTTGAATGCTGATGGTCTTTAAATGTACAGGTTGATGTCAATACTGAAGTTGGGGTCGTTAGAGATATTCGCTTGAAAGAGTTGCGGATTTACACTGACTATGGCCGGTGCAGTCGTCCTCTATTCATTGTGGAGAAACAAAAGCTTCTTATAAGGAAGAAGGACATCCATGCACTACAACAGAGGGTGAGTCATTTAATTTATAATGATCATCTTTTCAAATGTTTTCCTCTTCAGCTGCTATATTAGTGCTATTTGTTATCTTTTTTTCTAGGAAACCCCAGATGAGGGTGGCTGGCATGATCTTGTGTCAAAGGGATTCATTGAATATATTGACACTGAGGAAGAAGAGACCACTATGATATCCATGACCATACATGTAAGTTAACTTTTGGAAAAAAGTCTCTTGCTCAAGTACATCCATCAGCCAATTCAGTTGGAAACTGGAAGCATCTGACAGAATTTGCTAAAATCCTTGTCAGGATCTTGTACAAGCGAGGATTAATCCAGAGGAAGCATATTCTGATACTTACACCCATTGTGAGATCCACCCATCATTGATTTTAGGTGTTTGTGCTTCTATCATTCCTTTTCCTGACCATAACCAGGCAAGTCAGTCAATTTCTTGTTTGAGGAAATTTGTCGGTGGCATGGTACCTGCTTGTATTTAATTATACATATTTGTTCTTGGTGGCTTGGTGCTATTAGTCCCCACGTAACACTTACCAATCTGCTATGGGAAAGCAAGCCATGGGAATTTATGTCACCAATTACCAATTTCGAATGGTATGTCTTTTTTTCTTTTTCATTCTGCACTGTTTTCTTCAATTGTTACCTTTAGCATTATTTCAACTAATTCATGCCTTTTGTCGATCCCTTCCATATTCAGGATACGCTGGCTTATGTTCTCTATTATCCCCAAAAGCCACTTGTTACTACAAGAGCCATGGAGCATCTTCATTTTCGGCAACTTCCTGCTGGCATTGTAAGTATCTGATTATATATTTGTGTTGCCTTTTTGTTTCCACAAGAAGCTATGTTTATGGCTTTCTTTCTCTCTCTTTCTGCCTTAGAATGCTATTGTTGCGATTGCTTGTTATTCTGGATATAACCAAGAAGATTCTGTTATTATGAACCAATCATCAATTGATCGTGGATTCTTTAGATCACTTTTCTTCCGTTCATATAGGTAAGCAAGTTGATAACACATTTTGGCTTATGTGGTTCTTCTGATACTTGATTGAACTGCTGACACCCTTTTTTAACTCACAGGGATGAGGAGAAAAAGATGGGCACACTTGTTAAAGAGGATTTTGGTCGCCCAGACAGAAGTAACACAATGGTGATGACTAGCATTCAATACTTGGCATTCCCTTGCTGCTACTTGTTGAGCATTAAACAAACAACTTTTTTTACAGGGCATGCGCCATGGCTCTTACGATAAATTGGATGATGATGGTCTTGCACCTCCTGTAAGGATACTTAATTCAGTTGTGGTTTTTTTTCCAGTTGCGAGAATTTTATTTTGAATGCATTTTCTTTTATTGCATTATTAGGGCACAAGAGTTTCAGGGGAGGATGTGATCATTGGAAAGACGACTCCAATCGCTCAGGAAGAAGCTCAGGGACAGTCTGCACGCTACACGAGGCGTGATCACAGCATAAGTTTACGTCACAGTGAAACTGGAATGGTGGATCAAGTAAGCTCTTATTATTTGAATTGCCATGTTTTGATTGAATTATGGTGCCTGTTGCTTTCATCATGAGAGCTGATTAATCAAAAAAAAAAAAATTCCCATTGTAGTATCTTATCCTATCAGAGGAAGTGTGGATCATATAATTACAAGTAGCCAGCTGTTTGAAATAAAAACATGTTGCACATAAATTTGAAAGTTGTTTTTCCCCAACTGCAACCTGCCTGCCTTTTCTGATTGCTTTTTGTCTTTTGCAGGTTCTGCTTACAACAAATGCTGATGGGTTGAGGTTTGTGAAAGTAAGGGTCAGATCTGTCCGCATACCTCAGATTGGAGACAAGTTTAGTAGTAGGCATGGTCAAAAGGGAACTGTTGGCATGACTTACACACAAGAAGACATGCCTTGGACTGTGGAAGGCATCACTCCTGATATTATTGTCAACCCACATGCTATTCCCTCTCGAATGACAATTGGACAGCTTATCGAGTGTATTATGGGAAAGGTTGCAGCACACATGGGAAAGGAAGGGGATGCCACACCATTTACTGATGTCACTGTAAGTTGCATTCCTCTGAAATCTTAGGTTACAAGATTTTTGGGTGAAAGATTTGCTAATTTCCTAAGTGTATTTTCTGTTCTCCAAAGTCTTGCAAGATTTGGTTCATTGCTTGTTTTCTTTAAATGTTGTCCGTTGTCCAGAGGCTTGCTGTGGAATTCTATGATCGTGACACATACACTATCAAATAGAAAATGATAAATTGTTAGGTGTTGACATTTAGAAAGTAGATCGGGAAGGCATCAGATTAGAATTTTAAATAGCTTCATTGGTCATGTGTTTTTCTTCCCTCATTATATTTAATGGTAGATTTTATGGGGTAAGTTGCTGTATTAACTGACTGTAGAGGGACTTCCTAATCCTGATTTCTCACTTTGCATTTGTGAGAACAATCCTTAACAAGTTTTTGTTATGTATCCACAACTAAGTATTTGCTTTTGGATGCCTCTTCTTTGTAGTATTTGGAAAATAATCCTGTGCCGCTGTTTTTGCTGAGTTTGAGCACCATGGTAGTCTGTAGTTTATTTTTCTTGCTGTTTGATTGAATCTCTCCAGTTTGTTTCTTTGAAATTGTCTCATTTGGTTATTTGATGTATTAGGTGGATAATATTAGCAAAGCTCTTCACAAGTGTGGGTATCAAATGCGAGGGTTTGAGACCATGTATAATGGTCACACTGGGCGCCGGCTGTCAGCAATGATTTTCCTTGGTCCCACTTATTATCAAAGGCTAAAACATATGGTTGATGACAAGATCCATTCCCGTGGAAGAGGCCCTGTGCAGATCCTCACAAGGCAGCCTGCTGAAGGAAGGTCACGTGATGGTGGTCTCCGCTTTGGTGAGATGGAACGAGATTGCATGATAGCACATGGTGCCGCACACTTCTTGAAAGAGAGGCTATTTGACCAGAGTGACGCATATAGAGTCCATGTCTGTGAGCGTTGTGGGTTGATAGCTATTGCAAATCTCAAGAAGAATTCTTTTGAATGCAGAGGTTGCAAGAACAAAACCGACATTGTTCAGGTAGTTTTCTTCATATATTTTTCTTGATCGTGCACTTTGCGAAACTCGTGCTCTTATTCCCACGTTTCAATTTACTAAAAGCTTTCAACATTTTCCCCAACTGCGATTTGATTTTGATATGCAGGTGCACATTCCTTATGCCTGTAAGCTACTCTTCCAAGAGCTTATGGCCATGGCCATAGCTCCTAGAATGCTTACAAAAGATATTAAACAGGCCAAGAGCCAGAAGAAGAAGGGAGCTTAATTACTTGATGAAGGTTAAGAGTGACTTCCATGCTCGCAGGGCATGTTGGACGTTTATAATTGACTCAAACCTACCTCATAACAATGATGTTCTTGTATAAATATTATGTCAGTAGCAATTTTGTTAGCATTGGATGATGGGTGCCGTTGAGTATATAGAGTATTTAATCAACTATTGCTTTTCTGAGCCCAGTTTGTATTTCAGGTCTGTTTGTCCCACTGAAAGCTCTAAATTCATTTTACAGAGTGTCGTCGATTCAAGTTCAAGTTAGTCACGGAACTGCTTGCAAAATGAACTTGTGAAAGGTTTTTTAATACTCGCACTAAAATTGCTGGCCGCTTTTTGGTTGCTTTGAGATTTAAATAGAAACAGGATGTCTGCTAGATCAAAATTCATTTGGTTACAGAATTCTTGGTTGTTTTATTATATTATTATTTTTCCCTAATAAATCTACTTGTAATGGAATCTGTTACGTTGCCTAGTAAATTAACCAATTTATTTATTCTACCTAAATAAATAAATTTTGAAACTAATTGATTATTTTTATTTCTTTGATAGAATTAATTTGAAATTAAAATGAATAAATATTAATATTAATATAATTATTTTAATTCTCCATACAAAAATTCTGATTTTAGCCTTTTGTTTTAAAAAATTAGTAGCTTAGATCCCCGTTCTTCTTCATTCAAAAACACACCGATAGCCTTAAAATCTATTTATTTTTTTATTTGAAAAACCAAAATTTCTAAATAGAAAATGAAAATTATGATATTAAATTTTATTTCTAAAATTTAAAACTAGTTCCTTAGAAAAAAATTAAAATTGATTATTTATATCAAATGTTATTGAAGTTGAGGGCATTTAAGTTATGTTATTTGTTTTATATGCAAAATATATAGGAAACCTTAAGAAAAAAAAGGATTACAAATATATCAAAGTACAAGAAGATCAAAAGTAAAATTAAGAGTACATGAACTAGTATAAAGTAGAAAAAGAATTAAAAAATAGTACTTTTATGTGGTAAATAAATAAACGGTTAGCTAAATAATAAATAGAACTTATAAAAAAAAACAATAATAAATCCTGCATAAATTAATAAAATATTAACCAAAAACTTTAATCATTTTTAAATTTTTTAACTTAAATAAGTTCTAAAGTAGATAAAAAAATTCAAAAAGAATTTAGCTATAGATAAATAAAAATAGGTAAAATGTTTAACAATTTTTTTAAAAAAATTTACAATATTTTTTTTTTCAAACAATAATAAATCCTGCATAAATTAATAAAATATTAACCAAAAAATTTAATCATTTTTTAATTTGTTCTTCTTTTAAAATAACTTAAAGAATTTTTTAAAGTAGATAAAAAAAATTCAAAAAGAATTTAGCTATAGATAAAAAAAATAAATGTTAGACGTCGTGTTCAAAAAAAAAAAAAAAAAAACTCGTAGCGACTAAAGCCATAACCGTTGTTGTTAATTGACGTTGTGAACGACACCAACACTGCATTGTATATCTCATTCACAAAGAAGTCCCTCTTGCTTGCCTCTTGAGAGAGAGAGACAACGAGAATGGCGAGCAAAGAAGAAGACATGGCAGAAGCAGAAGAAGAAGAAGGACCACCGCCTGGCTGGCAATCTTTCCCTCCAGAACCATCTTTACCACCGCCTCCAACACCACCTCCGCCGCCTTCAGGTGAATCTCATCGTACACGCACACATTTCCACCTTCAACCTTGAGCAATAATATATCTTCCAATTGAATCTAAGATCCTGCCAATATCAGCTACAAAACACTTTTTACTGTCTTAATCAATATAATTGGTTATTAATTTTTTTGGTTTAAATTAGTGGAGGGTTATTTGCTGCAGAACTGGGTCAAATGGTCTGTGGCTCTTGCCGCAGACTGCTTTCGTATCCAAAAGGAGTCAGACATGTTCAGTGCCAGTGTTGTCAGATGATCAACTTTGTACTTGAAGGTTCCTGCTTTCTCTTCTATCTTTAGCTTAAAAGATACTCTGATTATTGCTCAATCCATTAGCGTAATGTTTTAAGATATTGAAATTTAACCTGCTTGGTTTTCAGCTCATGAAGTTGGGCAAGTGAAGTGCGGTAGTTGTGATGTATTACTTATGTATCCATATGGGGCTTCATCTGTTCGATGTTCCTCATGCCGTTTCGTGACAGAAATTGGGGTAAGATTGTGGATATTTGCATCCTTGTTTGGATTATTTATGATTGGATGCTTTAGCAAGGCTGGCATTCAAGAGAAGTCTTTGCTTTCTATATGATCAAATGTGTTGAGATGCGTTTGGTGTGTGATTTTGCATTGCAGTATTAGAATTGTGAGAAGTTACAGAATTAATTATTGCCATTTACAAGGTTTAGAAATTACAATGTTTCTTGATTTCTTTCTTTTTCTTGTTGAAGTTCGTTTGGATTGTAATATTAGGATGCATATAAAATGTTCTTGTAGGACTGTGTTTTCATATTGATTTTTGTTAGGGATTTCTTTACACTTCAAACTTGACTAGACACATTTAGAGTTTGTACCTAAACTTTGGCCAAATTGAAGTTTTTAATAGTAGTTAGTGAAAAAGGTAATATGAGATTGTTGTCTATTATAATTTATAAATGTTTTATAGAAAAAAAATCTGAAAAATCTTCTTAAAGAAAACACTGCAGGAGTTCTTTTTCCCCTGATGTTCTCTTGGTTGTTATTCATAACCTCATACATGCAAATGCCATGTTCTAGACTCTTGTTTTGATGATGGTTCATGTGCAGGAGCAAAACAGGCGACCACCATGGTCTGTGATACAAGGGTACCCTCCCCGTCCCATGCCGTCCAACCCCATTTCCTGAGTGATCATCACCGTGATAGATTTTTTTTCTGATACCATAACTGGGCGCTGTTCACTTCTTGGGATGTCCTGCTTCCAAAGTCTCTCAAGAGACACTTCTGTGGTTGCTTAGCTATATATATCAATGTGCATGAATAGTGGATGCTCATTGCCCTCACAGAATTATCATCTTTTTTAGGTATACATCAAAAGTGCTTTAACCTTCTTAAAACAAGTGATTGTATGTTTTAGGAAAGCCCAGCTATTATGCTCTCCAGCTTGAGTCCGGGAAGTTCTTAGGTATGGGTGCTGCCATCCCAGTGTCTTCTTTTTGTCAAATCCATCTTTTACAGGAATGTCGAAGCTATTTATGCACTCTGCCATTGATCTTTATTGCATAGATTGGCATTTCTGTGTACTTAGTGTCTGTGCCAATTTAAAGAATTTTGTTTTTATTAGGTTTTTTAATCACATGCAGATATTTTGTACAAGATCCTTTTGTTCTGGATGTAACTTTTCAAGTTATTCAAAGCAGAAAGAAAAATGTTTTATGTCTTGCACTAGGGATGGTCCGGTCAGTGGCGGTTCATCTCTAACTAGAACTAGAAAACATAGCTAGCAAGCATTTTTCTTTTCATTTTCATGTTTTTGGGCGTGGCAATGGTTAGCTTGTCATAAACTCAAAATTGTGTCCTTAATTTGTTCTGGCTAGTGCATATCCAGTAAATGTTTGAGGCTTGCTTAGCGTTACTCTTCAAGGGAGGGCGGATGATTTTTTTATTCTTTTTCGAGCTCCATGTCTAAACAATGCTAAACCCAATTGGGGGTTAACTTGATACTTAATTTATGCTCGAAATTAATTGTATGGTACCGTGATACAATGGGCTAATCGTGTCCATATTCCTGCCTGGAAATACAAGTCTTCAATCTATATGGTAGTCACAGCCTGTGCTTTTGACTCTTGAAATCTACGTTGTAGTTTCAACTTGCAAGTAACTACTGTCTACTGCTGAAAAGGGGTCTTAAATCTGTGGGCGAAGGGTGTCAAGATTTTTGGGGCTCAACTGGCATCAAACTAAAGAAAAATATATTGA
>Ga0307510_10006673_pt1 | contig 13762 bp, 14 predicted proteins | sample 12_EM_MG_FD_207224 | JGI IMG/M metagenome (GOLD analysis project Ga0307510, IMG submission 207224) | Populus trichocarpa ectomycorrhiza microbial communities from riparian zone in the Pacific Northwest, United States - 12_EM | ecosystem: Host-associated > Plants > Roots > Unclassified | place... | reverse complement strand
TGAGACACTGCGCATGCCATATCTTAGATCAGTTTCTTCCACATAGTCGTTCTTTCCTACTACTCAGCCGTTCTCTCCTCCTACTCATCCGAATCCGGTCCGAAGTGCAAACACAAGCACCGAAGATGTATTTAACCAGCCTGCCGAACGCTGAGTGCATAACCGTATATGACTTGATGTTCGGCTATGATGATGGTTTGTGTTATTGTCAATCACCGGCACCCCCTTCGCCCACATTCCTATCCATTCCCCACCGTTAGAACATGCTAGAAGTATACCGCAAGATTGACAAACGAGTCGTGGCATTCGGTCAAGGTGCGAGATGAGGGGTAGATGCGGGGTAGATGCGGTGAAGAGAAGATGGGTAGTTGCTATGAAGCAAGGAGGGGCAGATGCGGGGAAAACCAGCGGGGAAATGAGAGGTATCAAAATTATACGATGATTAGTAGAAGTGGCATGATATATAGGAACTACTCTTGGGCGAGTAAAGATGACCCCGTACAAGGTGAGAATAGCAGGGATGTCTAAAACATCGAGTTTTGTTGCAGAGGGAAACACAGCAACAAGCGAGACCCTGGTTTCCCGTTCAGGGTTTTTGCTTCTCTTACCACCAATAAGGGACTGTCGAACTTGTTGATAGCCGTAACCTTTACGTCTTTTTGTGGAGGATTGCGCATATGTTTGCGGTGATGGAGAGCGGATGGTTTAGGTGGTACTTTCGTGTTATTTAAGAGAGGTCAGAAACACCTCGGCACGGGGGGAGCATAGTGGGATGTTTTTCTTCGGTCAGAAGAAATGATCCTTTCAGCCTTCATCCCCCTTTGTTTCTCACTTGATCGATCGAGTCAATTACGGCTATCTTTCGTTGATCCTTCTCCTTCTATTACGATCCTTGGCCTTTTTTCTTTCCGTTTTCACTTGCCAGTCGTCCTCATGGGAACCTCTGGTGTCGACATTGCCATCACCGGCAAAAGAGCTCCCGACGGTGGAGACTGGAATCAGTACTTTGCTTGGCAACCCTTGTAATACGACAAGATCTTGCCTGGTTCTTGTACTCGAGTACTACTTGTAGTACCGATAAATTAATAGGTGAATGTAAACCTCAACAAGAAACTCTTTCCCCGGAAAAAGTAAAAACATTGGTACAAACAACACCCTGTGCCCCACGAGTAGGATCATCAGAATCTAGCCCGCCATCTTCCTTGGAAATCCGACTCGAGTATCCTGGTAAAATTTGCATGAATGCCCGCCCCGACAGGACGACTAGAACAAACCAAACCGAAATAATACAGCAAATTGAAGAGAGCTAACCCAGTATCGATAGTGATGACTTATTGACTACTTTTTGAACAGTTTACACCCACATTGTTATTGGCCACTAACCGAGGTTTACAGTACGATGGCGGTTTGCGCGCAGCTACTGTGCAAGTAAAATCCGGTAAAACCCACCTTCCCTGCCGGCCCTCCAATCCCTGGATTCGTAGGCAAGAGCACCTGAGAAGTATTAGAGTTTTCCTGACACAATAAGACCTAGAAGGCGCTTAATCTCCTTAGCTAATATTAGCTACATAGCTTGTAAAAACTGGATCTATCTAAAGCTAACTGAGATGGTCGATTCTACTTGATTTTACGGTAAAGGTAGTACAAGAACGTCGAAATAAAGTTTGTGGCTGAAGCAAGCATCCAATCGGTGAAAAAAAGAATACCGCGCCCCCTTCTGATACAAGCCTCATCTTGGCCATAGACTGGGAAGTAGCTGTCATCGGTCGCGAGGGATCCAAGCAAGCCACCATGTGGCAACTCTGGTTACACAAGAGCGAACACTAGGAATTTGCTGTGAACCCCCGGCGACTTTCAAGATCGAAATTGTAAACAGGCCTGCTCGGGAGCAATGGCCTTCCCATATTTTTTCTTCCACATCACAGGAGATTCGTCTTATCCAATACGATGATTTCGGCTTCTCTTTTTGTACGAAAACAATAAGTACGGTAGTATCCCTCTACTTCGTTCAGGTCACTGGAAGTACATCAATGAAACCTAGGTTGTCCGTCACTCATGATATTAGATTTTAAACAAAAATTATTCCAGCAATCCAACTCCCACCCTATTACTAATTATCCAACCCACTCCCCCCCTCGGCGCTCGCGGGGAGGAGCTTCAATGGTTGATATGATACCTTGCGGGATTCGCCACAGCGACCTTTAAGGGAGTTTCACAAACAGGACTATTATACACCTGGGGCACCCCAGGATCCGGACCCATCTCTGTCCAGTCGCCTCACACCCAAACATACGCCACAAGGCTAGAAACTGATAAACCAAAGACGGCCATCCTGGAGACAACCAAGACGGACCCAGCAGACTTTTTGACACTCGGCCCCCCCACGCTAGAGTCAGAGGACGTGCATTTCTCTGCCGGCGGAATCTAAATGCCATTTAGTACAAAGAAGTGCGAGAGTGGAAAATGTATAGCATACCTGCTCCAGATATTGGATAACGCCATTCTTGGAGATGACATTGGGCCTCGAGATCCGGACGCCGTTGACGAGTACGTCGCTCCCCTGTCGAGTAATACGCAATGAGCCGCCTCTCGTGGTTAAGCAAAGACCATCACTCATATCGGGCGTGTAGGAAAGACCGTCGTAGATGAGCCGGTTTAGATCGGCCGACCCTGGTAGATTTGCTGGGTCCAGCACAGAGTCCTGCACAGCGAAGATTGTCACCATATGTTTCGAGGATAGCTGTGTCAACAGATCCGCATTCTGCAATGCTGTGGACCATGAGCGGCCACTAGTATCGGCAAGGACTGTTTCAAGCGCGTGTGGAAGGGTAAAGAATCTTTTTTAACAATGTCAGTCCACATCTGTCGCACCGGTTACTGGGGGTGCACTTACCCGTCACATTTTTTGATGACGCCACCCTCAAAGGGTATCTCGTCGGCATGCACTAACGTGGAGTTTCCGAATCCAGAGGTGATAAGCACTGTGCCATTCTCGCCGACCGTAGGATTTGAGACCACACGAGCGCCTTCGCCAGCGCCAAGGTCAACGTATTTGGTTTCACCCACCAGTGTTGTCTTGAGGGTGGTTGACACACGCTTGATATCCGCTGCACCCTTCGGCTTCTCCGCAAACTGCTGGCTGTTTTGGGGAGCAACTAATACCTTGCGAAGGGCCAATCGCCGTGGATTGTCTCGCAGGTGCCTGAGGAAGTCTATAACGAACTGGGTAGTGGGAGCGAAGACGTAGTATTCTTTGTTTTCCTTGAGACCCTCAAAGACGGATGGTGCCTGTGTTAAAAAGTCTCCGAAGGCTTTGGTCTCAGGGTCCTTGGCGAGTGCTGCAAGTACGGCGTCCTTAAAGCTGCTGGGGGCGGGCTTGTGGTTGGCTACCGTCTGGAGGGGGAGCACTTCGCCGGAGTAGGACAAGGTCACAGGGCTGTTGGAGAGGGTGGCCGTGATAGGGCCATAGGTTGTGGTGACCGGCGCAGCTTCTGTTGGTGCCAGAGAGTCTTCGTTGACCGTAGGGTACGAGGTGGGCTCTGGGTATGTGGTGGTAGGTTTCTTGGACGACGCTTTGTTTGCGTTGGAGCTTGAAACGCGGCTTTTGTTCGAGCTTGAGGCCTGGCTTGCATTGGTGCTCGAGGTTCGGCTTTTGTTCGAGCTTGAGGCCCTGCTTGGATTGGTGCTTGAGGCTCGGCTTTTGTTCGAGCTTGAGGCCTGGCTTGTGTTGGAGCTTGAGGTTCGGCTTGCGTTGGAGCTTGAGACTTGGTTTGTGTTGGAGCTTGAGGTTCGGCTTGCGCTAGAACTTGAGGACCGGATTCCGTTGGAACTTGAGGTTCTGCCTGCGTTCGCGGTTGAGGATAGGCCTGTAGAAGATGCCTGCGTCGAGGGTTGGGCCGTCCTGGAAAAGCTCGCGGGGAGTGTAATACCACTATCACTGGCGCATTTTTGGGGATCCACTCCGTTAGGGCAGCACCACCCGTTAACCAGACAGAAGGTTCCAGATTCACACGCTGAAGCCGTTAATTGCCACACATTGAACCTAGGGTGCATGTAACTTACCATAATTAGCCTTAGGATCACAGCATACCTCCCCTCTTTTGCTATCATAGCAAAGATTACCGCATTGGCTCAATCCATTAGACGCGCAGGAACCACGAACAGTACCACTAGCCACGGGTTTGACCGCACTAGATGTTTGTGTATTTTGGCGAGCGAGGAGGCGGGCGATACCTGGCTGGCTCTCGCCCGGATGGGCGCTACCCATAGGGACGGCAAGGCAGAATAACAAGAGAGGTACCAACATTCTGGAGGAGTGCAGGGCCTGGCTTCTGAAAAGGGAATCCTGAGTAATATTAAGAAGGTAATCGAGGAATTCTGGCGGACTGGGGAATGTCAAGCGGAAGCGCCTTCTTTATACTTGTCCTAGACAAAAGGAGGCTGGTGAGAGAGGAGGTATATTTTCTGTCAGCCCTTAGCGGGGCACCGATATTTCATCACACAGCTCTTTAATTCCTCTCCTGATGTACTTTTTCCTGGCATTGCGCACTTGGCTAGGTCATTCCAGACTCGGAAGTGGATGAACACTCGATTCTCCAATCAATCAAGCTTGATATTCCACCGGGATCATCATACCCGCGGCAGGGGCAAAGCGCCGGAACACACCAGGGGGCAAAATGTCTGTGCGAACAAAAAAAAAGCACTACTTCCCTTTTTAGGTACCGTATCTTAGAGTCTAAACATACAAGTACCGTATACGAATGAAAGAAATTTTGCACGGCCACCCCGACCCCAGTTTGGTCCAATACTTTGCCCGTGATGCGTGTACGGCGAGTGTGTTGTGCGCATGCGTTGCGCGGATTTGTCGCACATAGGTAACCTGGGAAGCGGTGAGTCAAATGACATTTTCTCAACCCTATTGGGAGCGATTCAGTTGCCTTGTTATGCTTTGTTATATCATAGCTAGTTTTTTGTATACAGTCTCTCATGGGGTCGTGACGAATATCAGGAGGTGACGAACAGGGGTATTTGGCAACAAAAAATCGAATTCGTCAAAGGAGGGTAACAAAAAAATACCTGCTATGGATCCCTGTTCGTCACCTCCTGATATTCGTCACGACCCCATGAAAGACTGTATCCAGGATGTCCAGGTCGAAAGCCGCAGCATTATAGGGCAACGCCCGGAGCAATGGAAACAGTGATTGTCCCTTTTGAGAAAGGGAGGTAAGTCGGGCTATGTATCATACTTGGAGAAGATCCCCGTTTTTATTTTCCCAGGTAATAACACTACCAGGAAAAGCCAATCCATAAATACGTTCGCATTAGACAAACTAGCCTCGATGCCCCTTCCAGCATGCACTCACAGAATTGCTTCTCTTTTACCACCTAGTCCGAGATAGTTGATCAATAGAGAGTTTTTACGATAGAAGGCAAAAAAGGATCAGTCTACTCTCGTCCCCCGCAAGAGGTACCGTACACGAAAACGGGGGGTATATTTTGTATGGGTGCTTGGGCACATTTTACTACACATCTCCCCAGTGTTTTGGGGGGTACCTCTTATGGGGGACAAGTATCGGGATGAGAATTTCGGAAAACAAATATAGCATACTTGTAGGGGGGAATGAAAAAGCAAAACTCGATCCGATCTTATTTTTTCTGATAGGATAGCCCCTTTTAGAAGTTGATTTAACTTTTGCATTTTTGATTTTTGTAGTACCGGTAGTGTAAAGCCGGAGGATGAATGAAGCAAGCGTCGCACCCACCCAGCCTGGATACTAGCCACCATTTGCCGTTTGCCCTGAACAACCAAGTTGGCCCCTTTGGCGACGGCTCCTCTAGCGAATGACAGCACTCGGCGACGACCTTGCCTCGCCGTGCCTGAATACGCAATAGGCCTAGTTGCTGTCGCAGCTCAGTGTAACCGAGGCAGCACACTCATATCATCGCCGTCCTAAAGTTTTCGGCTCGCCAGGGTGCCGGTGGACCGACGAAGAGCTGATATTGAAGCGCTAAACTCAGCTTAGCGAGGGGGCCGACGGAGTAGGGAAGGCCATGTTTTGGGCCGAGTTCAGAGACTTTTCTAATTCAGGTTACTCAAATACCGTCCTACCCTAGCTCCAAGGCTCCGATACCAGGATTGCTCTGTGAACAGGGGTAATTCAATAAAATTTATCCTAGCTGAACCTATCCGGCGTGAATAGGATCTTGGAGGGGGGTTGGGTATGAGGTTCATAGTCCATACCGTATGCGCATGCAGTAGTATATATTATGTTAAACGAGAAGAAATTCCGCGAACTCTTCAAAGACAATAGTGAATTTTGATTTTCCAAGGTGCTAAATGGGCAAGCTCGAATGTTTGGTTACCGAGCTCGTTGCTCACCACTACCCCAGTGTTCCCGGACGGATAGTATCCCAGCTACAGGTAGAGTACCAGGGTAAGTCATAAATCGACGGGAGGGAGCGGGAATGGATGGTGGGTTTAGTTAAAATAGGGGCAAGCAATCAACCGGTACGACACTCAACACGGACGCAAAATTCGCCCTTCATACTTGCAGAGAGAATAAGGATCAATCCCCGGATGGAAGATTGATCTCGAGGGGCAAGATGCTAGCTGCTAGTGGGGGTCTCGTTTATTCCATCAACCAATTGCTTTCTCTTTTGATTGCACAGTACCCTACCGAGCCAATGAGGAGTGGAAGCATCTATATTTCCACAAGCGTCATGCAGCGCCGCACCCGAGCATTGGCGCTGTGCTACCTGTAGGGTACAAGGGTAAGTCGGCCACGGTGCCACGAAATGTCTAGGCTTAGTTCCTATTCTAGGACGCGCCCGACTTTTTTTGCCACATACTCGAGTCCAAAAAAGACACAAAACGCGTTTGTACTGTACTGTATGGGCAAAAATCCTACGGTGGTTACCGTCTCGGTGCGCCCGACTTTGGGTACGTGCGGTTCGCTTAGATTGTGTATCTGGTGGCTGGATGCTTACCCGGAACGCAAAATGGCCTCTCTGCATTTCATCACGCCAGACGCCTCCCGATCCTGCCTGGCATGATGCCAGTATCCGGATAGGCGGTCGATCTCCCGTCACAGATGGGAGGTGGTGCAGCGACAAGTCGTGGAAAGTCTCTCACAGCAGCCACGACGAAACCGGTCGAGCGGCAAACAGCAAGAGCAGCAGATATTCATTCACCCAAATCTTACTTTGACAAACCTACTTTTCCAGCACGGTGTCACCGAGGCAAAAGACCCTACCCGCCAAAAAAGAAAAAGAAAAAAAACCCCCCCGGTCTGGTTGTTGCAACAAGCACTACCAAGACTTTAGCTGCACGACCATCATTTTAAGGTTAATCCCGACCGATTGGCATCTTCCGGATCGTCGCCAACTGCAAGGATATCCCGGTATGGTGACACCTCAGACGGGAAAGCCTTGCAATTCAATACCAGCCAATCTCAGACCCTCCCTTCAAAATACAGTACCATCCCAGCAAGAATGCACCCTTTCACCCCCAGATTAAAAATTAGACAACCGATCTCCTGTTTAGGAAAATTGTTGGGCAGGCATCCTGTCAAGCTGTGTTGACATGCATGGTGCCTATTGGCTCCCTCGGCACTACAGTACAAGAAATGGGTTTTTTTAGATAAATTCGCATCTTTTCTACTAGTTGCCTTTTTAAAGAAAGACAAATACCAATAATACCAATATTTATACCAGGCCCGATTTTACCCCCAAATTTTTGTGATTGTGTTTTCTCGCCTACAGGTTGAGGTATTATTTTCCTGGCCGTGGGCGAAATGTTATGTTCTCGCTGGGATAAAAATTTTGGATGGTATTATGTAGGGGGGGTCCGAGATCTGCTGGTATTGAATAGGGTTTCTCAGACTGCTAGCTGCATCCATGTCGGTATGTGTGCATCTCGGTCCGGCCCTTGTTTTGTGTGGGTGGATGCCTTGGACCCATGAGACAGGCAGATTCCGCTCTTTCCATTTACGGTCACATTATGCTATGGCTAAGCAACGTTCCACCAATAAAAGCTTCAAATTTCACTAGTTTTACTGGGATGAATGACGGGGCCAAACCTGGATGAGGGACGAGCGGAATCTGTGTGTCTCATGCGTTGAAGGGATCCTACTCTCTGCACTTGCGGAGAGGGAGGTGCAGGTACCGTATTTTCTGTGAATTCGCTGGCTCGCTAATCTTGCTAATCCCGGGATTCACTAACCGCGGTTCTTACGAAGGACTCGTGCCTTCTCATACAAATCTTTCTTGGAGACACGGGTTACGTTATCCGACTTTTACTTGTAGTGACCCCCCGGCCGGGTAAACGGCAGCATTCGGACAACAGGGAACAACCCACCCAAACCTGAACGGATGTGAGACATGCGCAGACAGACCGCCTCCGACTACCCGTCTAACTGGGCCTTCGATTGGACAATGGGGCTCGGTTGGGGCGCCGGGAGATCCTCATGTCCTTGTACAAGGAAAAACAAATTTCCCCAGAGTGAGTTCCCAAAGCGAACACGAGATTCCTCACTTGTGGGCAATAATGGGTGGATACATCTGTCCCGCGGTCTAGAATTCCTCTTTGGATTAAAAGTGGGGGGAAACACAGGGGAAAAATACGGTATCCCCTCAGAAGCAAATTCAGGCCCGACCCGTATCGGGAGAGGCAACTCCAACGACCAGCGCGAGGTCCAATTGTTCAAGTTGTTATGGTATCCACGGCATAGCGAGAATACATGTATAATTAATCCCTGTTCTATATATATATAAAAGGTCTATGGGCGTTCTAGCCTCACCGCGGACTCGCTTCGTCGTGGGTTACTCTATAGCTCTCGCCCCTGCGCCTTTTCCCATTGCCCTGATGCCTGATTGAATACCGCTATGTCGGATTCGGATAGAATACCGGATGGATGAAGGCCCCTTGTGCTCCAGTACTCGGGCGTAAGGGTATTTCGGGCGAGGTAAGACAAGTGCTCGTCTACTGTAGTGTGTTGCTCTAGAAAGCGCCACTTCTCCTTGCGGAAGTTCACATGACTTTTTGCCGACGCCAAAATAATCCTCATCGGCCATCACTCGAATTTCCTCCGTTGTTTGGACCTCATTCAAATTCCACCCCTGGTAACGGTGGTGCGTCCGACCTTTTCCCTTGCTACTCCCAAATATTGGATGAACTTCTGAGGGACTTCTCGGGAGTCGTTCGCTTCCTTTAGGCTACCCCGGCTTCTCCTCGGTGGTGGTCGTGGCTCAAGGCGTATTGACAATTCACACTTTTTTTTTCTTTGGAAGGACTGAGCATATTTTAAAACATGAATAATTGAACAGTATGTTATGAAGTCTAAACCTCCCTTTTCTGGAATGGTGGCAAAAAACCCAGCCAAAACCCAGCCCCTTTCCCCCTTCCGAGACAGAAAAGAAAACAAAAATTCTTGATCATAAGCCCAACGACGTAGCACACCGGTTCAGTTATCGGTATACAGCCCCTCCTAGATGATATGCTAGCATGCTGTTATGCGGAACGCGCTATAACAACGCTTGATTTTGATCCGCCGCGTTAGTCAAATTGTGCCATTGTGCCCCGGGCAGTGGGGGATATGAGTGCAAGCTTTCCCCGGTTCAAGTTTTTAACTGGCTAATAAGTATAATTGGAGGTTCATAGACGTGGCAGACTTAATGTTGGCAAGCAAGTCACCCTATGGAACATGTTCCGGGCATGCAGAACCCGAAAACAGGGATCAAAGATCTGCACGGCAAGATGTCCGCCGTAATGAAACCTTATTGAACTCTTCTAAACTATCCAACTAGCTAGCGAGTTATCGCATCACAGCATGAGATGCTTTTTCCAGCCCCGGGGCCCCCAGGCCTACCCGGTAGTCCCTTTGCTCAACCCGCGTATCCAAGCCCTCATCCGGGTACTCGATTCGGATCCAGATATTCAGGCTTTTCATGCCCGGAACGGGTGGGGGGATTACATGCTTCCCCCTTATGGCTTCTGTCACCTAATTTCGGCCTGTAGGGCGCCAACTAGAATATATCAGCCCTGCTCTGTCATTCAGCTAGCCTACTACCCCTTTCCTAGGGTTCACGGCACCGGCTGCTGCTGTAAAAACTCCGGTGATTCGCTACCTTGGCCACGAATTTAATCTCCGGGTTTGGAGGAGAGAGGTCGTGGGGGTGGGTATGGCGAGGGGTTAGAGCATTCCTGTCACGGTAGAAGATCAGCATTCGGGGCAAATTATTATTAGACCTCCCCGGCACACGCAATTCAAACTAGACCTATCTTAAGCTAAAGAGGATATTATGGATTTTGAAAAGGCCGTCGGTGGTTGTCTGTGCGTACTTCCTCGGTTGCTTTTTTGAGATATAGGCCAAGGGCGATCTATAATGCAACTTGTGCGCAACGGGGTTCAATTTCCCCTCGGAGAGGGGCTTCCGGTCCTCTACTTTCTTTTGCACCTGCGGCCTATACCGGTATGGTACCTGAGCTAAAGGCTCCTACTGCCAGTCGACGTGCGACCACCCATTTTTTAAATTTAACTGCGGCAAAAAAGAGGAAGAGTTTTTGAGTAATATGTTGTGCAAAGCCAGGGTGTATTTGTACCGTGGCATGCTTCAAGAAATCCAACCATTAATAGATAATTCAATTTAAGCCATAGCTATCAGAATGACATGGTAAATCCTGACATTCTCCCTCGCGCATTGGGTGTCAAATATTGTGTCTCCCCTACATCAGTCAGCATGGGTAGGAATGGAGGAAAATAGGGGATTCGGAGTTTCACTTTCAGAAAAAATTGAACTTCGGCATGCCCAGATTGCATAATAGATCGCTCATGGCATATGGGTGAAAAAGAAAAAAAAAAGCTGAGAAAATACGCACAGACAATTACTGACGGACGACCCTTTCGGAATTGATAGTGCGGTAGCCGATTGCAGGATTGTTTTACTGCGCCAGCACATGCTCGTTAGGCGCCAGGTACCCGAGAGCAGGGATTAGCGCAGTGTGTAGCAAGAAATTCGTACTACTCCGGGCGCCCGTTTGGGCTCATGATCACTGCTTTCCTGTACTTCTTGCCTCCTGCAGGTATTTAACTTAAGGGAGCCTCCACCTTTTACTATCTTATAACCCTCGGATAACCCATTTGATCACTTTAATTCCTTCGCCTTGTTTCTCCAACTCGGGCGCAGAATCTGAGCTCCAGTCCCCCCAAGTGCGAGGAACTCTTCTAGCTGCTATAGCTTTTTTCGGGCCTGAATTTATTACGATTGAGCAAATTTAACGGATAAGAGGTAAGATAAATATCTGTATATTCGGTAGCGACCCTGGTGGAGCTCGGTTAACATACTGACAACGAGGAAACAATAGTTCTTTTTCCATCTCTGTTCCTAGCGTCTTGCCCGTATTATATCGAGGGTCCTGCAGTTTGGTGATCGGGCACGCAGTGTATCGACTTCACATCTCCCGGAGATTCCCGAACACTCTCGTCACGGGTAGCATTAGCCACACAGCTCCCCCATCAATCCTGCACTTTCCATCCAGCATTACCTGTTGCGACAAAAACAGGGCGAAAGCCTGGGATTATGGACGTATTCACCGACGTCGATGAGGGAAACTTCCTCACTTACCACCTGTTTCGACGCCCCACTGGGACTAGCGCAGGCTTTGAACAGTCCATAGCCGTGTCTAGCAAATGGGGTCAGAAGCTGACAGCCCTCTATTCGATATTTGTCACGCTGCTCTTCATTTTTTCTTGGGAGATTCTCAGCATTGTTGTGATAGCCTTCTCAAACTCCATTAAGAAGCGCAGAAAGGCTCTCGACAATCGGTCCCCCTGCACTTCTGATAACATATTAAGCGGAATAGGCTTGGTTGGCTTTTGGAATGCCCGCGAGCCACTTGTGGCGACTACCTTCATGATTGGCTACATATTCCGACTAATACGTGAGGGGTGCGACATCCCCCGCCAGACGTTTTGGTTGTTTTCGTTAGCGTTCTTATGGCTAGTGGGGACCTATGCGGCGAGTGTGTTGGTAGCTGCAGAGCTGATCTCAGGAAATGTTGCGCCGGCAAACCCGAAAAAGGTTTATGTGCCAGAGTTCCTGGGGACGGATTCAGCGGACATTATGCGCCTGCAGGCCCTGCGAGCGCCAGCCGCGCTGCGATCTCTGGGAAGTGCTGAGGCCGCAGGTACTGAACACACTATCAGGAAGCGTTTCTTGTTTGACCCCCATCTTGCGAGCGGAGCCTCCCGACAGTATTTTGGCTACACCTACACGGTGACCGCCCACGACATGGGTCTCCAGAAATGGTATGACCTTAAGCAGGAGGTGAGTGGGGAGTGCGACGTTGACAGCAGCTGGTTCTCGAAAAATGTGGCGGGGGAGGATCTCGATGTGTATCGTCCTTGGGGCCTGGAAAACATGACCGTGGGTGTTGTCTATGATGGCGAGCGAAAAACTGCTCCCTACGCAACAGCCTTTGCCTTCCCTTACGCGCAAACGGATTTCTTGACCGATCAGCCTGCCAAACACCGGTACGGAATTATCGTGCACTCTAGCCACCGAGCTAGTCACCGCCCAGGAACAGATCCATTGTACAAGACTGAGCCATTCATTCCTCGCGACAACGACTCAGATGCGCGGATCGTAGACCAGCCCGGAAACCGTGTCATGGGAGGCAGGCCCGCTCTGTCGTGTTGGCAGCAAGACGTGTGGTCTTACAACGGAACACAGTTCAAGAATATTTACGAGCTGACCGATGAGGCCAATATTAATTTTCCTGTGGGATGGGTCAAACAATTGCAGTTCGATTTTGCGCTTCCACGTATCATTGACGTGATCAATTCTGCTGGATCGTCTTCTCTGGCAAGCTCCACAACGTTCGTCGGTGGACGGTTCGATGCGGAAACCGCAAAGATTTCAACTGACATGAAGCGGCTGTTTACCGCTACGTGGATTTCGTCAGCACACACCTTCCGCAACATGGTCATGGTCGGCCATGATCAAAACATTGACAATGGGGCTTGGCAAGGGAATGATCAACCCGAGAAGGGAGTGGACCTCTTCGTGGTTTCGACGCCAAAGGTAGCGACGCTCCGGTTATCGGTTTTAGTTTCCATCCCCGTTCTCCTGTTTTCTTCTATGCTCGCACTGTCGATTTTACAGTGTTACCTCCGGTGTACGAACAAGTACGAAAATATATATTTTGTTGAGGGCACCCACCTCTTTGCGCGCGCGCATGTTCCAGCGAAATTCAATGAGACGGAGGGATTGCGAGGTATCATTGGAAAGTGCAAAGAACAGTCAGGGGATTTTCCTGAGTGGGCTATTCCGGAGGTGAAAGGTGGTTCCGTGTCATCTGGCCCCGAGCAACCTGGCGGGGGCTAGGGGCCTCCGGGCTAAGCTTTTCACTCAATGTCTTAAACTCTCCTACAACTATCAAGTCCCGTTTCACTTTTTTGCCGCCTTTTCATACCCACCATGTATTGGAAGAAGAATCTCACAGGCTCTGGAAAAAAGGTTATTTCATCATCAGTTTTCGCGGGGAATAGGAGAGTGGGAGTGTGGTGGTACTGTGATGCATATTTCTCTTTTGTCCTTTCATCTCTGGGGTTGTCAGTCTTTCCATTCATCATTGCTGTTATTGTCTGTTAACAAAATTAACCGTGGACAAACGATCCATGGCAACGCAACGCAACCCTCCTCACCACCTCTCATTTTCAACACTACCTAAAGATATTCCTCTGGATCAAATGATAATTCCTAC
>Ga0307510_10006672_pt1 | contig 13765 bp, 19 predicted proteins | sample 12_EM_MG_FD_207224 | JGI IMG/M metagenome (GOLD analysis project Ga0307510, IMG submission 207224) | Populus trichocarpa ectomycorrhiza microbial communities from riparian zone in the Pacific Northwest, United States - 12_EM | ecosystem: Host-associated > Plants > Roots > Unclassified | place... | reverse complement strand
TTGATTATCTGCTAGAACGGGACAGGTTCATGTGCCCACCCCATGGATATGAGGTTGGTTCCAGCCATTGGACTTGGGCGGACATGACTAATGGCGGAACGCATGTAGGACTTAACCTTCAGATTCCTTGCCCCCCAGATTGCGGACGCTATATACGGCAAGTATTTTGACGGAATCAAAATGCAAGGCATGCTGGACCCTAAGTTTCTGAAGGGCATAAACGGTACGATGGTCTGTCTGACATGTGCAATACTGTGCCATTCACTACGGGCATTGCAAACCGGGGTATATAAGAAACCCCCCAACTTCAATCCTGAAGTAGTTGGAGGTGGGAGAGTCCGAATCATTGCCTGTTTTTTGATAACCGAGTCCACTAATCATGAAAAACGCAAGATCGTTTTATCCTGCAGAAGAACACGTGGCGCGGGTTCGCCCGGGCGACGCAGGACATGTTTATATTAAACCTTCGTCAGAAGATCGCACAGAGGCTCGAGAAACAGCATAGTATCCTGCAGCAGAGGAGAGTGGGCTTCTCGGACGATAATGACGCCGTTTATGCAGAACTGAAGCGTCAGCTAGGCAACCAGACTCCAGGATATCCTGCCCTACCGAGACAGATGCCGATTGACACCCACGTCGGCGGCCTGGGGGGGCTCGAGGATATTCAAAATCGGTCGCAGGAGACGGAAACATCACTGGATCTCAGTCAAACGTCGATTGACTGCGAGCTAACGTTTCTGGATTCAGATGGGTCGAATCATGGGAGTCTTGACAACGCAGGGTGGGCTGTCGACTCTCAAATGAGCAATCGCTTATCGCTCAGCCTGCAGTATTCCCAGAGGGGAGAAGCTGGGCCGGGGGCGTCGCCGGCGGTGGAGGAAACCAGTGGCCGGCCGGATGGTGCGAATACCACGCAGGGTGCTTAAGGGGAGGTGGTACGTGTAGGTAGATTTAATTTTTTGTCTTGTGATGGGACTCGCAGAAGTGGGGGTAATAAAGGTCATATGCAATAGTCACATGGTATCATAGTAGATACTGTAGTATAGGGGGTCGGGATGAGTGCAATAAATTATGAGCAATATCACGATACCTTTCGGAAAACGAACTTGAATCTAGAACATGGGAGAGTGTTATGCAGAGGTCCAGAATAGTGGCTATGTGATCAGTGCGTGCAGATGGAGGGCGGGAGTATCGTGAGTTTGGAAGGCGCGACAAGAAGTAACCAGTGTCTGGAAGGATCAGGTAAATAGTGCGGAGGGTATAGGTATCGGGACGGGGAAGGCGCACACAACAGACGCTAGGATGGCGTCAAGGCACGATGGCGTAGTGTCGGAAGGCGTCAGGACATGATACCCGAGCGCCGGAAGACGTCAGGACATGATAGGCTAGCGTCGGAAGGCCTCAGGATGCACAGGACGTAGGGTGCGTTTCAGGACGTTGTCAGGACGAAACGGGACCTTGAGTGAATCTTCTGGACGCGGCGTCGGATGGACGTCGCATCCAGAATGGCAGTTTATGTCCTGTGGGTCCTGTGGGTCCTGTGGGTCCTGTGGGTCCGACGCACAGGCAGAGGAATAAATCTTTTGCTGATATGCTCAGTGGTGACAGGCTGAGCAAGCTGGGCACTTCTTGCATTTGCTAAAGCATGCCGCCAGATATCAGAAGCAGTGGAAGTAGAAACACCAGTGATAACTTCGATTTTGTTAAATGTCATCGGAATATCCAGACACCTTAAGGTGACTATGGCTGCCCGGCGCCGGGGGGTGATTTCCTTTCCCATCTGATTATTAGTCTAGGCTCCAGGGACTAATAAAGTAGCATTCTGAATATTTTTTTACCTTTCTTAACCATAGCGCCCACCATCCTGGAACCTTTTTCACTGTTGTACTAGTATAACAAATAGAGGTGATGTTGTGGGATATGAGGAACTTGAATTGTGTGGATACACGAAACCTCAACCTGGCCTCTTGGGCATATCTTGGCACTGGATAAAAATATCTTGGCGCCAAGACATCTGGATACTTGTGAAATTTGGTAGTACAGTGCCAGCAGGTGGAACTGGGAGGTGGGTGAAGGAAGGATCGTCAGCAGGCTAGCCACAGCCGACAAACAAGCCATAGCACGGGCGTTTGGGACGAGGACGAAACCGAGCTGGACCGAGATGTTAATAACCAAAGCTTTCCCGACCAGAGGAACAAGCCCAGCAATCCTAGGCCTACTTTGACCGTGAGTCCGACACCGCAATGCCAGCAGTGAACCAAGCGAGAAGCTTTCCGTCCTTCCAAAATGCCAAGCAAGGTGCAAAACAAGTGTGGGGTAAGGGAGAGAACCGAACTTCATGAGTAGGAGTCAATGACGAACAGGAACAAGAAAGGAGCGGAGGCCAACAGGCCTCAGAATAGGATGCAAGGTGGCTTAACGTCAACCCCTGGGCAGCAGCCATCGTGGGAGAAGAGAGGTGGGTGGGGGAAAGTTACGATGATTTCCCATGGTGTTGAGATTTCGCCAGAGGTGCAGGAGAGACAGTTCATGGCCATCTCTTGGTCAGTTTTTTTTTCTTTTTTCTTTTTTAAATCAATTATTCATTGTTAAGGTACAAGAACTCGCATGCATCGTGAGATATGGCGTAAAGAAAACCTTAATTCCAACAACCGCCCACTTCACCTCTTCATGGGAAAAATCAAACACCCCGAATCCATAGGAAAAATCCCCCTCGCCTAGCACCTAAGACAATAATACCTCAAACACGTAAGGAAACAATTCATAGAGACGTACAGGAGAGAGACCCAAACCCTTCAGCAGGCTCCCCTAAAACAAAAGAAAGGATTGGCTCGCGAAGGCCCGATAGGGCCCCAGGGAGAGGATGTGTTATCGCCGACACGAGAGAAAACCACTGGACTTGTGGGCCGAGATTGTAACCATAAACGTACGGTCGCGCCTGTAATTACATCGATCCAAGGCATTGGACACCAGTCAGGGAGATAGTGCAATACCACGACTGGGCGTAACCGAGGAGTGGACGAACGATCGGGGAGCATGAGGAGGCAGTAAGGTGCCAGCTGCTGTAGCAGTAACGGTGCAAGCGGACAGAACCGGGAGGTGGGAGAGGGAAGCATCGCGAACAGGCTAGCCATATCCGACAAACAGGCCATAGCAAGGGTTTTTGGGACGACGACAAAACTGAGGCGAGACCGAGATGTTACTAACCGAGGCTTTCCCGATCAGAGGTACAAGCCCAGCAAGCCAAGGCCTACTTCGACCGAGAGTCCGACACCGTAACACCGACCGTGAACGAAGCGCGAAGCTTTCCGACTGTGCAAAATGCTAAGCGAAGGTGCAAAGCAAGTGTGGGGTAAGGGGGAGAACTGAACATCATGAGCAGGTCAACGACGAACGAGAATGAGAACCCCAAGCAGGGGAGGCCGACAGGCCTCAGAAGAGGAGGGAAGGTGGCTTAACGTCAACCCCTAGGCAGTAGCCATCGTGGGAGAAGAGAGGTGGGTGGGGAGATGTGACGATGATTTCTGGTGGTGTTGAGATTTCAATCGCCGGAGGTGGAGGCGAGATGGTTCGTGAACCATCTCTTGGTCAGACCCAAGCTCCTTACATACGCATCTTCCCACAACCCTAACCCTAGTGACTCATCACCTTGCCTTACATAGCCACTATAACTCATAGTGAGTTATCGCGTGAACTCCATCTGTTTGAAACACGTCAGTCAACTGTGCAACATCCTTCAACCAATCAAAACCCCCATAAACCAAGCCTGGTGCCCCAATGTGTCACACGCGTAAAACTCTTGACTCGTGATCTGAGTTATGTGCTAAATCATTCCATCATATGACGTCACAATCACCCATCATGCAACCTTCCACCAATCATATTTTAACGATAACTAGCATGTGGGCCGTCATGTCAAAACCATAGGTCAAGTGACGTCATAGTGTAAAACCAACATACCTTATGACTAATAAGTATTAGTCATGTGAAATCTGCCTTGCTTAGTCATGATTTGTGACTGATGCTACAAGATACAAGATGTTATTGGAGTTTAGGTATCTGGTGTAGGAGAAGGTATCAGGGAGTATTCGTAAAGTCAATTTCCAGGCAAGCAACGGGTACGTGTAGAAAAAGTGACTGGTGGTTGAAATTAGGGTCCATACCAGAGGTGGCCCATTCTGCTAGTTCCAAGAGACTATTAAGGCTATTCAAGTACATGTTAAAGACCTAGAGGATATTGGTGGTATTAGGACTCTTCTCCAATCAGACCACCTGCTCTCTGCCTCATGCAGTATGCTACAGGTTCTCAGCCATCTATCCCTACTTAATCCTACTACTTCCAAGATATTGTCAGATTCTTCACACCAACCTGGTATCACACAGCTACTTGTTGATTTTTGCTAACATCTCCATTTGCGATTAGTTTAGTTGACAGACAATGGAAAAAAGAACCCCTGTATTCAAGTTTGCCAACCCCAGGAATCTCTCTAATACACCTGGCCTACAAGCAATTAATACCCACTGCAGGACTCATAGGACAACATGGAATTCTTTCAATCCACACTCCTTGCCTGGCTTCAACATTTATGCTGCCTGAATGTGCACACATACTCTTCTTTCCCCGCTTCCTTCAAAAACAACCTCGCTCCTGTCTGCGATATTTGTGCTGTTGTAATTTATCTGACGCGTGCACTTCTCCTGCTTCCTTTGGCAAATCTCCTCCAGTCAGTCCCCAATGTTTGTGCTGGCCAAACGTACTCCACCCCTCCTATTCTCCCACCTCTTTAAATAATCCGTTGGTATGGTGAATAGCTCTTACCCACTCCGTATCTCGAACAGATTTGGTTATACATTCGCTGCGTGTTTGGTCAAACTAAAAGTCATACTATCCGTGGGCTTCAGCCTGTCCAAAATCCTGTTCTCAAAAACATTCTTGAATAATATTTCAAAATCCCATGGTTCCTTACATCCGGCTGTTGGTACTGGTAGAATCATAGCAGAGAAGGTTTTTCTTATCCTTGCCCCGTCTTCACGTGCCTGATATATGGATATGGTCACCTATAGGTTACTAACCAAAGGCTTCATGAGCTTAGCCTCTTTTTTAAGATCCATCAGTCGTTACGCCAAATGGTTAATGTCAGTGGTAGTCATGATACCTTCAATGAGGACATGTTCCTTGGTACGTTGGCTAATATGTGAGATGTCTTCCAATAATTTGTTGTTTGACTCTTTGTCCACTGTTTTTGGAGTCTCTCTCGCAGTAATGCATACAAACGGTAACAATCCTATAGTTCTGATATTATCTTGAGACAGGTAACGACCTTACCTACTGATATCTTGAGTCTTCTTCCTATCTCTTCAGATTGTACAGAGATTTCTTGTATTCTTGGAATCTCATTATCTCCTCAGATATTACGGGACTGTCATCCTGTCAAATAGAAGTATCTTAATAGTCCTATATTATCGACGCACGTCTTTAGAGTGTCACACCAGGCTTAGGAGTTGTGAGTTGGTTTGTAGTGTTTTAGTAGAATTCAATAGTATAAAGATAAAGAGAATCGCATTGATACTTCTTAGTATAGAAAAGTACTTAAATGGTGGCATGAAGATCTTGTGTCTTGGTCAGAACCAAGCTCCTTATAACGGCATCTTCCCATAACCCTAACCCTGGTGACTCATCACCTCGTGTAACATAACCTCTATGGCTCATAGTGAGTCATGGCATGAAATCCATTAGCCGACTCCTCCAAGGCAACTGCGCAACATTTTAACCAATCAAAACAGATAAACCAAATCCTGTGCTCGAATGAGTCACCTGCGTGGAACCCATGACTCATAATCTGACTCATGTGCGAAAGTCCTTACATCATTTGATGTCACAATCTTGAGTCATGAAGCCCTCAACCAATTATAATATAACGATTAGTGGTAAGTGCAGTCTCATGTGAGAACAATGAGTCAAGTGACATCATAGTGTAAAATCAACATACCTTTATGACTAATAATTATTAGTCATGTGAAATCTGCGAGGCTTAGTCACGATTTGTCACACAATCATAAGAATCCTTGTAACGCTTTCTGCGTGTTAGAGCCACAGGTCTGCATCGGCAATCAAGTCATTGAGCCTTTCACTAAAAGCCGTCCTACAAACCATTGATGGAAACTTTGATCCCTGCAGTTTGACATATGCATCTGGCTGTTTCTCAGATAATCCAGTCCAGTCGTCTGTAAACCCAGCAAACGCTATGCAATGTTAGACAAAATACTATGCAGATTTATTTGCAAACTTACTGGCTCCAGAATTCACGTTCATCATGTCCCTGGCTTTTGAGATGCCAACTTTTTCAACTTCTATTCCAAAAGCGCTTTTCATGAAAAAGCCTTGAAGTGAGTCGTAAGTAACAGTTGACATCCATTTTATAATGAAATGTTTGGTCAAAAGATTGTATTCAAACCGGATATCCTTCAAGTTACTGTCTAAGAGGTCAGGATTTTGGGTATTCCTATTCTTCAAGTCTTTTTCAGAAATGTCTGGACAACAAGGCTCTCAGCCATAATCTTCGCGGAGCTCAATAATATGCTGTTGCCAAAGGCCACGCAGTGGGAAAATGGTTCTCATTGTGGCGGCAGGATTTCATTAGCAAAACATTTGTTCCTCTGCCTGTGCGTCAACCAAAGAGGACGCACAGGACACCCAGAATGCACAGAACGCCCAGGACGCACAGGACGCCCAGGACGCACAGGACGCCCAGGACGCACAGGACGCCCAGGACGCACAGGACGCCCAGGACGCACAGGACGCCCAGGACGCACTGGACGCACAGGACCTAAACTCTGATTCTCGATGCCACGTCGATGCCACGCTCAGGTCTCATGTCCTGATGCCTTCCCAGACTAGGCCCCTGTGTCCTCACGCTATCCGAACGTCTGTTGTATGCCTCTTCCCCATCCTGATATCTATAGCCTTCCTATCATCGTCCTAACCTCTGCACTATTTACCTGATCGGTCTAGATGCCAGTTACTTCTTGTGCTCCTGCCAGACTTGCGATACTCTGGCCCTCCATCCTGACACACTGATCACAGAGCCACTATTCTAGACCTCTTCCTCACGCTCTCCTATGTCCTAGATTCATGTTTGTTTTACTAAAATTATCGTCATCTTGCTCATGGTTTATTGCCGTCATCCCGACGCCCAAGACTATTGTATCTACTACTATGTGACTATTGAATATAACCTGTATTACCCACTCTTCTGTGCGTCACATTACTAGAAAAAAAAGTTGAATCTACCTACACTTACCACCTTCCCTTAATCACCCTCCATGGGATCAGCACTAGCCTGCCGGCCACTGGTTTGCTCAAGCGCCCCAGCCCCCCCAGGCCCAGGTCTCCGCACTGAGGATTCTCCAAACTGAGCAATAACCCATTGCTCATTTCACAGTCAATAGCCCCGCCTGTGTTGTCAAGACTCCTATGATTTGACCCACGATCCGAATCCCCAAATGTTAGTAGCTCGTGGTCAATGGACGTTTGACTGAGATCCCGTGATGGGTCTGTCTTCTGCAACCGATTTAGACGATCCACAAGCCCCCCAGGCCGCTAGCGTGTGTGTCAATCCGCGTCTGCCTTAGTATAGCAGAATCTACCGGTGTCTGAATGCCTGGCTGGTGCTTCAATTGGGCACAAATGCCTTGGTTATCATTCCTGAAGCCCTCTCTCCGCTCTTGCCTGATGTTATAGTGTTTCTTGAGCCTCGGTGCGACTTTCTGATCAATGATTGATATATACATGTCCTGCATCACCCAGAGGAACTCTCGCCACGTGCTCTTCTGGCGGATAAACTGATCTTGCGCTTTTCACGTTTAGTGGACTCTGTTATCAAAAAACAGGCAATGTTTCGGACTCTCCCACCTCCAACTACATCAGCAAAAATAATACCCTGCGTTCTGTGCGTCCTGTGAGTCTGACGCACCTGACGCCGGAACGCAAATCGCGAATCAGGAGGCAACGTCCGACTGATGTTGCATCCAGACTTTGCGTTACTTGGTGCCTTCCGTCCTGACGCAATCAGGACATGGACCACTACGTCCTGTGCGTCCTGACTACGTCTGGTGCTGCACTACTCCGTCCTGGCGACGCCTGATCTAAGGGTCTCCTGCCCTGACGCCGCCTGATCTAATACTCTCCCGCCCTGACACCGGTTCCTTCTCACCAAACGTCAGGGCTTGGTGCATCTTCCCACCTCTCGTCCCGATCTTTTCTGCTCCTGCCTCCCTCGTCCGGATCACACGATCCTGCTCTCTCCATTCATGATGTCTCGCTACTTCTTCCTGATCTTACCCCCTATACATGCCGCGTCCTGACCCAATCGTGACTCTATCAGACGTCGCCTTGTGTTCTCAGATCCATCGTGAACTAAGTCTAATACTATTCTCTTATTCCTAATGCTCTGAATTCCTTGAGTTGACTTGACGTCCTCATATTAAGACTAAGCTCCTCCGAGTACCATTTCTCACATGTGAGAGAAACCGCATCCCAATATTATTCATTACTGCTACTCTACATACACATGCTCAATGTCCTAAATGCACGCATCATTGCTCCCACAATACCCCGGCTCTATATTCAATGGCTCGCTATGCACAGCAGCGTCCTATGGCGACTCTAGATCTCCAATGCTGAGGGCGAGTTGTCGCAAAGTAGTAGGAGTCATCGTATTGTCTAAGGTTAGCCCCACAGCCACCTCCTGTGAGCCGTCCGGGGTCTGTCGATCGGAATCGAGAAAGCTGAGGAGTCGCGTTGCCGTCTGGCTCAAATTGAAAGACGTGACCGTTTCTTGTGAATCGATTCCTTTACCCGGAGCGCCCGCCAGGGCCCCAATATCTGGGTTGCTTCGGGTTTGAATCTGAATCCGTGGAGTCGCACGTGCGGGGGCCCGACTCGAAATCTGACTCTCTACCTCTGCAGCGACTGCAGCCCAATCGTCAGGAAACCCTTCACAGCGATCTTCCTGCACCCGGTGCTCCTTCTTGATCTTTGCTTTGATGGTCTCGGGAATGTTCTGGAGGATCATAGTCTGTACCCAGTCTGGGCAAGAGGCTCACGTCTGGCGCTGCCGGCCAAAAAGGTCTTCCGAGCTCAGAGTCATGTTAGCATCCGAGCCGGAACGAGAGAACACCAGGTTCGGGGTCAGGCTCACCTCCTAAGGCCTCCGGCTTGAAGTCGCATGTTTCAAGATGGACTCCTGTTTGCCATGCTCGCAGAGTATAGCAGAGTATGGCACAGGTTAAGCAAACCATGGTGCCATTGATGCGATCAAGAAAATCGGGTTCGGAAATCCGGCACATTTTCTTGCCCTTGAAGTACTTTCCCCATATTGCGTCTGGGATCTGGGGCGCGAGGAATCGATTTGTTACTTGATGCGTCAAGTTCATACGCATTAGTTGTGGCCGGGCTCACGACTTAGCGCACACAGCTGATACCCTCTCGGGCAGCACATAAATCTATCCCTGTCAAGGAGGTAGTCCACTCTACGCGCAATCGCCGTCGGGTCTTGTGGGAGATCGTACAATCTTCCAATGTTGTCCTTTACATGGTAAACAAACTCAGATCTTACTGTAGAGTGTCTCGCGCGTATTGGTCAGATTTAGTAAGCACCCCCGGCGACGTGGGTCATGTTGGAGTATCAGCGTCCACTTACTATTTTTATGGATGCCTCCGATGCTTCAATATTTCCTGCGTCGGATATGTCATCGAGAGCTTTCAGCCAGCATCGGTGGACCTCGGACATCAAAGTAGCGGGTGCTGGAAGAGGATTAACACACAGGGTGTACCGGAGAATGAGAATCTTGGCCCGCGCAATTACGGCAGCCTCGGCTCCTGTGGCTGTATTTCGCCATGAGTTAGTACCAGGCCAGATGTGCTCGTGTCGTGGCGTACTCAAATCGCTGGGAGGACACGAGCTTCTGGCTGCAGACGTAGTGGCACAGTGGGTGGCCAGCGGCGACGAATACGGTGGTATACTGGAAGATGTGAACGTCGGTGGAGTGTACGCACTACCTTGGATTATATGTCGTAGAGCAGCCAGGGTACGCCTGACCGGCACTGCCCCCTGCGATCCGGAGGTGGTGGAAACTCGCACAGTCGAAACCCGGTTGTTTCCTTGTCGTCTCTCCGCAGTTCGTGAGCGGCAACGAGTCCCTGGTGCAGTGTCGTCACTTGGAAAATCATTGTCTTCTGCATCTGTTAGGCGCACGGACTCCCCGTAAGGATTTACAGGGCCAAGTTACCCTACCTTGACGCATATCAACTTCGAAGGAAAAAGATAACACCCCCCTCCAGCCCCGGCGTTGGGACGGCGCGTCATCACTGGCCGCCAGGGTAGTTGCGTCCCAACACCAAAGACCACTATCAACGAGACACATCTTATAACACCGTATACGTCGCGGCCGTCTGTCCGACCGGATCCTGTTCGCAGGATATATGAGGGGAGACCTCCGGGCACCTTATGCAAGTGGAAGCAGGTGAATCGGACGACGGTGCATAAAGTCACAGACCCTTGAAGACAGACAGTGGAAGGAGTGGGTCGAAGGTAACGGGACGCTTTGCACGCAAGTTAGTCCCCTCGTAACCACAAAGTCGTGTGGGGTATGAAGGAGGTAACTATGCCCAGTAAGTGGATCAGGTGCATCCACAGAGGACAAGTTGGTAAAAGATGGAGTCCGAGGGAAAATGCCTATAGGTTCGATCCCGAGGACAAGTCGTGTAATGCCGGAAGACAAGAATACGAGATGCAGTCGCATACAGAATTCTCGACGGAACCAACCAAAGAAGAATGGCCATCTTCTGTCCAGCGAGTTAGACTACCCTCGGTGAGCACGAGGGCTAGATAATTCGTAACCATTATTCAGTTGTCAACGGATAAACGGATGAGCTGACACCTGACGTGGTCTCCACACCATCAGGAATAACAGAGGCGCAGTCCGATAAGTTGACCATGGGAGCAAAAGGTGTGATAGAGAATTTTCAGGGTCTACGAGTGTTCGCACTCAGGTGAAGTTCGCAGAGTTGCGGGCAAGGTACTTAGTTAGTATAGAGTTAGCATGTATGCCGCGATTGCTCAGATGCGGAATATAAATATCGAAGCATCTTCGCTGCTATTAGACACACCAAGCACGGAGAAAAGATCTTATCAATATAATAAGTTATTCTACACTTTTATATCGTTACCAATACTTCGAAGATCTATACCGAAGCGAATTATTATATCTAGCCTACATTACTCGTGTCTTCTTAACGAGTTCTCCGATATAATTACGATCAAGGTCTTAGCTGTCGGAATACCTCACGCCGAAGCTACCACGTAACACTTTTGCCATCCCTTGTACTTGAGCTGGCCTGCTGGCATTGGGTAAGAATGAGAGGTAAAGAGTGTAGAGAAGAGTCTAGTATTGGGGCTTATAGGTAGTCCGCTGACTAGGGATGGTAGTCTGTTGGCTGGGGAGGGTGGTCTGCTGACCAGGATGGTTGGAGAACTGAGATAGTATGTGTCTGGTATCACATGTACTAGAAGCCCCTCGACCGACCGGTCCAGCGCATCCTTTGATGTTTACTATTTGCTTGTCTGGTAAAGTGCGACATTGTGATATATTGTTAGTAATAATTGAAGGAGCAGCCCCTTAACTGACTTGTCAAATATATAGTTTGATATGTTCACTATTTGATAGTATCTAAAAAAGCTTGAACATAATTATAGCCAGATGAACCAGTTAGTAAATTAGCGTCAACTGTCTCACAGGCTTGTGCAATCGTCATCACCTCTGTCACTACCTTCCTCATGCTGTCCACAATTTCGAGCATTTCCCATTATACTCCGGTATAGGGCTTATCGAATCTAGAACACGGTTGCCCAATTGATATACTCGGCCTCTCCCAATCAGTTGAACACGCAGGATTGAAGCTATGAGATGAGTCTGAGAAGTCGTACTTGTCTACTGTGACCACAATGGCCATTTTGACCAGTTGCTGAAATAACAGCAACCGGTCCAGGGGAACGGATAAGTGATTGTGTAAGGCTTTTAGTAGGACACAGCACAGACCAGGTTAATATTGTGGAGGATTAGGATGAATAGCTCCATCGAGAAGTAAGGGGAATTGTTACATCGCTGGGCCTCGGCAAAGGTAGAGGTCACGCTTATCCTTGCCGAGAATTTTTTCCATGTGGTGATTAGTACGCTCATAGAGGGTTAGTAAGAAAGTGGGTCTGTAGGCCTAAGTTGGTGAAGGAACATCTGCTCCACCAGCGAGAATCTTCTCTCACAAATGGGAGTAGCGGTGCAATTGTTGTTGCTGCCACCACTATTCTACCTGTTACTACTGCGGCAGTGTTGGCATTCTCAGAGTAGGGCGAGTGGCTGTGGAGGTAGGTGGAGGTATGCGTGATGATAGTTGGAACATTGTTGATTATTTGGTTATTGAAGGGTGTACTGTACGATAGAATGTGCAATGATGTCTTGATAATAGTGTGTCAAACGGCATTATTAGATCAACATTTGGAAGGTCCAGTCTACTGACAGCACATGCGCCGCAGAAGAGACGGGAGGGAGCGGTTTTTTGTACAAAAAGTAGAGGGTGGAGGTTCATAACGTTTGTGGACGAGGGCGGTCGGGTGGAGGTCTGAGTCTCTGGTGATTGCAGGATTGTTTGGTGAAGGCTATTTTGCAGGCCTTTGAAAGGGATCAGTATGATTTCAGGAGTATGGGGTTTTGCAGAAACATTTTCAGAGCCCTTTGAGGGTTTTGTGTATTTTGGTGAGCTTTGGTGGTTCATTACTAACCTGAACTATGCCCGAACAACCCATAAAATAGTTGAAAGTCAAAGCGAACCAAATCTGGGTAGGAGAAAAAGAGATTGCTCCCTTTAGGTTAGCAGTCTGTCGTACCAGAGCCCGCTTGAGTATGGCGTTGAACTTCTCTAACCTTAACTTTGCTGGAACAACAACATAATGGTTACTCCCATGCCAGAGCCTGAAATCCCCTTCTTTCCACTCTTACTGCTTCCACCGGCATCGGCATATCCCTTTTCCATCTTGATGTATAGCCCCTCCCTCATGGAGATATCGGCGAGTCGCCGTAGGCTGGTATTCCTGGTTGCCGAACAAAGCATCAATAGCTTTCTCCTCGGTAATCCAACTTCGCTCCTCCACTCCACTGCTTCCACACCTTTTTTAAACAACTTGTTCTTCTTTTCCAGAATGCTCAGGATACTTCCAATTGTCTCTTCAAACTCCAACTCTATAAACCTGTCACCTACTTCAAGCACAAAGCTCACTCAACTAAGATCAAGGCTTTCTGTATTTTCCAGGCCATCAAATAATCTCTCGTACCTAGCAACAAGTATATTTATACCCTTTATCCACTGTGGTTTCTCACTCTTATGGTTCCCAGTGCGACTGAGAGCGCCCAGGAAGATCCCGTGGAGGCCGTGCTTACGGTCAATTAGGGTAGGCAGAAGTGCTGATATTTGCCTGCACAATTCGCTAGTCGGGGCGAGAAAACTGGCCTAGAGGCCTTAATGTTTAGTCCGCTTTGCCACATTCTCACCGAGAGACTCACGATCCGGTTCACTATTTGTAGTTAGTAAGTTAATCTTTCCTAATCATGACTCTTCTTGGAGGAAAGTGTTGCAGTAGGTAGATATTAGTTTAGGGATTACAGATCTTTGGATAGCTGTTGCCTCTTTGAGATATAGCTTTGTCGTAAGGTG
>Ga0307510_10006671_pt1 | contig 13765 bp, 11 predicted proteins | sample 12_EM_MG_FD_207224 | JGI IMG/M metagenome (GOLD analysis project Ga0307510, IMG submission 207224) | Populus trichocarpa ectomycorrhiza microbial communities from riparian zone in the Pacific Northwest, United States - 12_EM | ecosystem: Host-associated > Plants > Roots > Unclassified | place... | reverse complement strand
GGGTGGTTAGTCGTTTCAAACCCCATGCGAAAGTGGCGGAATTGGTAGACGCACCAGATTTAGGTTCTGACGGGGTAACCCGTGGGGGTTCGAGTCCCCCCTTTCGCACCATCGTTTCCCGCGCGGATCTTCCGGCATCGCCGGCGACGGGTTTTCCGTCGATTCCGTCGCGCCACGCCCCGCCAAATACGGGATTTGATATCCTAAGCGGCTGGGGTGGAGGTCACTTTGTGGTGGTTTAACGGCCGCCTTAACGTAAGTGATTGAATTTATTAACATACATACACGGCGGCTCCTTGCCGGGGTCAGAGTAATTACTCTGACCCCTAACCCCCTGGGGCCGCTTCAGCGCCTGCACGAGCAGGTGGTTTTGCAGGAGTCGTCATGCAGGTTTCGGTTGAGAACGTCAGCAAGCTCGAGCGCAAGATCACGGTCAAGTTCCCGGCCGATCGCCTTGAGTCGCAGGTCAGTGCGCGCATTGCGGAAATGGGCCGTACGGTCCGCCTGAAGGGCTTCCGCCCGGGCAAGGTGCCGCTGAACGTGATCAAGCAGCGCTTCGGCGCGCAGGTCCACGGCGAGGCCCTTTCCGAGCTGATCGGCAGCACGTTGCGCGAGGCGGTGGAGAAGGAAAACCTCCGTCCGATCGCCAACCCGTCGGTCGAGACCACCGGCAACGCCGAAAATGGCGAAATCGCCTACACGGCCACCTTCGAAATCATGCCGGAATTCCCGGAAATCGACGTCGCCGCGCTGGAAATCAGCCGTCCGGTGGCCGTGGTGTCCGACGCCGACATCGACAAGATGATCGAGACCCTGCGCCTGCAGCGCCGCAGCTTCGACGAAGTGTCCCGTGCCTCGGCCGAGGGCGACTTCGTGATGTTCGAATACTCGGCCCAGGCCGGCGACTACCGCTTCCCGGCCGAAGGCCTGGAGCGCGCCGGCAGCGTGCTGGGCTCGGGCAACCTGTTCAAGGCGCTCGACGAGGCCCTCACCAACCGTAGCGCTGGTGATGAAGCAACCACCGAGATCGAATTCCCGGCCGATTTCCGCAATACGGACCTGGCCGGCAAGAAGGCCCAGGTGAGCATCAAGATCATCAAGGTGCAGGCGCCGAACCTGCCTGCCGTGGACGCCGAATTCGTCAAGGCCTTCGGTGTGGCCGATGGCGACATCGAAACCTTCCGCAAGGAAGTGCGCGCCAACCTCGAGCGCGAGCTCAAGGGCACCCTGATGGGCCGCCTGAAGGCTGAAGTAGCCGAGAAGCTCGCCGATGCCTACCCGAACCTGGACGTCCCCAACCTGATGGCCCAGGGCGAAGCCCGCTCCATGGCCGCAGGCAGCGTGCCGCGTGGCCAGGAGCCGCCGGCCGAGCTGGTCGCCGCCGCCGAGCCGATTGCCCGCAAGCGCGTGGCTGCCGCATTGCTCATGGGTGAAATTGCCCGCAAGAATGAAATTCGCATCGATCGCAGCCGGATGGCCGAGATGCTTACCACCATTGCCTCGACGTACGAAGAGCCCGAGAAGGTCATTGAGTTGTATAACGGTGATCCCCAGCTTATGTCGGGCCTGCAGAACCGCGTCATGGAAGACCAGGTAGCCGAGTGGGTGGCCGATCACGCCAAGACCACGGAGCAATCCCTGAGCTTTGACGAGGTGATGCGCCCGGTCGGCGGTTGAACCGCCGATCCTTAGGCTAGGGCACTAACCTCACCGGAGCGCACTTTCATGTCCATGGACCCCATCCAGAGCCTCAACCTGGTGCCCATCGTCGTCGAGCAGACCGCCCGCGGCGAGCGCTCCTACGACATCTACTCGCGCCTGCTGAAGGAGCGCGTGATCTTCATGGTCGGTCCCGTCGACGACTACATGGCGAACGTCGTGGTGGCCCAGCTTCTGTTCCTCGAGTCGGAAAATCCCGACAAGGACATCAACCTTTACATCAACAGCCCTGGCGGTTCGGTTACGGCCGGTCTGGCGATCTACGACACCATGCAGTTCCTGAAGCCCGATGTCAGCACCATGTGCATCGGCCAGGCGGCGTCCATGGGCGCCCTGCTGCTGGCGGCCGGTGCGGCCGGCAAGCGTTATTCGCTGCCGCACTCCCGGATCATGATCCACCAGCCCTGGGCTGGCGGCATTTCCGGCCAGGCCACCGACATCGAGATCCACGCCCGCGAGATCCTGACCATGCGCGAGCGCCTCAATGCCATCCTGGCGCAGCACACCGGCAAGCCGGTCGAGCAGATCGCCAATGACACCGAGCGCGATCGCTTCATGAGCGCGGCCGATGCCCAGACCTATGGCCTGATCGACTCCGTGCTCGAAAAGCGGACCGTTGAAACCGTTAAATCTGCTTAATTTTTCGTGACTTAAGTCAGGTTCCCGACCCTGGTCCCAGGGTTGGGACCCTGTGCTATTCTCAAGACGTACCTCGATCCGACGCAGGACCAACAGCATGAGCGATGAGCGGCAGAGCCGTTCCAACGACAGCGGCAAGATTCTCTACTGCTCCTTCTGTGGCAAAAGCCAGCATGAAGTGCGCAAGTTGATTGCCGGTCCCAGCGTATTCATCTGCGATGAATGCGTTGAACTCTGCAACGACATCATCCGCGAAGAACTCGAGGAAAAAGCCGCCTCCGGTCGCACGCAGCTGCCCAAGCCGCGCGAGATCATGGAAACGCTCGACCAGTACGTGGTGGGCCAGACGCGCGCGAAGAAAGCCCTGTCGGTGGCGGTGTACAACCACTACAAGCGCATCGAGTCGCGCCAGAAGGCCGATGAAGTGGAGCTGGGCAAGTCCAACATCCTCTTGATCGGGCCGACCGGTTCGGGCAAAACGTTGCTGGCTGAAACCCTGGCGCGCCTGCTCAACGTGCCCTTCACCATCGCCGACGCCACCACGCTTACCGAAGCGGGCTACGTGGGCGAGGATGTCGAAAACATCATCCAGAAGCTCCTGCAGAAGTGCGATTACGATGTCGAGAAAGCCCAGTCGGGCATCGTCTACATCGACGAAATCGACAAGATCTCCCGCAAGAGCGAAAACCCGTCGATCACCCGCGACGTGTCGGGCGAAGGCGTGCAGCAGGCGCTGCTCAAGCTGATCGAGGGCACCCTGGCCTCGGTACCGCCCCAGGGCGGCCGCAAGCACCCGCAGCAGGAATTCCTGCAGGTCGACACCCGCAACATCCTGTTTATCTGCGGCGGTGCCTTCGCCGGCCTCGAGCGCGTGATCCAGCAGCGTTCGGACACCACGGGCATCGGCTTCGGCGCCGAAGTGCGCAGCAAGGAGCGCACCGAGAACGTCGGCAAGCTGCTGTCGGAAGTCGAACCTGCCGATCTTGTGCGTTTCGGCCTGATCCCCGAGTTCGTCGGCCGCCTGCCGGTGGTCGCCACACTCGATGAACTGGACGAACCGGCCCTGGTGAAGATCCTCACCGAGCCGAAGAACGCCGTTACCAAGCAGTTCAAGCGGCTGTTCGACATGGAAGGCGCGGAACTGGAGTTCCGTCCCGAGGCGCTGGCCGCCATTGCCCGTCGCGCCCTGAAGCGCAAGACGGGCGCCCGCGGCCTGCGCACCATCCTCGAGCAGGTTTTGCTCGACACCATGTACGAACTGCCCTCGCTCGAGCACGTAAGCAAGGTGGTGGTAGACGACGCCGTGATCGACGGCCAGGCCGAACCCTACCTGATCTACCGCGGCAACCTGCAGCAGCAGCGGGCGATCGGTGGCGCAGAAGGCGGCGGTGACGCAGCTTAAAACATCAGCTTGCATCGGCAACTCCTTGAAGGCCCCGGTGTTTCATCGGGGCCTTTTTCTTGAGGCCCGCGGCCTTGAGTCGCATGCATGCGACCACCACTTGACGATCATGGGGCGCCCGGTTCAGTGTCGGAACCAAAGAGCCCCCGGCCTTTCTTCCATGGAGCCCTAGATGGCAAAGAACCAACCCGTTCCCACCAGCGGTGCCGCCCTGGATGTCCTGCCGGTCCTGCCGCTGCGCGATGTGGTGGTTTATCCGCACATGGTCATCCCGCTCTTCGTTGGCCGCGACAAGTCCATGCGCGCACTCGAGCGCGCGATGGAAGGCGAGCGACAGATCCTGCTGGTAGCCCAGAAGAGCCCGGACATCGACGATCCGGAAATCGCCGACCTGCACACCACCGGCACCCTGGCCGGCGTGCTGCAGCTGCTCAAGCTCCCCGACGGCACCGTGAAGGTGCTGGTGGAGGGGCAGTCGCGCGTGGACGTACACGACTACGTGGATGAGTCGGGCATGCTCAGCGCCCAGGCGCGCGTGATCGAACCCATCTACAGCACCAACGAGCGCGAGCTCGACGTGGTTTCCCGCTCGCTGGTCTCGCTCTTCGAGCAGTTGGTGAAGCAGAGCCGCAAGCTGCCACCCGAGATCCTGGCCACGCTGTCGGGCATCGACGATCCCTCGCGCCTTGCCGATTCCATTGCCGCGCACCTCTCCGTGCGCATGGCCGATAAACAGCGCGTGCTGGAAACCGCCGACGTCGGCCAGCGGCTGGAACTCCTGATCGGCCTGGTCGATGGCGAAATGGACCTGCAGCAGGTCGAGAAGCGCATCCGCGGCCGCGTGAAGTCGCAGATGGAGAAGAGCCAGCGCGAGTACTACCTCAACGAGCAGATGAAGGCCATCCAGAAGGAGCTGGGTGAAGGCGAAGAGGGCGGCAACGAGATCGAGGAACTGCAAAAGAAGATCGAAGCCGCGGGCATGCCCAAGGCGGTGCTCGCCAAGGCCAAGAACGAATTCAACAAGCTCAAGCAGATGTCGCCGATGTCTGCCGAGGCCACCGTGGTCAGGAACTACCTCGACTGGCTGGTCGGTGTGCCGTGGAAGAAGCGCAGCAAGGTCCGCAAGGATCTCGCGCTCGCCCAGGAAGTGCTCGATGCCGATCACTTTGGCCTGGAAAAGGTCAAGGAGCGCATCCTCGAGTACCTCGCCGTGCAGCAGCGCGTGAACGCCATGAAGGGCCCGATCCTGTGCCTGGTCGGACCGCCCGGCGTGGGCAAGACATCGCTTGGCCAGTCCATCGCCAAGGCTACCAACCGTAAATTCGTCCGCATGTCGCTGGGCGGTGTGCGTGATGAAGCGGAAATCCGTGGCCACCGCCGTACCTACATCGGTTCCATGCCGGGCCGCATCGTGCAGAACCTCAACAAGACCGGCACGAAGAACCCGCTGTTCGTGCTGGACGAAATCGACAAAATGTCGATGGATTTCCGCGGCGATCCGTCGTCGGCCCTGCTCGAAGTACTCGATCCGGAACAGAACCACGCCTTCAACGACCATTACCTGGAAGTCGATCTCGACCTCTCCGAGGTGATGTGGATCGCCACGGCCAATTCGCTGAACATTCCCGGCCCGTTGCTCGACCGCATGGAAGTGATCCGCATCCCCGGCTACACCGAGGACGAAAAACTCGCCATCGCGCAGAAATACCTGTTGCCCAAGCAGCTCAAGGCCAATGGCCTGAAGCCCGAGGAGCTGAGCGTGAAGGAAGACGCGCTGCGCGACATCGTGCGTTACTACACGCGTGAATCGGGCGTGCGTAATCTCGAGCGCGAGATTTCAAAGATCTGCCGCAAGGTGGTGAAGGAGATCACGCTGAGCGCGTCAGCAAAGGCGAAGAAACCGGCCAAGGGCAAAGCAGCGAAGTCCGCGACGGTGAAGCCGTTGGTCGTTGCCGGCAAGGCCAAGGTCGAATCGGCCAACCTCGACCACTACCTGGGCGTGCGCCGTTTCGACTTCGGCCGCGCGGAACTGCAGAACGAAGTGGGCCTGGTCACCGGGCTAGCCTGGACGTCGGTCGGTGGCGATCTGCTCAGCATCGAAAGCTCGGTGCTGCCAGGCAAGGGCAGGCTGGTGCACACCGGCCAGCTGGGCGACGTCATGAAGGAGTCGATCCAGGCGGCACTGTCGGTGGTGCGTGCACGCGCTTCGTCGCTGGGCATCGATCCGGACTTCCATCAGTCGCTGGACATCCATATCCACGTACCCGAGGGTGCCACGCCCAAGGACGGCCCCAGCGCGGGTATTGCCATGTGCACGGCGCTGGTATCCACGCTCACCCATATTCCGGTGCGTTCGGAAGTGGCGATGACGGGCGAGATCACCCTGCGTGGTCGCGTGCTGCCGATCGGTGGCCTGAAGGAAAAACTCCTCGCAGCCCATCGCGGCGGCATCACCACGGTGATCATCCCGGACGAGAACAAGAAGGACCTGGCCGACATCCCGGACAACATCACCGGGTCGTTGGAAATCATCCCCGTGAAATGGATCGACGAGGTGCTCAATATTGCGCTGGAGCGTCCGCCGCAGCCTCTTCAGGCTAAGGCCGACGATGGCACGACGGTGGACGGCAAGAAGGAAGACGGCAAGGCAGCGCCTTCGCTCACGCACTGATCGCCGGTTCTGAAATCCGGGAAAAAGGGAGGCATGCCAACGGCATGCCTCCCTTTTTCATTTTGTTAAGGTCCGCGCGAAACGTGCACGTGGGCTGAAAGCGTTGGTACATCTCGTATTGCGGGTGCCGGAGGCCGCTGGTATAAAGGTCCGACCGCTAGCACCAAGCGCCCGCGCAGCAAGCGCAACAGCGGCCCGCGACGTTCCCCTCGCGAACCGCTGGCCGTCCAAGTAGCCCTGGCATGCTTCTCGTCCCGAATACACCGCGGACTCTTTCACGTGATAAGGAATAACCAATGAATAAATCTGAATTGATCGCCGATCTCGCCGAGCGCGCCGAGCTGTCCAAGGCCGACGCCGGCCGCGCCCTCGAAGCGCTGATCGATGCCGTCAAGGCCAGCCTGCACAAGGGCGAGGACGTCTCCCTGGTGGGCTTCGGCACCTTCACCGTCCGCAACCGTGCCGAGCGCACCGGCCGCAACCCGCGCACCAACGAAGAGATCAAGATCCCGGCCTCCAAGGTCCCGGCTTTCAAGGCTGGCAAGGCGCTGAAGGATCACCTAAACTAATCCGTCAGGTCTGCCTTTGACCTGGGTGCTTAGCTCAGCGGTAGAGCGTCGCCTTTACACGGCGCTGGTCGGGGGTTCGATCCCCTCAGCACCCACCAAAAAGTCGCGGAGTGGTAGTTCAGTCGGTTAGAATGCTGGCCTGTCACGCCGGAGGTCGCGGGTTCGAGTCCCGTCCACTCCGCCATACCCTTCAAGGGCGCCCGCGTGGCGCCCTTGTTTTATGTCCTGCTTGCGAGCGAAACCGATGCTTCATTCATTGCGTACGAAGATGGAAGGCTGGCCGACGATGGTCGTGCTCGGGGTGAGCGTCTTCGCCGTTGCCTTCTTCGGCATCGAGAACTACCTGCAAGGCGATCGCGCCAGCTACCTTGCCAAGGTGGGCGACACGGAAATCCAGCAACAGGATTACCAGGAGCGCGTGAACACCATCCGCGAGCAGATGATGGCGCAGCAGGGCGATCGTTACGATCCGACCTACCTGGAACAGCCGGCCACCAAGCAGAAGATCCTCGACGCGATGATCAGCCAGGCAGTGCTTCGCCAGGCCAACGGCAAGCTCGGTCTTACCGTCACCGACGCGCAGGTGGTCAGTTCCATTGCCGCCGAACCCGCCTTCCAGAGCGATGGCAGGTTCGACCAGAAAGCCTACAGCGCTTACCTGGCCGGCACGCGCACCTCGGCGTCCACCTTCGAGGCACAGCGTCGCCAGGAAATGGCAACCCAGCTCATTCCCAATGCCATCGGTCAGAGCGTGCTGGTTACCGATGCCGACATCGACCGCGTGCTTCGCCTGACCGAGCAGAAGCGCGATGTGCGCCTGGTGGATATTCCCGCACCGGCGGCACCGAGCACGGACGTTTCCGACGCAGAACTCAAGGCCTACTACGACGCGCATCGCGCGCAGTACATGACGCCCGAGCAGGTCACCCTGCAGTACATCGAAGTCAACGCCCGGGATCTGAAAGACGACGCCCCGCCGAGCGACGCGGACCTGCGTGGCCTGTACGAACAGCAGAAGTCGCGCTACGTGCAGCCGGAGCAGCGCGAGGTGTCGCACATTCTGGTGAACGTTCCCAAGAACGCCACGCCCGAGCAGCAGAAGGCCGCGCTTGAAAAGGCGCGCAAGATCGCCTCCGAAGCCACCCCAGCGAATTTCGCCACGCTGGCCGCACAAAACTCCGACGACCTTGGCTCCAAGCGCCAGGGCGGTGATCTCGGTTTCATCGAGAAGGGCGTGGCCAATGCCTCGTTCGACGCTGCGCTGTTCGCCATGAAGAAGGGCGAGATTTCGCAGCCGGTACTTTCGCCGGACGAGGGTTACCACATCATTTACCTGCGCGATGTCCGCAGCGGTGCCGCCAAGCCGTTCGAGGAAGTACGCGGCGATATCCTGGCCAAGGCCACCACCGAAGCGCACGATCGCAAGTACAACGAGGTCGCCGGCCATCTCGCCGACGAGGCCTACCAGAGCCCCTCGTCGCTGGAGCCTGCCGCCAAGGCCAGCTCGCTGCCGCTGCAGACCACCGAACCCTTCGGCCGTGACGGCGGCAAGGGCATCGCCGCCAACCCGAAGGTGGTCGCCGCTGCGTTCTCCGACGACGTCCTGGCGCAGGGCAACAACTCCGGGTTGATCGACCTCGGCGACAATCACGGCGTGGTGATCCACGTCGACAAGCACACGCCGTCCGTGGCCAAGCCATTGGCCGACGTGCAGGCTGCCGTGCGCCAGGCCGTGATCGACGATCGCATTGCCGCGCAAGCGAAGAAGCAGGCCGACGACCTCGTCGCCCGCGCGCAGAAGGGTGAGGACCTCGCCGCCATCGCCAATGCCGCGCACGGACAGGTCAAGACCGTCGCCGGTGTCGCCCGTGGCGCGCAGGACCAGCCGCCCTCGGTGGTACAGGCGATATTCGCCCAGCCGCGTCCGGCCGACGGCAAGCCGGCGGTGGTAGCGGTGCCGATGGAAAAGGGCACCTACACGCTGGTGGCGGTGGACAAGGTCATCGATGGCGATACCTCGAAGATCACCGCCGAAGAGCGTGCAGGTTTCCGCCAGCAGATGGGGCAGGCCGTTTCGGCCGCACAGACGCTGGGCTTCATCGCGGCGATGAAGGCCAAGACCGAGATCAAGATCTCCAAAGACAACCTCTAACGGGGCGGCATCACGGGGACAGCCGCAGCAGCTGTCCCGGCTTCACCCTGTCGCTGGTCAAGTGGTTCCAGGTCATCAGCTGCTTCACCGTCACCTTGTTGGCCCGGGCGACGTGCGACAGCGTCTGGCCTCTGGCCACCTTCACCGAACGCGGCTTCCCGCTGTTCTTGCCTTGTGCCTCGGCATCGTCCACCGGCGCTGCGATGGTCGCGGGGCTCGGCTGTCGTCCACTGGCGGCCGCTTCGCGATAAGCCTCGGCCGCGGCCGACGGCATCAGGATCGTGGTATTGGCCTGGGCATTGGCCGAGGCGTGCGCGGGATTGAGCGCCAGGACGCGGTCCACCGGCATCGACGACAGCTCCGCCACCTGGCCCACGGTCTTCGTGCCGGAAACGGTCACTTTCTCCAGCGACCGTTTGGCATCCACCGGCGGCAACCGCACGTGGAAACGTTCGGGCTGGCGCACCACGCAGGCAATCGCCAGGAGCTTGGTCAGGTGCTCGCGGGTCACCGCCTTCATCGGCATCTTCGGCACCGCCGGTTGTGCAGGCGGCACGCCATATTTGTCCACGGCCTTGCGAACGCTGAATTCGCCGGCGTTAAAGGCCATGGTCACCAGGCGCCAGTCGTGCAGTTCATCGTGGTAGCCGGCCAGCATCTTCATCACCGCATCGGTGGAGGCGGCGGTGTCCAACCGCGCGTCGTAACCCTTGCGCGAAGGCAGGCCCATGGTGCGCGCCGTCGAGGGCACGATCTGCCATATGCCGGCCGGACGGCCCTTTTTGCCCTTGACCGGCTGGAACGAACTTTCGATCCAGGGTAGCAGCGCGAACTCGCCGGCCACGCCGTGCGCCTGGGCAGACTCCTTGGCGTACTCGACCACGGGCAATACCGCGGCGAGGTGTTCTTCGAAACGATCCGGCCGCTGGGTGAAGGTGCGCGCCCAGCGGGCCACGCCGTCGTCGGCATCGCAGCCATCCATCTGGAAGCTCGCGCGCATCTCGCCCCAGAAGTCCGTCACTACCGGCGCTGCCGGTGCCGGTGCGGGCATCAACGGCGGCGCGGGCTGCATGGCGGGCGTGGTGATGATCGGCGGTGCGCTGGGCATCACCGGTGCGGTGGACGAGCAGGCGGCCAGGGCGGTCGCCATGGTGGCGGCCAGGGCCGTGCGCAAAGGGCGATTCATCGAAAGGTGTCCTTAGCGTTGCGCAGCGCGGCGAAGCGGGACACGCGGTCGTGGGCATCGGCCTCGCGGGCGGCCCAGGCGGCGATGGCATCACTATCGGTGCGTAGGAAAGGATTGGTCGCACGCTCCATGCCCATGCTGCTTGGCACCGTCGGCTCGCCGCGCGAACGCTTGCCGTCGACGTCCTTCGCACGCGCCTTCAGCGCGGCGTTGTCGCCATCGATGGACAGTGCGAAGCGCGCGTTCGTCTGGGTGTACTCGTGGCCACAGCAGACCAGGGTGTCGTCGGGCAGGGCGGCCAGCTGGTCGAGGGAGCCAAGCATCTGGGCCGGCGTGCCCTCGAACAGGCGGCCGCAGCCCAGGCTGAACAAGGTGTCGCCGCAGAAGAGCAAGCCTTCGCCCGCGTAGGCGATATGCGTGGTGGTATGGCCAGGTACTGCCATCACTTCAAAGCGCGCGGCGGGCAGCGCCAGCGTCACCACGTCGCCGTGGCCCACGCGACGATCGGCGTGCGCGATGCGTTCATCGATCGGAGCGATCACTTGAACGTCGCGTCCCCGGCAGAGCTCGGCGACGCCTGCGATATGGTCGGGATGGTGATGGGTGAGCAGGATGCTTCGCAGGTTCAGCCCACGAGCGGCCAGCACGTGCTGCACCGGGGCGGCATCGCCCGGATCCACCACCGCGGCGTTGCCGGCCGCGTCGGCGAGAAGCCAGATGTAGTTGTCCGATAACGCCGGGATCGGTTCAGGACGCAAAACGAGCACTCGACGGGCGGCCTTGGCCGCGGGGCCGCCGGACTATATCAGCGCCTCGCCAGACCCCTTGTTATCAACGCGTTAACCCGTTCAGGTCGCCGAATCCTGCGCCGGAGCCGATACACTTAGCGTCGGGACACCAGTCCGTCCTTGCCAAAGCACCCACGCCGATGCCACAGCTGCACCCCGACCTCTACGCCCTGCCGCCCATGCGCGCGCTGCTGGCCAGCGAGTCGGCGGTGCTGGCGCCGGAGCTGGCGCGCTCCACCGGCGACCATGCCCTGCACATCGCACCGGTGCCCGAGATCGCCCCGCCGCCGCTGCCCTTGCTCGGTCGCTGGGCCCGCCTGCACCTTGAACGCGGCGGCTGGCAGGGCGATGTACAGGCCCGCGCCGATGAGCCCCTGCCGTTCCAGGACGACGCATTCGGCGTGGTGGTTCTGCGCCACGCTGCCGAAATTGTTGCCGACGGCGACGACCTGATCGCCGAGGCTGCCCGCGTGCTGGCTCCCGGCGGCTTCCTTGCGATTACCGGCGTGCACCCGGTGAGTGCCTGGGCGCCGTGGTTCCAGTGGCGTGCCCGTGGCACCCGGGCCAGCCTGCGCCAGCCGGTGATGCTGCGTTCGGCCTGCGGCCGGGCCGACCTCCACGTGATCGGCGTGCACCGTGCCGGCCACGTGCTGCCGTCGATCACGGCGGGCGAGGGCAGCAGCCTGGCTGGCGGGGCGTACATCCTGCTGGCGCGCAAACAACGTGTCGCCGCCACGCCCCTGCGCGTGATCAAGGCTGCCAATACACCAGTGCAGTCCGGTAGCCTTGTATCGGGTGCGCGCCGCGCGGCGCGCTGAACGAATGAAGGAAAGCATGAACGAAGTTGAAGCATTCACCGATGGCGCCTGCCTGGGTAATCCCGGTCCAGGTGGCTGGGCCGCCTTGCTCCGCGCAGGCAACGCCGAGCGCATGGTCGCCGGCGGCGATCCGGCCACCACCAACAACCGCATGGAGCTGATGGCCGCCATCGGCGCACTGGAGGCGCTGACCCGCCCCTGCCAGGTCCTCCTGACCACCGACTCCCGCTACGTGATGCAGGGCATCGAAGACTGGATGCCCCGCTGGATCGCCAACGGCTGGAAAACCTCCGACAAGAAACCGGTGAAGAACCAGGACCTCTGGCAGCGCCTGGCCGCGGCCAAGGCGCAGCACAGCGTTCGCTGGAAATGGGTGAAGGGCCACAATGGCCACGTGGAAAACGAGCGCGTGGACGAAGCCGCGCGCGAGCAGGCGCTGGTGTTCAGGGACGGCGGTGTGGCCGCATGAGGCAGGTTGTCCTTGATACCGAAACCACGGGCCTGGAAGTGCGGCAGGGCCATCGCCTGATCGAAATCGGCGCGGTGGAACTGCTCGAGCGCCGGCCCAGCGGCCGCACCTTCCATACCTATCTGAACCCCGAGCGCGCCATCGACGAAGGTGCGCGCGCCGTGACCGGCATCGAGGATGAATTCCTTCTCGACAAGCCGAAATTCACCGAGGTGGTGCACGACTTCCTGGACTTCATCCGGGGCGCCGAGCTGATCATCCACAATGCGAGCTTCGACGTTGGCTTCCTGAACGCCGAGCTTGCCATGGCGGGCGACCACGGCAAGGTGACCGATCACGCCACCGTGCTCGATACCCTGGTGATGGCACGCGAACGCTACCCCGGGCAGCGCAACAGCCTGGATGCGCTGTGCAAGCGCTTAGGCGTGGACAACACCCATCGCGACCTCCACGGCGGCCTGCTGGACGCGCAGTTGCTGGCGGATGTGTACCTATCCATGACCACCGGCCAGGTGGTGCTGGACCTGGCCTTCGATGCCGGTGCGCCGTCGCGCCACCATGTATCGCTGCAGGGCTTCGCCATCACCGCACGGCCCAAGGTATTGCGCGCCAACGAAGCGGAAGCCGCCTTGCACGAGCAGCGCCTGCAGGCGATCGACAAGGCATCGAGTGGTGCCACGGTGTGGCGTACGATGGTCGATGAATCGGCGGAGGCTGGCCAGTCCGTGGCCTAGCCGCGGCGTTTTTAGCCGTGCCGCACCAGGATCGCCGTGACGTTGTCCCGTGCCCCGCCATCGAGCGCTGTCAGGATCATGTGCTCCACCGCTTCCTGCGCACCCAGCTCCGCGCGCGCGCTGATCGCTTGCAGCCTGGCATCATCCACGACCTCGGTAAGACCGTCGGTACATAACAGCAAGCGCATGCCCGCCTTCCAGCTGCCCCGGCACATCTGCACGTAGAGCTGCTCGGTGCCGGTGACGCCCAGTGCCTGGTTCATCACCCCGCGCGGGGCCACCGTATCGCGCGACTCCGGCCACTCGCCTTTTTCCGCCAGGGCCTCGGCCAGCTTGCCGTCGTGCGCCAGCCGGCAGAGTTCGCCGTCGTCCAGATAGATGCGGCTGTCGCCCACCCAGGCGGCTTCCCAGCCGTCCTCCACCAGGCGCACCGCGGCCACCGTGGTGCCCATCGGCCGGGCGTGGGGCAGGTTGCGGGTATGCATCAGCAGTTCATCGTTGGCGGCCGTCAGCGCCGACAGCAGGGACTGCCCCCGCGTCACCCGCTCCACCACGCCATCGCGCACGCTGGCCGAGGCCAGTTCCCCATGCCGGTGCCCGCCCATGCCGTCCAGCACC
>Ga0307510_10006670_pt1 | contig 13766 bp, 17 predicted proteins | sample 12_EM_MG_FD_207224 | JGI IMG/M metagenome (GOLD analysis project Ga0307510, IMG submission 207224) | Populus trichocarpa ectomycorrhiza microbial communities from riparian zone in the Pacific Northwest, United States - 12_EM | ecosystem: Host-associated > Plants > Roots > Unclassified | place... | reverse complement strand
CAAACTATTCTACCGCCAAACTCGCCATTCTTGGCTTCTCCAGGTCATTGGCAAGAGAAGGTGCTAAGTATAACATCTTGGTCAACACAATCGCGCCAAATGCCGGCACTGCTATGACTGCTACTGTTTTCCCTGAGGCATGTGCATTTGAGGAAAAGCCCGAGAACTATAAATATATTCTAATAATTTGCGCAGGAAATTCTTCAAGCATTCAAGCCTGACTACATAGCGCCATTGGTTGCGCTGCTGTCTTCTGACAAAGTCCCCGAGCCAGCCACTGGTGGCCTTTACGAGACTGGCTCAGGTTGGTTTGGGAAGACTCGCTGGCAGCGTTCTGGTGGATATGGGTATATATTTGACAACCTTGGTTTGCCCTTCGAACCCCGCGCTAACCTCTAATCTTAAAAGGTTCCCTGTGGATAGTCCTCTTACACCCGAGGCAGTTCGTGCATCCTGGGGAGCTATCATAAACTTCGACGATAGTCGTGCGGATCACCCCGAGAGCCCCCAAGATGGCCTCAAGAAGGTCATGCAAAACATGCAAAATCGTAAGGCCGGGCCAAAGATGCGTGTTGTCAACCAGGAGTTCCTCGACAATATTGAGAAGGCCAAGAAGGCTAGGGCTCAGGGAACTCTCTTCGAGGTCAATGACAAAGAGGTTATCCTTTACAACCTTGGAATCGGAGCAAAAAAGACAGATTTGAAATGGGTATTTGAAGGTGATGAGAACTTTGAGGTTCTACCAACGTTCGGTAAGCCTCTCTACTTGTTCCTATTAAGATCTCAGCCATACCAACCGGTTAATCAGGTGTCATCCCATCCTTTGGAGCCGAGACTCCGTTCTCTTATGACGAGATTGTTCCTAAGTTCAACCCCATGATGCTCCTCCATGGCGAGCAATTCCTCGAAATTAAGAAATACCCAATCCCAACTTCTGGGACATTGACTTCCCATCCCATCCTCCTTGAGGTTGTTGACAAGGGAACAGCAGCTGTTGTCGTTACTCGGACCGAGACTAGGGACTCTACCGGCGACCTCATGTTTGTTAACGAGTTCACCGTCTTCATCCGTGGTTCCGGAAACTTCGGTGGCCCAACCAAGGCCGCAGACCGCGGAGCTGCCACCGCCCCCAACAAGCCCCCAGCGCGGAAGCCCGACGCAGTAGTCGAAGAGAAGACCACCGAAAACCAAGCCGTCCTTTACCGACTCAGTGGAGACCGAAACCCCCTCCATGTTGACCCCGAATTCTCCAAAGTCGGCGGCTTCAAGGTCCCCATCCTTCATGGACTCTGCTTCATGGGCATCGCTGGAAAGCACATCTACCAGACGTTTGGAGCCTTCAAAAACATCAAGGTCCGCTTCGCAGGCGTTGTTCTTCCAGGGCAGACGCTCAGGACGGAGATGTGGAAGGAGGGCAATAAGGTCATTTTCCAGACTGGCGTTGTTGAGACCGGGAAGCCGGCTATTGCTGCGGCTGCAGTTGAACTTGTGGAGAGTGGGGAGAAGCTGTGACAAGACTGCGTCGGACTGAGTGACTGGCCGCACTGTATGATTGATTCTGGTATACCCCTCTTTCTATTTTTCTGTTTCGCTCTTCCCTCTGGTGATTGGTTTTAAGATTTCCTGTACAAGTTGAAAGTAGGTTGAATGGAAACTGCCTCATTATGTCTATCCCTTTGTGCGGGAATTACTATATCATGGTTAAGATAGTAGGATATGATACGATGCCAAGAGAAAGCCTTTGGAGTCATGACATCCCCGGTTTTGACATTTCGTAAGAGATATACTGCAGACCTCCAGATTCACTAGATAAAACCTAAACTATCCCCCGAAGTATTCCAGCTATAGGTTCAGACAATGTCGGGTGAGAAGATGTCCTATCGCTGAGGCAAAACACTATTGTCCAAGAAAAGAGCGTAATTCCCTTTTTCATACAGTTCCACAAACCACTATATAAGTGTGTGTGTGTGTGGGCATTCCACAGCCTGGCCGTGAACACTTTATCCTGTATTGCATGATATCCTGGAATATCAAATTATGAACATTGGCCTACAAAAGAGAATCAAAGTAGAGCCCCATACCAAGCATTCCTAACCTAACTGCACAGTATTGTTCTTAGAAGTCCCGAGTATCGTACTAATTTAACCATGGGAGGGCTCTATCATAATCCGCCCTCATATTCCTGATCATCAACCTCAACCTCGACCTCCTCCCAACCGCGCTAGTCCATCAACCCCTCCGTTAAAAAGCCTGTGGTCAACTCTCAGTCGCGGGGAAAGAAGAGCAGTCCACAACAGTTACTGTAGGAATATCCTCATATTATTATACCAGCACATCTTTGAATCTTCCCACCATAACCATTAAATTTTGGCAATTTTCCACCAACACCTAAGTAAACCTTATTTCCACGCCCTCTAGTAATTACAGGTATAAATTTGTGCTTTTGGCGAACTGCTGTTTGCATGTAAAAACGTGCTATGCCCTCTCTATACTTACAGTAGTAACAAAAACAATATCTGAACCATCTTTAGCGCCTTAACAAGCATAAGCTAAGAAGGGATTTGCATCAAGTTAGTCAAGGTTTGTGTACTATTTTTATTTTTTTAGTTTTTAACACTAGTGGTAGGTTACTAACCAAATGCCTACCGAGATTGAAAAAATCTGTATGAGATGCAGTTTTGGCTATTGTGGTATTAAATGTGGAAATCATATTACTAGTGATACAGGTAATATATGCTCTGCATCCCCCTTCTTAAACCCCCCCCGTATCAGCTGTTGCCTCCAATGTGAAGCCATGCTGCTTCCTTCCATTGATTACTCGTACAAATCCTTCCTTGTCCTGAGTGTCATCATCGGACCCTGTTTTTCTTTTCTTTTCATTTCCCGCCAAGTACTAGTATCCCCCTAATTACAGGCTCCTACAACACTTGGGTATTCTGGTGCGATTACCTCTTAGTAGGTCTCTTGAAAGCTATTGTGTGGTCTCTGGGTAAGGTAAAAGAAAAAAAGAATGTCTGATAGCGAATTTTAGCTACATGGGGTTGTTTTGCTCCCGGCTCAGCTTTTCCCCAGTGGCTAGTTGGGAGTTGGCCCTTACAGTACCTCTATCAAGTGGTCTAGATGTGAGAGGCCAAGAACCCAGAAAGCTCTCCGAACGGTGTTTACCTTCGAATTCATAGAAGAAACCCTCTGACATGCTTCCCCCCAATCCAGGTTATCGCCTCTCAGCACTAGTCGCTTATCAACTGGTGCGCGCAATTCTGTTAACCTGTCAAACCGAACCCATCTTGGGCTAAAGCAGATAGCGAATCGCAAGAGTTTTTGCGGGATTCAAAGCCCCGTCCTTTTCAGTTAAAACCGAGACGCAAAACCCTAGGCAGAGCAATCTCGAGGAAAAATAAAATGACGCAGTGACGAAAGCCTCGGAAACAGGATTTCCTGTGAAAAAAATCAAAAATAATGGCAGAAACATAAACCACGTTCGAATAAACATCCCTCACCTCCCTCCCTCCCCTCTCTCAGTCTTCCTCAGTCGCATCATCATACATACGCCTAATAATCATAAAAAAGATGAATAAACCCGTTAGTCAAACCACACCCCCCAACCTCGCTTGTATAAATAAACTAAATTAAGAGCACAAAAGCCAAAGCTAGAAAAAAGATAAAAATAAGGAATTCAAAAGACTTCAGTAAACGCATACCCAGATTTTTGTGATGCAATAACAGAAAGACATTGAAACTCCCCCGAAAACGCCGCTTTCCAAAGGCGAATGGTGCCGTCGTCACCAGCGCTGGATAGGACCGTTCCCGTAGCATTCCAAGAGACTCTCCATACATCGCTATGGTGGTCGTCGAAGTCCCCGATGAGCTCTACTGACAAACCTTCACCTACGTCGTTGTTGTTGGTCTCGTCATCGCCGTTTGGTGTGGGGATTTCGTCTGCGCCGGTTAGGCCAGCGCCGAGGGTGCCCATGCGCTGTTGGCGGCGGTTGGATGAGTTGGCGGAGTACTTGCTTCTCAGAGGACTGGGGTGGCCGGATGCGGCAGTGAGTTTGAATATACGGACATGGCCGTCCTTACAGCCTGTTGCTATGAGGTGATAGCTCCTGCCCATTCCTGCTGCCCAACTTACGTCCCTGACTAGGCCTCTATGTCCCTTCAATTCTTCCACTGGTCGGAGTTTGACCGTGTCACGGCCTACCCGGTATACTTGGACTTTGTCCATCGCGCCAACAACAAGCTGCTCGCCGCTCCAGCGGGAAGGACAGAAATCTATGCAGAAGGAGACTTCTACCTCTTTGGTTGGCGGTACGGTGAGTGTGTCTATAACGTCCACTGCTATCCAGTGTGTTAAGTCTTGGGGTTCTCGACATTCGTAGATGTGGATTATCCCGTCGGTTGATATGAATGCTATCTTGAGGCCCGTCGAGGTACCTGATGCGGTGCTCGCCGTGGCCGGCGGAAAGGATATGTCGTAGATTGCTGTGCGCTTCTCGGATGTCATTTGAAATTGGCGTTTCCAGCGGAGTGTAGACCCTTTGGGTTCTATTTAGGTTAGTACTGCGAAAGACGGAGGTGCATCGAGTGAAATTCACCCATCTCCTGCTCCTCCCATATCCTCACCATTCGGTCGTGGGAACATGTTGCAATTATTTGGCCGTGCTCAGGAGGTCCCCAGATAACCTATTACACTACCATAAGCATTATTATAGTCGCTTCCGAGCGTACTCGGAGCGAACGACCTTGTAAGCACGACCATTGCATGACGCCAAGGTCTGAACGGGGAAAGCCGAATTTTGGCGATATGCAATAGCAGCCGTGCCCACAAACGCCGTTCAATTACGAGAAAAGGGTGACCCACCCTTGTGATGCTGGCCTCGTGAGCCCGGATGGATTCGCTGAGAACCCAATCTCCCTCATCGCTTAAATCAAAAACCTTCAATCTTTGATCTGAAGAAACTGTGGCCATTCGCCTTCCGTAGTAATCTGCCTCGATATTAGCAGTAATTTCTCTAGAAAAACAGGGGAGAAAAGATAACTCAAAACAAACCGTATGCGACATCATGAACCAAATCGTCATGGCCAGTTGGGAAGGTAATGTATGATTGTGCAACGGAATTCGGCATCGAGTTTATAGAAAGAACCCAGGAACGAAGCCGCTTGGGAGAATTTCGCAATTGAGCGGTCGATGGATAAGAGTTTGTCGACTTTGTCGAGAAAATATTCTGTGGTTGGGGTTGATTGCAGGTTAGCTGGTTTCGGATGATTGGCTGGATCGTTTCTTATCGATAAGAACCCTTCATCGCCCCCAAGGCTTCCTAATTTGGTCTAGACGTGCCATGCCCCAAGAACATCTCCCACAGCCCTGCTCTCAACATCCTTTCGAATAAAATTTATGACTGCTTATGGCTCCGGTATCGTACCTGGGTATACCGTCCCCCGGTATAAAAGCCAGGTACGATATAAGGGAGGGCTGAGTGAAAAGAGACCCTCTCGAGTGATACACAATGATCAAGCCTAGTCAGCCCATAGTTACTAGATATTGGTTTTTAAGATACTTGTAGTTAAACCGTTTTTATTGAGAAGAGATACTATCGTTAAGTAGTCACAGCCCCGTTACACGTCTAAGACCACCAAGATATATGATCTAAGCAGTAGTTCAAAATAACAAATTCTAAGAATCTGATTGAACGATCCGAAGAAAATGGAAATCTTAGAGCTTGCTGAGAGGAAATGCATCTATCGAAATGAGGTATTCGCAAAGAAACTCAAATGAAGAACATAGGAGAATCCTCCCAATGCCCCGCCCGTAAGGAAACAAACCTAGTAGAATAGAAGACAACGAAAGACTGGACAAGGTATCACCGTCCTCTACAGCCCAGAAGGTAAAAATTAAAAAAAGAGAAAGTGGCTAAAGACCTGCCCTTGCGAAGAGGTATCATACGGGGATTTTCAACCTCTATAGCGCCCGTTTTCCTAGTCCTCACGGAACGATACTTTCGATTCCGGCATCCCTCCAGAAAGCCTCTCTCTCCCTCAAGGCGTCCTCAACCCATTTCTTAACGAAATCATTTTTGATCCCTGTCCTAACATGCAAGAATTCCTTGAGATCTTTCTCAGCGCTGTGCTTTTTCTCATACTCGATGGTTTGGCAGATGAGCTCAAATCGGTCAACTAGGAGTCACGAATTGATATCAGTGGCCGTTTTAAAACTGTGGTGGAGAGGCTCACTATCTTTAACAAAAATGGCCTCTGGTGTTGTTCCGGTCTCGTATTCCATCCACAGGTCCATGAAATCTTTTGCTATAGCCTCCGAGATCGGCTTCAGAAGTGTATTAACTATGTACTGCATGGATTCGAGCTCTCGTCGGTGTTTTTCGGCTGGATACATCAGTTTTAACTCCCTTAGTACCCCAAGGAAGGAGCCACCTACCTTTCTGGATATTATCCGGTGGCGTAATATCTCCAGCCAAAGCCTCAGCCATATCGTGAATAATAGCCAACTTTATGCAGCGGTCTTTGTCAACTTTGTGCTCAGGAGGGCAAAGCATGGTGATAACACTCATTCGGTACATGTGGTCACTTATCGACTCTGCAGTTCGATAAGATACGTCAGAAATTTAGACCGTCCGTCATAAGGAGTGGGGTGACCGCAAGGGCTACTATTCAGCAGAAGTGGCGTGAGAAGAGAGTTTTTCTAAGTACCTCCATGCTCAATTCCATGCCTACGCCACCCTTCTCTTGGTGTAGTCTTCAACCTTTCAATGATATGAAGAAATGCTAAAGGTGAACTGGGTGAAGTGGGGGTGGTAGCAGGGATCGATTTCAGGACTACAATGAGCGGTGATGTCAACGAATGCCATCCCCAGGGGGAAGAGAGTGCTTGACGAGCATTACCTGCATCCAGTGACCAGTTCTGAATGAAATTATTGGTGTTCGAACTGACAGCTTGAGCTCAAGGAGAGCGTTAGCATTTAGCAATAAAACAAAGACAGGAGTAACACCTACGTGGAGTTCTAGACATTGTTACCTGTCTAATGAGAGTGCCGATACGGCGAATAAAGTATGAAGCCACGAGGGAGAATTTGGGGGGGGATTCTGGGGAAATCAACAGGGAGTAGCAAATTTGACGGGAGTATATATAAAGCGTTTTTGAGGAATCAAGTGACGTGTTGTAGGATACTCGAGGAGGAGGAGGATTCCAGGACTAGAGCTGGCTTTTAGTCAACAGTTCATGGCTACCTGGGGGAGGCTCAAGCCCAGGCATCATAGAAGTTTAGGTCAGTAGCCCGGGTTCACCGCTAGAAAAAAAGGCTTGGCAGCAACCACTTTCCTGTTTCCAGCAAGATGTTCGGGGTTTGGCTCTTTCTTCGGCTAACAAACTCAAACACCAGGCACAACTCACATACTATACCTTTTCGCTCTCACCCCCTACAGCGATTCCCGTCGCCGTTATCAAAACAGCAGCTGCCACAACCATTATCCCTCACCCGCCTTCCGCTCCCCGCCTGACCTCAGCAAACGTGCACTCCCGTCACATACACCCGCACAACAAAAAAGAAAACTGGCGTTCAGAGCTTCCTTCTCCCTAGCAAGCCCATGAAGTCCTCACCCGCCGTCTCCCTACTCCTTACAAACCTACGACTGCTTGACTATGATGGAGAAGCTGAAGATTCATTTCTTGTCACCCCTGACGTTTTTACTTCGCTAAAGAACAAAGGGAAAGCTTTTGAGCACATTATTTACCACCTCTTTTCTTCCTTTGACCCTGAGGAATGTGCAATTGTATGTTGCCTATCAGCATTCTTCCCCCACAACAGACCGGTTGACGGAAGGCAGTTTTAAGAGAGTTTGGTATTGAGAGACTAATTCCGGAGGCTAAATTAGAGACTTGAGGGTTGTTGGCCGATTTACGAACCCGCCCAATCGAGGGAATTTCGGAATGTGGTGTTTAAATGGCTCACTGACCTCAAGAGGGCTGGTCAGTTAGGTAATATCCTGGTCAGGAAGACTTTACTGGATGATTGCTCCGGAGAACGCTACGAAGAGTTGCTGTTGGCATTGTCTACAACGGTGTTGAGGGATCGCATTGAAAACGGATTTTTCAAAGATGTCGTTCAGGGAACATATGGTGCGTGGCGGGACTGATGGCCCCTCAAAAACTCAAATTGTTAACATGTGATGGGCGTGTTACAGCCTATAACCAGACCTCCTCACCCGCGCCACGAGACCTGAAGATCTTAATACTCGCTCATCAAGCGTCGCTGAGCCAGCTTCTCCACGCCCGCCGTCTTTCCAAAGCTCAATGGGCATCCTTTTCTGCCTTCCTAGATACCAAAGAAACAGAAATTTCAGCACTCTCTCAATCCCTTACGCGATCTAGTACAGAAGACACACAGAAGTCGCTTCCTCGAGGATATGAAGAGGATGTACTGAGAAAATGGAGAAACAATTGGCTTGGCGATCAACGGTGGCTTGATATATTACTCCAGGGTGACCCTGAGTTCACTCGGGAACAGTTTTTCGAGCTACCATTTGAGAAGGCACTAGCGAAGCATCACCACTTCAAGGGTGGGCCAGGGGGTGCGAGGAATGGGGAGATCAGCTTGAAGGCGCTAGAACAACAGGTCCAAGATCAAAAAAGGAAGTTGGGGGAGCTTCGGCAGCTGCGACGGGACCACCTAGAGACTACCCCTCATGTTTATTCACAATCGACTCCAAAAGCTGCTTCGACTGAAGGTGAGAAGGAGGCCGAAAAACCGTTGAGGGTTTCATTCGGTCGGCACCAGGTAAAGTGCACCCCAATAACCAAGTTTCCATCGCTAACGCGATCCTAGCTCCTACGTAGCGGCCAGCTAGAGATCACAAGAGATTGCCTCACAGGTGAGAGAAACGAGTGTAAGTTCGCCCCCCCACCCCGTTGTTATCCCTTCAGTATACTAAATAGCCTATTAGACACCGAACTGTTAGCATCATTACGTGAAGACCTTGCAGCGACCAGCGCCCCTAGAGTGCGACGTGAAATTGATAAAGCACCGGAATACCGTTTTAGGACGCTCAGCGAACCGGAGCCCATGGATCTTGGTATGGACAAGGGAGCCCAAGGGGAAGAGCAAACAAGGCTACCGGTACCTGTTGAGGCGAGGGAAGAACTGCCACCCGAACCGGAAAATTACAAGCCTGAAGATTTGTCGATCCACTCCGACTACCTTGAGTACGACTACAAGGGCACCTCATCACCCGCACAAGAATACAGCCCACCTCGAAAACGGCCAATGAAAGTTTCCCAACGGGTTCGTGAATACGAACCGCATCAAACAGGCTCCACTGACGCTTCAGACGAAGATGAGCATCTCAGCAGTTTAGAAGCCTCGGTAGTGTCATTAACCCCACGTGCGCCCCACCAACGCGACACTATCCCTGTCTCACCGAAGCCAAGTATGCCTAAAGGACCGATCGGCCGATTCTCTCTTGGATTTGGGGACGATGAGCTTCTGGCTGAGCAAGTTTGTTTACTCCGCATTACCCGGAAAGTACAAGGAACCTGTTCCGAGGCTAACCAGACAAATCATAGATTGTATCAACAGTTGCAGGAGCTACCTATTCTCCAGAGAAGCCGTCACCGGCTAGGCGTGACCAACACCACAATTCTTATGAACTACCTCGGATGGGCTCGCCGGCCTCTTCACTTGACGAATCATTTGATGTAGATGAGAGCGAAATGCTAGATATTGCCCAATCACCAGGGAGTAACCGTTTCTCCAACAGGCCCCCGTCGCTTAGTCCACCTGATAATCGCAACTTGTCAACGCCAATGCGGAGTCCCTCAGCCACGACGCCGAAAGAGGACCTGCTGATGTCGGAGGATTACAATTCAGTATTCAAATCACGGCCTAAGATTGCGCTATCGCCAAAGTTCACTCCATCTGCTGGGACACCAGAGCAGCTGCCGGGCCTATCCTTGATGTCTGGAGTAGAGGGGACGCCCTTGGCCGGATATTCGGGGGACGAAAGTGATGACAACGACAATGTATCACCGTTGAAGCTGAAAAGCGAGAGGAGGAGGGTGATGATGATGTAATTACTGGCATCGTAGTATCATAGTATTAGTATTAGTGTAGTAGTAGTAGTCGTAGTTTAGTTTTCCCCCCTTGATTCCTTTATGTACAAAGAGGCCTTTTTTGGTCTCCCCTGCCCACCATGCCTATCTGTCTCGAGTCTCGAAGAATTCCGACGTGTATGCAGTAGCCGGAGGTGGAGCTTATTTCAGGCGTGAGCAGTGAGTCGGGAATGCGATATGTATGAAACGATTTATGAAATCTCTCGAGCCAAGTCTCGAATACTTCTGGGGATCGGAGCTCCTGGGCGATTATTGCCAATGTTGGCTTTGCCTTTCCCTCTCCTCCTGCCTCCTCCGAGAGTATGCTACCCCCGCCCCTTCCCCTAGCTGCCCTCGGAGAGGAAGGAGAGGAGGCTGCCGAAAGTTCCAGACAAGCCTCCTCCAATGCCTCAACAAACCCTTCCACCAACGCCTCATTATATATACAATCGCAAGCAATCACCGCATCAAATGGCACCCCTTCCTTAAGCACCGGGTGGTCTCGAGTGATCCGATCCTTTTCCCAATCTAGGGCGAGAGTCCTAACCATCGCGCTCCCCCTTGCCCTCTCTCGGCCTTTGTGCGGAGCGGCAGGAGGCGGTGTGTTCTCCTCCAAATTCCTCCCTAACAGCTTCAACACATACTCCTGATCGCTAAGAAAGTATCCCCGAACCCTACCACTGCTCCCAAGCGTCAACCCAAGCACGCCCGCAACCCCGCAGCCGAGTTCCAGGACCGTGGACCCCGAGCTTAAAACCTCGTGGCTAAAGAATGGGTTCCCGGGGTGCGAAAGGTAGGCTGCAAAGAGGGGCGTTACCTTCCAGAGGACTTTTGGCCAGTTAGCAGGTAGATTGCAATAAATTAATGCTGCTGTGCAGGGATTCGGATAGGTGGTACGGTACCGGCACCGGTTGTCTCGCCGCCGCCACTACTACGGGAGGATGAGAGCAGGGTGGGTGACTGCTGGATTGTTAAATCCCGCACGCCGACGGTGATGTCGACAGAGGAGGATTTGGGATCTAGGAAGCCGAGGTTTTGGGACGGGGGTTTGGTGGCGAAGAGGGTTATGGATTCTGGGGGGGGCAGGGGTGAAAATGACCGCCGGGCGGGGATGGGTTTGTTTGTCAGCTAGACTGTCCGTCTCCGTGTGCCCATGAGGAGGCCGGGGGGGTAAGCAAACCTTCGTATGTGTCGTGGACTTCGTGAAGAAGTGGGAGGAAGGTGTTCAGTGGCATCTTCCGACTGGTTATGACAAGGTACTAGTACTCCTGGCTGTTATTAGGGGGATGGCCTCTGATAAGTTGGTATCGCTTATGGTACTCGAGTACCGTAGCATAGTGAAGCGCTGTCCCCCCCCCTTCTTTTTCCGACTTTTACACGTGCAGAGTACTGTGCAGCAGGGGAACGTGTTTTTGTGCTGAGGGTCTGCAGGGCAAACTGGATAAACGGGTAACTGTACTCGAGTACCCGGCGGTTTAAAAAAAAAAAGTCTCCGGCCACTTTACTTGTACATTTATCAATAGGTATGATACCCGTCTTAGCGTAAGGCGACCTTTTCAATTGCCCAGCGGAGTTCCAATGCCTGGGGGTGGAAGAAATCTTTTAAAGAAAGGCACGATAAACTATTTCCTTTCTTTTTTTTTTGGTGAGGGGGGTGAAACGATAAGCTGGGTTATGCCCGCTCGCAGCCCGCCCGTCTGCAAGCATTGACACCGAGGACAACTATGCTATGCCATGGTATGGCCCGTGCCATACAACTGCAGAGCTCCAAGATATTAGTCTGCGGTGCGATGAAAAGAAAAACTCTTGAGTTCCACAATCTCCGCCCTTTTTCACTCCTCTCCCACGAACAAAAGGCAAGGCGACCCGATGCAAAGGGTTTCGCTTTTTCCCATGGCATCATACTGGAACAACTGAACCTCGCGCCGAGACGTTGGAGCTTCCCCTCCTAGTAGGGTCTACCGGCATTATGATACGGTATGTTTTTCTCCCTTTGTCTCAGCGGAGGGCTAAAAGTCAGTGATTTTCGGGGTGATCCCCTCTTTATCCAAAGAGGGGAATTCTGGACGACTTAGCGTGGGGCCTCATTGTTCTGGTTTCTTGCGGCATCGGAAAGGTCTTGTCGTCAAGAACACATAATTTAAAAGGCTTGCCGACTGGGGATGACGAGAATTGGCCGATGCGCCCCGGTGGATAACACAATCGTACTACAACAGGTTAAAAGGGGGAGGAAAAAACTGTGCATAAGCTACTGTATGCAAATCGTGTCCTGTCTACAAACAGCTTGGGAGGCTTGGTATTCAACGCTATCCGAAGAAAGCTGGTCACCGTCCAGTGGGCGGGGACTGGCGCAGTCGGCCGGGGACGCTGGTACGAGCGCCGCACTTACTTGTACTATGATATACCTAGCGTTGTTGGCACAACCCTCCAAATCGATGTGCCCGGCACGGCACACAATGTAGTGCCCAGGCAATATATGTACCAATAAAATGACTTTGTAAGAAGAAGAAAAGGAGAAACTCTCTACAAGCCCAATTCACATTGAATATCCCCCATTTGCATCCTTGCAAGTTCTCACTGGGCTGAAGAACTCCAATATTTGCTTCCTCAATTGCACAAACAGGGCTACGACAATGGAATTGTGCAAGGTTGTGCCATCGGCCAATCTCACCACACTCTAGCACATGGTTGTGCCGTGCCAGGCACATTGGCATGGCACAAGGCACTTCAAGTGCCAACAACGCTAGATATACCAATCACATAGTCTACCTGCCCGTTGTCCTTTACATACCCCCATCTCCGATATTCTTCTCATCTTCCTTTTTTTTTTGAACATAGCGGTTCAGCATAATATTATTATAACATAAATCCGATTCCATAATTTTTTTCCATTTCTCGGACCCAGTCGGTCAGATGCCTGAAGTGCGATAGAATACACGATACATATGTACCATACCGGTATGCTGTGTGACGGCAGGGTGAGCATTGGCATTTCTCTACCTATCCAGAGCAGTCTGAGGAGACATGGCGTCGTGTGACTTCCCTTTCGCCTACTTGCCAATGGGACCGCCTATTGCTTCGAGGTTACAGTCTTGAGGGGGCCGTGATCGTGATTGTGTGTTTTTTTTTGGCTTGGCTTGGCTTGGCTTGCGCATACCAAGTCTTTTTCATATTAAAGTGCCTGAGGGGGAAAGGGAAATTCCGATGTGGTTTCATTCTTTGTGGTTTGTTATCGGGGTGGCGGGCCGGCTGGTTGAAGGGTGCTATGACTCGAGCAGATGTTGATGACGACGATGGTGATGGTAGTCGTATCGTAGCGATACGGTACTCGAGTACCGTAGAAACTCAAATATCATAAAAGAAACATGTGCCAGGACGTTGGAATTTCCTTTCTGAGCTACGTGAGGGGAAAACACCGCAAACTCAGCCCCCAGTTGAGACAAGATAAAAGGAATATACGATGCGCCTTGCTGGGAGAGGTAACTCCAACGTCCTAGCACATGTTCCTTCTATTCGAGTTTTTGGTGGATAGGCCGAGGCAGCTTGAGGTGAGTTGGCGGGGGGGGGGGGGTTACCGTGACTCACAAGTACTCGCGCTGGCGGTAATACCGGTACCGGTTTTCGACGATACGGTGGGCATACTGCACATATGCACAAACAGTTTTGG
>Ga0307510_10006669_pt1 | contig 13775 bp, 9 predicted proteins | sample 12_EM_MG_FD_207224 | JGI IMG/M metagenome (GOLD analysis project Ga0307510, IMG submission 207224) | Populus trichocarpa ectomycorrhiza microbial communities from riparian zone in the Pacific Northwest, United States - 12_EM | ecosystem: Host-associated > Plants > Roots > Unclassified | place... | reverse complement strand
CGCCGAGGATCAATCCCGCAACTCCAACGCTATGAATCCTTCCCCCCACAACACCGACTCCATCCCGTGCCAGCGCTTTATACACCGCCTCCCACCGATTCCCAGAACCAATTCTTGCGACAGTCTTATCACTATTGACTGACACCTCCGTCAATTCGTTCAAAGAAATGAGAATCCCAGTATCGGTATTCGCCCAGCCCGGATTGGCTGAGTGCCCGCCGCCGCGCACAGAGAAAGGGATTTCCAGGAACGAGATTATCTTAATCGCGGTAGAGACTTCCGGTGCGGACTTTGGTGCAAGGATGCAGGAGGGGCGGAGACGGCATGACAGCGACCAATTGATGTCCGCGAGAGCTGTGTAGGTGCCGCTGTTGGTGACGGGATCTGAATAAGAGGAATCGAAGACTAGGCGTGTTATTTGACAGGCGAGGTCTATGTTTCCCTCTGGGGGCTTCGTTTGCTGTTGAAAGAGCGCTGCTATATCGGCACTGAGAGTAGTACTGATGCTGAGGGACTGGATGAATCCCGGGACATCACCCGTAATATTCCTGGCAGGTGGCAAGTGAGGGGATGCCATCGGAAGGGCAAAGAGTATTCTAGTAAATAACTTCATTTCTTGGAAATTGCTGGGGGAGAAGTATGCTTGAGTTTATACTCGGGGGGTGATTGAAAACCGGAAAAGTGGTGGTCTATATTCTCCACAAAATGATCCGACCACATCAATAATTGAAGATTACTGTAAAGGTCCCTCAGAGGCAGCAGCCACTAAGAGCAGTTAGCGGTTGTAATATCCCAAGAACGACATGATAGCAGAAAATAGAGCCCCAATGAGAATCAGGAAAACCCCAAATTTTTAGACGAGTTCGTTGTGATAATGAGGGTTCCCGCTCCCTTCGATCCCGACTTGTTAACCGGAAGCAGTTTCAAAGCAACTGCTCTTGACTTTTGGCTTTGGTAAAATTGTATTTCTTTCTGTACAACGTCATCGTCCGATCAAACAATACCGACATTGCTAGCTGTACCCTCCAGTATCCGATTTTTATTGACCCCTCAGAGCAGTATTGCTTCCCGGCAGTGGAGTCAACGCCTCGTCCAATCAAGAATATCACCAACTTCAGGCTCGTGCACAGTACCTGAACAACCGCAACCTCTGCACTTAAGATCTTTTGTAAATACAGGTATGTTCGATTTACCACTTTTCAGAGGGTTAAGAGGGGTTTTCACAGATGTTAACTTGAGCAGGAGCTAGGCTAATTTTAAGTTTGTATGCTCTAACCAAATTAAAAAGGCATACGAAGGTACGAGTACTAGTGCAGCTAATGAGTTTTGTATACTTCACTGGTAGGAGGTGTTGTGCTAACATGGGATAATGTAGTACGTTGGGTATAAAGGCAGCCAAATAAGTATGAAATTCGCCCCATCACTCCATACTAGCGTAAAACCCCCTGCTTGAAAAATATACCAAACTTATGGTGTACTAGTGCAAGCATCAGCCAAGATGCTTTCGTACAAGGGCTGCCAAGTAAGTCCGTGGATGGTGGTGGGGGAAGTGGGAACACCGAACAGCAAGCAACACAGCGCGGCGGCATGTTGCTACGTTTTTCTATGCAGTGAGCTCGATGTCTAAGACATCCCTGCTCTCCTCACCTTGTACGAGAGCATCTTGCCTGGTCCTTGTACGAGTACAAGTATCTCCTTAAGGTTAATGGTGACAAGGAATATCTTGGCATTCTCATCCCTGATTAGGAATCAACGGTGCATATCACTGCTGGATTAAGAAATGATCGACTGCTCTAGAAGCAACCTTGTATTGAAACAAGCCTTGATTGGAGTTGTCAGGCAGGCGAGCGAGGGATCAGTAATATATTCCCCGTGTAGAACTATCGACACTTTACTACGAGTGTAATCCCTCAAGTACGAGTCTACATATCTCCGTGAACCACTGCCGAGGAGAGCCCTCCGCTGCAGCCAGCCAGACAGTTTGTCGGCCTCCCTAAAAGAGCCCATACCACTTCAGCATTTTTGGCACAGTCCCTGTAACCTAGCCTTCAATCACGCAGATCTTTACGAGAAACTGTGCTCTCTGAAAAATCACTAGACTTTTCGAAGGTTATAGTGGGGGGTAAATTAGACACCTGTTGGGAATGGCATACAGTCCGAAGGGCCCGGGGGGAAGTTAGTTTGTTTTGTAGCCAGGCTTGACCGCGCTCACCGGTCATTGCTAAGAATATCTTCGTTGGCCGGATATTTGGTGAAGACTCCAGCAAAGTATCGGCTGGCGGAGGTATTTTTGGCAAACACCAATGAGTAATCGAGCGTGTTTTGTAGGGCTCCGCGGCGTGATTTGATATTTTGTTTTGTTTACGGGTTATCTATGATACGTGACCAAGGTGTGGTGGTAGTTATGCGGCCTGTATGGGGCTAACTGAAAAAAATAATCACCGGTAGAGTGGCATGTACCACCCGAACCAGTCTACTTCGCACTTTCCACTTAATATATCCTGAAGCTGAAAAAGAAATCAAAAGTCGATATTATGGTCCAAAATTCCCTCAAACATCTCCTCAAGTGCTCACAGATCATTAAAGAATTACTGGCTACTTTCCTATGCAATATTGTAAAGTTGAAATTTAAAACGGTGCCAAGCCTTGCTATTTCCCATACAAAAGAGTCCAAAAATTGCGCCATGACCAATGTACCAACTATAGCGCTCTTGATAATCCCTCAGAAAGTTTGGGTATAGAGTTTTAAAGGGCTGGAATGTGAAATACAGGGAAAATTTGGTTTGGATCGCTTTACAAGATTGGTAGTCGGAAGATCGTAAAAAGGGCTTGTTTTCGGTGGAAGCCCTCCAACTACCGGCAATTTTTGTCTCTAGCCTCGTATAGAATGGGTTTCATGGTTTTAGCTGTGGGGCGATAAGGAGAGCTAAGCTCTTCCAGAACCGGGAGGTGTGGAGAGTAGGGCGGTCATTCTGGCCCCGAGTCGGAGCAATTGGTTGGTATGGTAGTAGGTTACACTGTAGGTTTGCTTCGGTTTAACCATATGGTTCTCGGGAAAGCGCAGGGAGCTTGTTATGGAATGGCATAATCATCGCGCTTGGCCCTCCTAGGATTGAATATAAGCTCTAGGAGCTACGTGCACCTGTGCGATACTTCATCAGGAGACTGCAGGCGCGGGGGAGTTTCCGTCGCAGTACTAAATGTTTACTAGGCATAGGACCTTCGAGAAGTCATCAGAATGACATGAGTTTTGCTGTGCTCAACTTAGCCATGAAGCGAAGAGGAGCTCGAACGAATGCCAATAAGTATTGGTGCTCTGAGGTAGTACGCCTAATAAAAATCCGAGGAATCGGGCCCGGGCTGCTAGTGGGATACTGTTTTTTTCTGCCCACAGTCGGTCCTCAACCTTTGGCCTCCCCCCCGCTTAGATCTCACATAAAATACCAGGGGCCGCTTTACGATATCCTTCGCAATATATGGAGGATTTAAAGGGGGCTGTTTCTGAGAGCCATACTCACCCCCCCTTAGCAAGGGATAAAGCCTTCTAGTCTAAATACCTACGATTCCCTTGATAGCACGCCTCTACGGTACCATTCAAACCTGTAAAAGGATGATTGAGCCGAAAAATAATAATATTCGTTTGACTTCAAATACAGTACCGTACCGGTCACTAACGGTCAATGCGCCTGTATGGCACGTGATTACTTGGCTGAAAGCTAAAACTTGCTGACAAAAGCTCCAACATAGCAATCAAATTGTCTCGCAGACCCTAGGATCGACTTTAGGGCATAGGGCTTAACCCTAACTTTTCGCGCGAGACCTTACCGGGCGTTACCTCCTCAACGGTAGCCACTCCGTGAGAAGGTAACGGGGGGGGATAATAATATGAAGAAAAGAGGTGGGCAGAATCAATAAAGATAATCCTATAGCAGATTCAACAAGGTTCACGTAACGCAATCTCCTGTTTTCTCCGTGGGTCTAAAGGATTATTGTTGGTTATGGCTGGCTGAGGGATGAGGGTTTGGTGGAAGGGGCGATGCAACCGAGCTTGTTAGACCTTCTGTGCTGACACATCACTCCTTCCTTGCTTAGGTAAGCAAACCTCTTTGGCCCATACTACTAGTACCAATCAACCATTTCTCGAGACAAGTCTTGCCTCTTGAGATGGATTTATTAGCAGATCCACCATTGGTATGGGGGCGGGTGAATTCTGGAAACCTCCGACTGGTCATGCTGCATCACTTGTTGGTTTTTCGTAGCTGCGGAAAGGAGCGCCCGGGATAGCACCAAGATCTGCTGTTTCCGGCCTTCCATCTCTTTGATACAGCACTTTTGTATTGATAAATATATATGTATTTCCCTAGACCTATTGATATTCTTGGTGTCCTGGTTTCTCTAGATGCAAGAGGAGTCTTTAATCACATGCTATATTTCTTCCCCTGCGAAATCATCAGCGGTCCTCGTTCTCTAGGAAAATGCTAATAATTGAGCCTGGTAAAGTTAGAGATGCTCTAGAAGGGAAGGGAAAATATGGGAATTGGGAAATTAAAAATGCAAGATACGAGTATTTCTAGTTTAATTAACGGCATGAAGCTAAACCAACGGTATCACTCGTTGGCGCCTATAGCTTACTAACGAACCAACCACTCGTATACGCCCAGCGGAAAACCGGGAACCTACACCTCACCTTACCATGCAAGCAGCACTACAACCAGTGATGCATCTTCTTGGGTTCATCATGGGCTCCTTCCATTCACCATCTGCTACATTCCCCGGACCCCCGCCACCGATTGTTCTCCTACCGCCGCCATCTCGTCCCTTGGACCACCGCCCCCGTTATCACTACCACCGATATGTTCTTGTCTGCTACCTGATACCTTCGTCTTTTGAAAGGAAGTGTCTTGGGCACTAACCAAGGCCGTCCAGTTTTTATTATGTTGGGTGGAGGTAGTTAGCCGCGCTTCACTCTCGATCGACCGCGGCTCGTATATCATATTTGTTTGGGCCAGATTAGGTTAAGCAGGAGAGCCCCCAAAGAATTTCCGCCACTATAGACATAGGAAGTGTATGTTCGGGCGGAAGGGGCATCAAAAGTTAAAAGCAGACAAGGTCTAGAAATCAAATTAAATCAGGGCTGGTGTGCCCTAGGGATCGCTGGGCGTGCGTTCCATAAGGATGTCCTTAGTGGTAAAGTTTTTTGTACCCCTCGTTTGGGGCGTTTGATGTATGCTATGTGATTGGAGTAGGTATATTTTCTCAAGTGAGGGAATTGCCTTATTAATTACTATATGTTGGCTGTTTGTTAGGCACACGAGACGAAAAACCAGAGAAAAGGGAAATTCCCTTTTGTACTCTCTTTGCTTATTCGTGCTTCTCCGCTACTTTCTCTGTCTGGGATATCTTGGATAGATTGCTGTTTCTCATTGGGAGACTTGGGTGGGCGATTTCTTGATGATGTTTTCCATGCTTACTAAATATATGGTCCAGCAACTCCCCGCGACGTACATCGGCTTAATCTAGGATGTTTAAAAGTAGAAGTGGGCAGCTCGTCTCTAATGAAACTAATCTGGATTTCTTGTAGCCTTTCTGCGCTCGAAAAGTAACCTGTGGGTACCGTTAGTTCCATACCGGAGGTTCATAGTATTTAAGCCTCCTATCGGGGGTGTAGTAACATATCCGAATGTCTTAGGGATCTGCATTGTCGCCCATGATGTCTGCACCGCCGTTCTTCTCGAGCATCCTTTCCATGAGACGCCATCTCCCCCTCCCCCGCCGAGGGCTGTCGGGCCGAGTCAGCCGGTGGGTAGGCTCATCCCCGCGGCGGACAGCATTATGGAGTGGACAGGAAACGTTTGAAAACACTCCTCTGTAAAAAGAATAGTGATCCCAAACTTTGCTTGTTAGTCTTCAGCCGTTGGAGCCAGAAATTTACCCGGCGTTACCGCACTAGAGAGCGGGTCTAATGTGAGCAAGCCCCTCACGATCTCCCCGTTGTCGTTTGGGGAAGCTTTAGCCAGGGTATCTGGGGTCTGCGATATAACCATGCACACCGTGGTCTAACATTACACGCCACTTCCTGGTATGTGGGGCTGGACAGGTGTTGGGGGAGATGGATTTCGGGTGGAACCGCTACTGGTCGGGGAAGACAATAGTTTACTATAAGGGCTGTTGCACTAGAAGTTATGTGGCGCTAGGATCTGGAGATTCTCGCTAGACTAGTATTAAATTTTAGAAAGAGCTATCCCGCATTACTACCCCAAGGAGTTGGTCCACGGGAACTACACTAGTAATTGCTGGGAAGTATTATACTCTTGGAGAAGTGATTCAGTTTTTAGAGTTTTCTATCACAGTTCCACTCATCTTACGTACAGTAATACAGTCTGTCAGAGGTTTCTGTAGGAACTAGCCTCTACTAGCTAATTCGAGACCTTCCACTCGACGCTGGTACTGGTAGCTTGTAGAACACAATGTCAATGGAGCATAGTTTCGCTAGGGTTCTCATGAAATACTAGCACATGGCCCGCAAAACCAATTTGCTCATAATTTCCCCATAATTTCCTTATAATATCCTAAAGCAGGTCGAGCATATCAACAGCGGGGGCTCAATCTAGCGGAATCGCATCATTGAAGGAATTGGATGGTGAGAAACGAGTGACCTACCATGATGGCATCTGGAGGCAGAAGTGCAAAACGATAGAATTCACCAGCTCTCACAGGCGGAATGTAGTGACCAAAAAGTGGGGTTTTTTTATTTTATGGAAAGAGGGTTTAGGAGCGCGGTATCCTTTGACGCGCTGCCTACAAAAAAATTGCCTTCTCATTTCCCCCAACCTCCCGCTCTCTCCTTATCAACTCCTACTAGCAAACTTCATCCCTTTCCAACACGACCAATTTCCTCAACACCGTGCCCCCGAAAATTGGAAGAAACGAAAAGAGGTCATTTCTTTACCAAGACAGTCAGATCTGTCTTCGCTACAAGTTATGGGTTCAAACAATCCCCCTGCACTTGACCACTCATTTCCGCTGCCTAGCACCCCTGCCGCGATCAGTCCTGGCCAAGTGAACGGTGTCGCTGTTAGGAAAGCCCTTACCAGAGATGAGCGCCGATTGGCTAAGATGGCTTTGGAGGCTAGAAACTCCAATCGTGATCTAACAGCTAGGATCAAAATGGATTCAGCCTTTATGCAATTCAAGGATTCGGAGATCAACGTTCTAAGGATGAAGGTGGAGAGCTTGGAGTATGAAAACAAACAGTTGAAAAAGGTGATAGAGGCCTTAGAGGCTGGGAGGCACAGAGAAGAAACGGCCAAAAAGCGTAGTGGCAGAGAGAGCCGTGAAGATGCGGCTTTTCTAGCAAAGTGCGTGGAAGAGATTGATAAACTGGACGACGTGTCGGATGCTTCTGAGCCACTTCTCTTAGGACTCCCAGATGACCCAGAAGCTTCGAAAACCTTTGTCCCCAGGGATCTGGGTCCCATGCTGGGGTTGTCTACTGGTTTGGATATCCGTGACCAGTCTGGGAATTGGGGTAAGTTGGTTTCCTGTTGTGTGGCCACACGGCATTTTAACACTTTTAGTTGCCAAACGTCTCCAAGTCCGAAAGTCCTCCAATATCGTAATAGACGATGATTCTTTGGCTGAGGAACCCGCTCCAAACCGCCCGGCAAAGACTAAAGTCGCCGCAGAATCTGCAAAGCACGGCACTACTGGCGGGGGTCATCTACTTGGGAACCAGGCCAGGAATTCGAAGGGCCAGGATCTGGGAATAGTTGAGGAAGAAATAGCAGGTGTTTCTGGTATCAAGGGCTTAGCTCTTCCGAGTGCTGCGGGTAGTGTGCGGAAGATCGGTGTGTTCTTTCTGTCAGATCTCTCCCAGTATTATGGGTTCTAACATTTGATTTTCATTAGGCGGGTTGATGAGCTTTCTTGAAACCCTCAGCGACAGTCCCACAACAGTTATCGGGGACCAACAAGGTTTGGAGAAGCCACAGCAAGATGTTTCTCTGAATTTTCCGAAGGAGCAGGTTCGACAGATTGGAGCAGTTGGCAATAACATTTCTGTTTTCTCCAGAAAAGAGGCTAGTCCTAAGTCTCCTCAGGATCGCATTCTCGAGCAAAGGCAATTTGAACTTTGCAAATCATTTCTCAATGATGCTAAGAAATCCCAAGTTCAACTATCTATTCTAGACTCCCCTCCACTGGTTTTATCTCCGTTATCCTCCAAAGGGCCTACCGACTTGGACGATGTTCCACTTAGAGCTCAGGAAAATAAATGTGGTGCTAACCTGTTGGAGAATCGGGCTGAGATAACCATTAGCGCATCTAAGGAAGCCCGCCCGCCGTATAATTATGAGCACATCCGAGAGGTAGTTATTCAAAATCTCCCACCAGATATCAACTACAATAGACTTTTTTCTTGCATTCGTGGGGGTGTGGTGGAGGCAGCAATCATAAACATGCCAGCTCTAGAAGCCAGGATTGTATTCATGGAGCCGGAATCAGCGAGGCGTTTCCATAAGGCCCTCGAACGAGAAGGGATTTGGGTGCCGAGTGAGGCTATCGGAAGTCATCAGGGTAGAAAAGACGGAATGGTGAGATGTGGTTTGGGGAAATTTCTCTGGACTCCGAGGTCGGCCATTCCATCGCCGGAGATGATCGCAAATGTTTGGGAACATGGGAAAACCAGGTGTTTGGAAGTTAGAAACATCTCAGGCATGACAGTCGAAGCTATTGCAAACGATATCATGGGATACCTGAGGCCAGGGGCTACTCGCGGTAATGTTATAGAATCCATTATGGCAAGGAATTCAGATATAAATGGGCAGTATGTAGTTGTCATTCGGTTCACCGCCATCAGCTACGCTGTCTCTGTCCGGAATAAAATGGATGTGGATAAGAGATACCTGGGCTGTGTCAGCATATTCTTGCCGGACACCTGCGGGAAGTTAATCGGGAGTAGGCCACCTGAGATATGGATTGATGAGCCAAAGTCATTGAGGCCTCTCAGTAGGGCCTCTATAGAAGGAGCCGATCAGAGACTCGGTCCGGGGCTGGAAACCGTCGGTTATTTCACCCCTAAACCTGGTCTGATGAACTGGAGCAAGAATTCTTGTCGACGAGATTTTCTCGGGCAACCCGGTCACGATCCGAAGCCTCAGGATCCTGGGATCGAGATCCAAAATGCTTCCAACAGTGCCTCTGTTCAAGGAGAGACCTTTCCCAATGGAGTTAATATCCGCGACCTGAGGCGTAGTGTCCTTATTACAAATCTCCCCCGTGATATCGACTACAATACCCTTTTCGGAAAAATTAGGGGTGGACGGGTCGAACATTTGCAGATATTTGAACCCGTAAATTGCACGGATTCTTTTTCTGCATTGGTCCTCTTCGTGACCCCGACTGGAGCACAAACCTACCGAGATTTCATCCGCGAATGGCACCTGATGGTCGGAGAGAGACGCATCACTCGCAAAGATAACATTCCTTCGGGCATGTTCAGCAACGTGAATATCCTTCCGTCATCTACCAGTGAAACTGGTGTTACTAGATGTATTTGCGTTTATAACATGCTAGAAAAAATCACCGAAGAAGACATCAAAGGGGATCTGAGAAAAGCAGGGATGACGGAGAAACTCTTGCAGTGGGACGACGCAAACGTTGAGTGTTCCGGGGGCGAGGATAGCTCCTCGAGTATCTTCTTACGTTTCACCAGTATCGCTGGTGCGCTGTGGGCGAGGAGGGCTCTTCAGAAGCTGGAGCGCTACAGGGGATGCGTTTTTAGGCATGCGCGCGACCCTTGTGCTAACGGTGTGGACGAACTTGTCGAAGCGCGCGATCTCGCCGCTAAACAAACCTAAGGGGGTGTTCTATGTCATTGTCGTTGTGCGCAATTTAATCTTGAATTTCACGTCTTCTCTGCGTTTCTCTGGTATGCGTGTCCGGGGGAATTTGGCTAAATTTTTCAGGAAAGGGGTTTGTCGTTAGGTGCTTTAGTGTCACAATTAGCCTAGATGCAAATAAAATATTTTTACTTCCCTCCCGGTATCCAGACCATTAGACCTACAAGTGTGACGAGGTTCCTTCAGAGATTTACAACATGCCAATGACAACTGACCTACTACTGCAGGGGTGAAGTATAGTATCCACAACCCCCACCCGGGGTAAAAATTTGCTTGACTTATTATGATGTTATGCCACAATCTCTTGAAATCACTACTAAATTCTTGAGTTTTCCACGGATATTGATTTTCGTAATTAGCCCGCTTTGTACTGTACATACACCCGTTTAATGCTGTGTGTGAAAGCTAATTTACTGCTAGGGAGGCTTGAAGCTCCCAATGGAAAAATCGGCGAACAGCCTGCTCTCTTCACTAAAAAGAGGTTCGTTGATATCCGTTTTCTCGAGATAGTATCAGCCATCAGACTCAGCGCAGTTGCAATCACAACCCATCATTCGGCCAATTGGTACTACTGTGATAGCAAACATTGGAGCTTCATAGACCTCCCTCGTAATCGGGGGCTCAAACACCTTTAGCACTATTGATGCCCGTGGATAGAGGGGCAAACGCTACAGGGATTGATTGACAGGATCATAGCAGAGAGCCAAGTTTTCCCGCTGGGAACCCTGGAACCCGTATTGCGGAAAGTGTGCTTCCGTTCCGTCCGCAACTTGCCTTTAATTTTGCCCACCCGGGTTTAAACCCTGGGAGCCCTGCTTGCCCCAAATATGACTGCTTACATGGCCTACCCACAGCTTGTGAACCTTGGGCACAAAAGGAATCTACCTCCATCCTTCCTTCATCCTTCAACCACAACACACCCCAGGACTTCCTCCATAGAGAACCCCAGAAAAACAGCTCTCTACAGTTGGAGCCCCATTTCTGTGTGCTGTTTGGTGCTAGCTGTCTCTTTTATCTCTTCTCTCCCAGCACTATTTTTTTTTCCAGGCTATTCCCAACTTCACTCTCATCTCCAAACCCTGCCAGAGCCCCTCGATTTCCTGGCGAGTTTTTTCCGGGAGCTTTATTCTTGGCGTACAAAAACTTCAACCCTCGGCTCTCCTTCCTCTTCACACAACCGCAAATTTACTTCACCGTATACCTCTTGTGTTCACTCCTGTAGGAATCTATCCATCAACAGAAATGCCTGAAAGAAGCAATGGCGATGAGGACTGCCTCTACTTCTCTGGTGAAACCTCGAGTGGTAAGACATCCTTTCAGAAAAAAATCATCATTACCATCTCAAGCTAAATATTTTTTTCAAGACTCTTCTCAGAAAGAGCAAAGCGATGGGCTTTCTCACTCTTCCGGATTGCCCCCCTCAGCTACTTCTTCGGCCGGCGGACCGCTTAGTGGTGGAATCTCTGATGCCACAGTAAGTAGGAGTTTTCGGAGACGCGCTCGTAGAAAGGCAGCAGCAGAGGCGGGGAAATTCTGTGCCCCCACCAGTGGCTTCAGTGCCTTAGCCCCCACCGGGGCTGTTGCCAAACAGGAAATTATGACCTCCGGTTCTTTTGATCTTCAGGAAGATATACCTTTGTTGCCTGGCTTTTCTCCTGCACCGGTCTGTCAAATGGATAGTGAGAACGGTATGATTATTTAATAGAAGTTTGATCATGACTTATGTTCGACTTTTGCTAATGGTCTATTACAGGTCGCCGTGAGTTTTCCCAGGTCGATCATCTCTGCTGGGAACCGGCCGATGTTGTAGATTGCAAGTACTCCGCCTTGGTCCCCGCCTTGGTCCCCACGAGCAAATTTTCGATACTCGGCAGTGCTTCTGAAGCCGGTGTCCCATATTCTAATATACTTGGTCGAGAACCGCAATTGGGATTCAAGGATAATTTCGGCAGTTTGGGTGGGCTTTGCACCATTACACCCCTCCAGCCGACAGGATCAACAACCTATGCTACACCAATCTTGGGATCTGGCGCCCAGGAAAATCCTTCTCACGTCTTGAAGAAAACAAACTCTATCCCATTTTCTTTGATGGATCCTGGGGAGAGCGAAGTGGGAGCGTTCATTCACGCTTTGGGACCGGGGACTGACTCGGCGGCTCTGCTTCTCGATTCTTCAGACTCTGCAGCTGCCTCTCCTCAGGCAATACAGGAAGCGCAGAGGATCGCGAAGAACAAGCGAATTTTTGGGTGGGTGGATGGTGTAATATCTTCTGCAGCCGGTGTACCAGAGGGTATCTCCGCTGATTCGTCTCCTTCGCTACTGGTTTCTCCGGTCACGGAGGATTCTCTTGATCTCGTAGGCTTGGATTCGTTGATTGGTGGACTCTCTCCAAATAATTCAATCACGGAACCTTCGGTATCTTCCTACCGGCTCCAAACCCGCAGTCCAGATCAGATCTCGCTTTTAGATCTCGATTACACAGGCGTTTCGCCGGGTTTTAGCCATTGTGCAATGAGCTCAATTTCAGCCTCTCCCGCCGGTGAACTTCTATTACTAGATTTTGGAGATGGTATACAGGATCCCACCCCAGCCAAGGACGCGGGTCTTCCCCTTTACAGTTCCAAGGAAATTCCGCCAACCCCTACTCCCTCACCACCATCATCTATCTCGACCAATACAATCCCCGCTCCAATCGGGGATGAAAGCGGGGAGTCGACTTCGAAAGAATTACAGCGCAAGCCGACTGTGGTCAAGGTTATTGTTTCCACTCCCAAAGAAGCAAAAGAAGTGTCTTCTCCCATTCTAGGGCCTATCATTTCAGCTGTAGGAGGATCGAATTACGAGGTGGGAAACGCCGCGTGGAACCGCTGGGTTGAGGAAAATTCTGAGTCAACCCATGGTGTTTCTCTCTCTCAAAACACCCAGAGACAGAGCCGGAGGTCCCAGAATACCCGCAGGTGGTCCCCTTCTGCCCCAAAGAAGGGTAGGGGGATAATTTACCCAAACATTTCTCTTCGCCCAATGGGCGGCCCCAATGGGACAGGTTCTACTGCTATCAGAGAGCCGAGAAAGAAGGAGAGCGATGCGTCGGGGTGGAACAATTACGCTCGCTTCAGCGGTCTTGGTGGTTCGTTGTTCAAAGGCCAGATGGAGTCGGTGGTTGGGTGCTACCAGGGACACCCGATTCATGATATTCCGACACCGGTTGTTGAACCCGCCTCACCATTGACTACCACCAACATCGCCCCCGTTACTTGGGCTGGCTCTGGACTGCCTTTCGAGGGCCTTGCTTTTCGTCCGCTCACCCTGGGGTACCACAACCCCCAAACGGTCTCGTATAGGAGAACATATGCTTTCAATCGCGAACAAAAGGTTCGCGAACAACTATACGGCAAGCGCCCCATCCCTCCTCGTCCAAAGGCCTTCAAGACCTTTCCCACCAAGCTGGACGTCTGGGCCAGCCAGGAGGCGGATTTTAGACGGTGCTCGGGGCCACAGGGCCCCGATAGGGCTACCAAATAAAAAAAAATAAAAAATAAAAAATAAAAAATAAAAAATAAAAAATAAAAAATAAAAAATAAAAAATAAAAAATAAAAAATAAAAAATAAAAAATAGAAATAAAAAATAGACAGGTGTCCCGCATGATGTACTATAAGAACTGGGAATCTCCTTTGGACGTTGGGGTTGCTTTTCTCTGTGCCTTTTCTCCTCAATTCAGAGGGGGAAATTCTAGACGCCCTTGCGTCATCTCCAATTATTCTAGTTTTTACGGTATAAAAGGTGTCTTAGAGAAATGTAAATTAGAAAACAATAACAAAAAGGGCTAAGGCCCTGTTTGGCACGCCAGAGAAATGGCATTTTTCTAACTTTTATAG
>Ga0307510_10006668_pt1 | contig 13777 bp, 9 predicted proteins | sample 12_EM_MG_FD_207224 | JGI IMG/M metagenome (GOLD analysis project Ga0307510, IMG submission 207224) | Populus trichocarpa ectomycorrhiza microbial communities from riparian zone in the Pacific Northwest, United States - 12_EM | ecosystem: Host-associated > Plants > Roots > Unclassified | place... | reverse complement strand
AGTTTCAAATTTCATCAAAACATAAGTTGAGTTTTTTAAGATTAATTTCTTATTTATCCATAATTTATTTAAATCATGTTAATATTTTATGTTAAAAAGTATATGTTGGAGATTGGAGATTAAATTTAAATAAAGTTTTAACTCAAAAAATAACTGACTGTTATTTTAATTTGATTTCAAATATGCACTTTAATTATTATTTTTAAATAAATTTCCAGCATAAAGTAGAAATCTTAAATGTTATATAGGGCTAGCAATAGTGTTTTTATTTGTTTCTTTATGATATTTATTACGTAGCGCTATTAAAAATCATATTGCCCTTGACTTTGCATGATTGTGGTTATATTCCCAGGCAAATGTTATCCAGTCCCCTGGCACCATGTACTTTAGGCGACCTGACCATTTCTTCGTTGGAGGACCTTGAGTTCCTCTGCTGTCTTTTAATTTTAAATCGCCTCTTCACAATATTGCCACCTGATTTACAAGGCCATGCAAGAATTTGGACAGAGCCAAGCCTCTCCAGCTCAGAACTCCAGCCCCTTGTTATATAATCATTTCATTTCTGAACATGCCCAGCAGTATCAAAGCAATTTTCATATCATTGCTTCTAAGCTACAGTACTGTCTCAGTCTGTGCATGCCTATTGATAACACATGATCGGGGCGATTCTTAACTTTAACGTTAGACTCTGATCACGTTATTGTTATTGCCTTGTCGGTATTTGTTAAGGAATAACAACAAGAGAAGAGCTCAAGTGGGTTTCCCCCTCGTATATGTATGTTTGGTTGCTTTGATCAGTCGATTCCTTATTCATCCATAGGAGAAACCTCAGAGGCGTTCTATTGCTTCGAATGGTTGGGGGATTGCCCTGGATGATCACATATAGGTGGGTTTGATTGCCACACAGGTGTTTTATAGCGTGTGATTTATGATATAGAAAGAGTCTTGAATTTCTTCTGGGTGTATATCACTCTAAAAATTCTTGCATTTGCAAGCATCTCTCTCTGAAGAAAATTTGTTTCCTCTGCGTTCTGCAAAGCCCTTTTCTCTTGCTATGCAAAAGAATCAAGCTGTTCTCATTGGTTTTATGGACACTGAAAAGTTAAAATAACCAGAATATATATATATATATAAAAGAAAGGTTAGAAAATTAATACATATGTTTTTTTACATGGTTTTATGGACATGATTTTTTTCATTTTTAAGATTTCTTTTAATCTCATGACAAGGATATATGAATAACTTATTAAAGATACATTAATTCAAATATATATTTCCTTTCAAATTTTGTTCCAAACACAGGGATTTATAACAAAATTTAAATCAATTCTACTCATTAATATAAATGAATTCAATTCGGTTGAAGAAATCGTTACAAACAATCTGTAAATCTCTCGTGAATTTGGTTTTAAATAGATCATCCAGACCTTGATATATTCAGGAGAAAAAAGTACCAAGTTGCTTTTACATATCAGCTTCGAATGCTATTCTGGTTTGAGAGACCCTACTGCTGATACCACCATAAAAATTCTGATTCAGTCCTCTAAGTGGATTTCAATTATAATAAAAATAATAATATTTATAACACAAATAATAATATTTTTTATATTAATACTTTTAATTATAATAAAAATATAATATTTATAATACAAATAATTATATTTAGAAACCTAAGACCCAAGAACCCTAGGTCCTAATGCAGAACCAATAATCTTGGGTCAGGTGGGGCTGCAAGATTCAAGGGATTTGGGTTTGCACTCTAGCCACACCCAAGCTCCTTGGGTGAGACGCCTCTTTCTTGTTCCAAGTTTCTTGGGTCTGGAAGGGGATGCTTGACCCAAGTTAATAATAATAATAATTGATTTTACCCTTCAAATCAATTCTATATTTTTTTATAGCAATAATATTTTTTACAAATTTAATAATATTAATTAATATAATAATATTTATAACATTAATAATAATATTAAACTCGTCTGACCTAAATTCTTATAATATTTATAACATAAATAATACTATTTTTAATATTAATATTATTAATTATAATAAAAACAATATTATATATATCACAAATAATAATATTTTTTATATTAATACTTTTAATTATTATAAAAATAATAATATTTATAACATAAATAATACTATTTTTAATATTAAAACTTTTAATTATAAAAAAATAATTATATTTATAATACAAATAATTATATTTTTTTATATTAATACTTTTAATTATAATAAAAATAATTATATTTATAACACAAAAAATCTAAGACCCAAGAACCTTGTAGGGGTAAGCAAAAAAACTGATTTAACCGAAAAACCGAAAAAAATTAACCGAAAAAACCGAACCATAAAAAAAACCGATTAAACCGATTAGAATATTTAGAAAAACTTCTGTTTCGATTCGGTTTCGGTTTTATAATGTTTAAACAGAACAACCCGAACCGAACCAAGCTGGTTTAAATTAAAAAACAAATCTATAAATACTCATCAGTCCTTACAGTCACAGACATGCCACACAATCCACACGGGTCACACCACATTTCAAATTTTCAATCCTCACAGTGGCACAGTCTCCCACAACACTCAAAAGTCTACAGACTCTACACCCAATTAATTATTTGTATTTCAACTACCCTTACCCAAGCTCTCACAAGTCCACTCACATCTCACAATTAATTTTTCACAGCACACAACACAATTAATTCTTCGCAGCACTAATTCTTCGTTCTTCAAAGTTCAACCACCCCAACCCAAGCTCTCACACGCCACACCTAACCTTCTAATATTCATTCTTTAATCATCTCCAGATCTATCATCCCAGCAACATCCCTAAGCCTCAGCAGCAGTAAGATTTCTTCAATTTATAGGTGATTAGTGGAGGCAGTAAGGGTTGGGGTTGGGCTTAATTTTATGGTTTGGGTTGTTGGCAGTTGCTGTGTTTTTTTTTTTTTATGAAAGGAAAATGGGTAAAGAAAGTGGCAGTGGGCACTGGACAGTATTTATTATGGTGGTGATTGTTTGTATTTGAGAGTATGGTTTTCGGTGATGTAGGTTTTTGGGTTTGTGATAGTGAGGAGTGATTGATTACTATAAGAGAGCATGATTTGTTTTTCTGGTTCTATAGAAGGATATTTGCTTGAGAAAAGGCTGGTATGGATTCAACACTGTCGTGGGGGCTGCTAGTGATGAAAATGGGTTTGATTTTGTGGCTTTTGGATGTTAAAAAACAATATAGGTTTTTTCGGTTTTTGACATAGAAAACCGAACCGAACCGAATCGAAACCAGTTGGTTGGAACCAGGTTTGGTTCGGTTTTGGTTTTTTTAAAAAAAAATTGGTTTGGTTGTTTTTATAGATAAAAACCGAACCGAACCGAAAATGATCACTTCTAGAACCTTGAGTTATAACACTGGACCCAAGAGAAATATAATAATAATAATAATTTTAATTTTAATATCAATAACATTAATTATAATAAAAATAACAATATTTATAATGCAAATAAGAATATTTTTAATTTATTCATTATAATATTAATTATAATAAAAATAATAATTTTTATAACATAAATAAGAATATTTTTTATATTAATACTTTTACTTATAATAAAAGTCTTGGGTCCTGACACCAGACCCAAGTGAGTTGAGTCTTAACACAGGACCCATTAGCCTTGGGTCCTACGCAAAACCTAAGAGAATTGGGTCTGAACTTAGTACTTTTGGGTCCTTAAACTTATTGGGTCCTGTTGTGTAGCCGGACCCAAAGCTATTTTGAGTACTGCCCCCAACAGGACCCAACATATAATTTATTTATGTATTTAATAATTCATATAATTCAAAACTACTGAATAAAAAATATAAAGACAATAAAACATTGATAAAATTTTAAATCTCATACATTAATGTTATAAAATTAAAATATCTTCTATTGCCCAAAATAATATTATATTATAATATTTATAAATTATTTTTTAATGGATTTTATTGTTAAATAATTCTCTTATATAATACAAATATATAAAGTATATGATGTGAAACAAAAATTTATTAAAGGTTTCATCAACTTTAATATGATAATATTTAGAGAAAAAATTTAAAAAATTTCAATTTTTTTTCAAAGAATTTTTAAAACGAAAAAACAATCATGTCATAAAAAAAATTCAACACAATCTCAAATGAAAAAAAATTATGATCACCTAACTTTTAACCAATATAAAAAACTCCTATCAATTTATTTTCTCTTTACTGTATGAAAAAAATTACATGATAGAAAAGAAAAAAATTAAAAAAAAATTATTGATGGGTCCTGCTAGGAATAGGACCTATATTGATAGGTGCTGCTTGCAATAAGAGCTATTTATTTTAATATTTATAATATTAATAATAATATTTAACTTATCTGCTCAAGTTCTTATATTTTTTTATCTTTTAAAAACAAATTATGTTTTTCTTCTATGGTAGTAATAATGTTTTTTTTAAAATAAGGTAATGACAATAACAATAGTAATAATAATTTTTTATTTTACCTTTCAAATCAAATATATTATTATTTTTCAATATTAATAATATTTTCTACAAATTTATTAATTATTATATGAATAATATTAATTATAATAAAAATAATAATATTTATCATATCAATAATAGTATTGAACTTGTCTGACAAAAGTTTTAATAGTGATAATTTAAAAAAAAAAAACATTATTAACGATAATGATAATAATAACAATAATAATAATAATAATTGATATTATATTTTTTTTTATTTTTCTTCTTTGCAGGGTCTGCAGACCCAGCTGCCCGGGTCTAAAGACCTAAGGTGCAGGTCAGAAGAGACTCCGGCGTGCGGGTCTGCACCCAACGTGTGGGTCTACAGACCCATGCACACGGTCTTGCAGACCCGCTCGCCGGGTCTTTAGCGAGGCGTGCGGGTTTACCTAGCGTCCAGGGCATGGCAGCCTCATCGCCAAGTGTCTGCAGCCTGGAGTTGCTGCCAGGCACGCTGGCTGGCCCTAGGGCCAGGTGTCTGTTACCTGGGCTGCTGTCAGGCGTGCGGGTCTGGCCCTATCGTCCTGACTTGAAGCCGAGCGCCAAGTGTCTGCAGCCTGGGTCATGTGGCCCCATCAAAATCCGAACTGATCATTTTTTTCTCAATCAAAAAGTCAACCCCACCCCTACAATCTTTGCAACTTTTTATGACAATGACAGCTTTATTATTATACCTCCCTAACTCACAGTACTTTTAGCAAAAAGAAAACTCAAACAGTATAGTCCACAATGCATTCACAGTCTAGTCTATAATAATTTACGTTAGTATATCAAACAGTGCAATACACAGTAATTCAGTTACAATAAAATACTGATTCTTTTAAATATATTTAATTTGGTCTGAATTTATGCTGTTCAGAATTCCCTACGTTACAGGGTTTTGCATTTTCGTCAGGACGAAGTGTGTGTGATATTTGGTGCCAAAGTGTCAAAAATCTATACATCAAGACAAACAAACAAACAAAAAAGCTCGATTTTGCTCTTTGAAAATCCCAGAATACAGTAAGAAATTGACAAATCCCCAATATGGGAAGAATTACAAAACTCTGTTGTGTGGAATACAATCTCATTTGACAAGCCATAGCCACAAAAAAATTACAAGCTCCGAAAGGAAACAAATTACAAGCCACTCAGGTTAACTCAAAATTCTGTCAATGGCACCTCCCCACTCTGAAATCTTTTTTGCTATTAACAAATTTCACACCAAAAGCCGATTGCACGCAACGCATGACCTAAATTCAATGATTAGTATTCTCTAGTTCTGAAAATATCTGTCACTGCCATTGATGAACGCTTTGGTCAGTGGGGGAGCAAGGTACAAATGGTACAAAACCCCGGCCACCAAAAACAGGTCGCATGAAGCTATTATCAAATTTTCTCCAATAGTGGTGGACTGTGTGAGAAGGGGTGCTCAAGAGCATCCTTAAGCTGGTTCGACGGGGCACGTTGTGGCTGGCCTGGTTGTCCTCTGAATCCTGTCTATTGAGCAGTGGCACAGCAAAGGATTTAGGACTAGATGGTTCAGAAGACAACATGCTGGCAGTGTGTTTTTGTGATGGAAGCAAGATCCTCACTAGTGGTTTAGTCATCAATCCAAACACCTGCATGGATCCAACAGTTTACTGCATCAGTCTTGTGTTTGAAACTAACCTTTGATTAGCTCAGTTTCCTGGTAGCGGATTGGAAATTACAAGAATCATACGCGAAAACGAAAAGTGCATAATATAAACTTTGTGGAGTCCCTATGCTACAGTATCTAGTTCAAGCCATTGACTGATCTTAACATAATTGCAATAAACGGTGCACCATTTTAAGAGCAATAAAAGGAAATGAAAATGAAGTTGGATCACAAAATCCAATCTTCAATTCAGATTCTAGCTCCTGGGGCTTAAATCAAGTTGACTATTAAAACATCATATCTACAACAATATGTTGGCTGGAACGGTCCAGCCTCGAAAGGAAAACCTGTAACTATCGTTTCTAGCTTTAAACATGGAAACTGTAAAAGTTTGCACTGAGCTAAAGTGTGCCATTTAAGCACAGGCAAGATGGTAAAACAGCAGGTTATTTCTCCTCCTGTTCTCCACGGAGATGATGCATTGTCTTACCACTGTGCTGAAAAGGACAACTGTAATTGTGCTGGTGATCATGATTGCATTGCCATGCAAATGAGTATGGCCTGACCTGGTGAACTGCAAGAATAGTAATAAAATTATAATTTAGATGAGAATAAATATGCAACATAAGAGGATATAAAGACCCTCAAAGGCCTTAACCATTGGTCTATTAAAATCAAAATAAAATCTCCTAGTGGAAATTCTAATACTGTTGGTGGATAGCAGGAACATTTCATATGAAACTATCGCCCAGGCTCATAGCTGAAAGATGTTTAACTTAGTCTGTGTTTAAAAACAAGAAGGAAAGCCCTATCATCACAGAACAGATTGAAAATAAAAAAACAAAACAAAAAAAAACAAATCCAATAGAAAAAGAATGCTTTTCGATCTTTTTAACCTGATTATAAGCAAGAGCCATAGAAACAGCACCACGCATAAGACCTGCCCACCATATTGTTACCTTCCAAACAAAAATTCAGGGTGACATTAGACATCAAGTGATTCACACACGTTAAATGCCAGAAACCAGAATAGCTTGAGAGCATACTTGTTGCTTTATGTCTATTTTCTCATACGGGAACTTCTTAGTCAAGTTGGATAAAAAGGATAAAGGGAAAACAAAGGCTGCTCTTCCAACTAGAACCAATCCCAAGAGTATTGAACTCACCATAACTGATGTTCCAGGGCTGAGAATTAAGAGAGAGTTAACCACTATATTCAGAAAATGGTGAAGATAATTTTGTTTCAGCTTGTATTTTACGATCTTGGAATGTATTTGTGTGGCAACTAATCTCCCATTTTATGCTTAGCCTCACCTATCACTTACAACCTTCCATTTTTCAATATCCAAGGCATCCATGCCAACATAGAGGAAGATGAAGATCTCAGCAACAAATGACCAAGTAGCAAAAGCATGCCTGAAATGTTCAAGGAGAACCCCAAGTAATGTGATAGCTAGAACAGAATTTGAGGTAAAAATAGAATACAAGAGATTTTGTATGAATTGCCACAAACACATTTCAGGATATGTAACTCAACATACTTAGTTGTTATCCTTGAACTTTCAGTTACATTGTGCCATGTGTAATGAGACATAACAATCCCACAAAAGAATACAGTGAGAATGGCGCTTAGATAGAATAGCTGCAAGAAAACCCGAAATTCAAAAAATGATGGTTAACTGCTTTCACCACTGAAATTCAATCTAATAGTAGAAAGCACAAGCAAACGAGGTCCTTGGAGAGGTACTCTATGATTGAGAGAAATCTTACCTCGGCCAACATATATGAAAGGTAAGCCATGAGTATCATAAGAGCAACCTCACGATCGGTAGAATGCCTGGATTTTGTGGCAAAACAAAAATTTATTAGAACACAAAATAATTCCCAGCATGTTATTCTAGCAAATATTTCTTTTGTCACCTGAGCTACCACGGAAATATATGTAAACATGAAACAAACTTGAGGAATACGTTGTGAGATTTTAAAGATATTAAAAAGAAGTGAAACTCCAATATCAAACAGCAATCTCAAGATAAACTGAGATTTCATCCACTTGCAATTGAGCTGCTGTGGTTGTTAATTTTTACTGTCCTAAACCTCTATATGGGATTGAAACTACTCATGAATTTATGTTTGATAATGATTTACTAACCTGCCGAAGTAGAGCTTTTTGATAATGTATGCACTAAGTAGTCCAGTCTGCAGGAGCCAAAAAAGTGTGCAATGTCACAAAACACAATATATACAGAAAAATCACATGCTAATCACACAAGCATGGGCGCATGCGTGCACACACATGTATAGAGAGAGGGAGAGAATTACTAGAACTCCCAGTATGGTGCTTGAGATAAACAAATATAGAAAGTTTCCGAGAAATTCAGCTGCAATGCTTGAGTTGATGTGAGATAGGTCAATGCTCTGAATTGCATGGAAAAGCACCACTGATGTTGCATCATTTACTACACCTTCCCCAAAAACCAGACTGTATAATAAAGGCGTCTCATCCTGGTTAAGAACCTGCAACAACACAAATTGAAGTACTCAAATCACTTTTTCTGTGTGAGTTGCTTCAAAAGTTGTAATCAGACCATATCTTCACCAGGAGTCTCATACCTGCAAGGTACAAACAGAATCCGTGGCTGAAAATATTGCTCCAATTGCTGCAATCAAGGCAAGAGATGAGCATACACAAGCAAGCTATCTGATGGCAGAAACAGAGTCTTGAAAACTTCGAAAATAAAGAAAGAATGTGATATGGAATATACCAAGATAGTCTCCAATTCTGAGGGAACTGATGTTCATTTTCTTGAAAAAGTGAGTGGCGCCTATGCCAGAAACAACAAATTAATGACAAATAGAGTACAGCTAAGATCATTATTCAGCACTAACAAGACAAAGTATTGTCATGAACTTGATGTTTTAGTGTACCTATTGAAATGATGGCAGTGGATATCAGAGTACCGACTGCGCCAAACAGAATGATAGTCATGAAGTTGCGGAAAAACTGCTTCTTCTTTACCTGGAACCTGGTGGGAAGACAGAATAACTCATGAGATGTCCCAGCAACAAAAATTTCATGACAACTGAGCTATTCTAAGGCTCATTTGTTTCAAATATCGAAGAAAATTAGAAGGGAAAAAATAGCTTTTCGGTGATGATGCTTGGCATAATTCCATTGTACACATAAAAATCTGAATCAATCTCAAGCAAGAAAACAAACACTTAAGGTCTCAAGCTTAAAATGAATTGATCAGCAAATGATACAACCCTAGTACTAATAAAGGAAAATACACACACACACTAACTCACCCAGCGTTAAAGATGATTGGCGGAAGCAGATAAATAAAGAATAAATCTTCGCTGAAAACTAAGAGATGCGAGCTCTTTCCTCCTGTTGTTAGCAAAATCACAACTCCAGTGCACAAACCCTGCATGCATTAACTCACCATCAAAACCTCTATAACCCCACAAAAAAAATAACATAAAAGCAAGCAAATGAAGATACTGACTACAGCAAGTGCAGTAATGGACTCGTTCATCCATCGCTGCTCCTCTAGTAAATGACCAATTACTATACACGCACAAAGTAGTGCCACGAACAGGTTTATTGGCACCACTGAGCTATGATCAGACGATAACATTGCTCCCATTTTCCATAAAATATCTGCCATGCTAGATTTAGTTAAAAAAAACAAATAAAAAATTTCTTCTTTTTGATCAAGTATTTTGCTGTTTCAGGATATAAAAAGCAAGAAAATATTAATGTTACAACAAATTTGGATCTTGAAGAAGCTAAAACTTAAGGGAAATTGACTATTTTTCGAAAACTTCAGCAGAGTAAAGCAAATTTGTAGAGTGACAGCGAGAAGCCGGGAAAGGGAGGGTATATATACAGTTGGAGTTGTGAGTCAAAAGGTTCAAAATTTTAAAGCATGAAGGCCGTTGATTAAGAGTTGTCAAGGGGAGTCGACGGTTGTGATTACATGAGGAGTTTAAGTGTTGAGTGTGGGGATATGTAGTTAATGGAACTTTGGAAGGGAGTGGAGGCAAAGAAGAATGTAAAGTGAGGAGGAAAGTTCATGTGAAATGATTATGTCGTCTACAGAATCTATACAACAATGGAAGCCAAAAAACAAGGAAAAAAAATTGAAAATTAGAAAAGGAAATATTTGGAGGCTTGTTTTACCAGGAAGATCCGAATATAGTTTTTAAACTTGACTTGAATAAATTTGAGATAAATATTAGATGGATTTATTCGAGTTAATTCAAATTAATTTTATTTTATTTTATTTTATAAAATTATAAAATAATATCATTTAAAAATAATCAACAACTTTTTATTAAAAGTTTTTAGGCTGACAGGTTAGAGATCAACTTGAATTTCTAATAGGATAATACTAGTTTAATTCTTCTCCAATTTTTTATCGAAATTTGATTTAAATTAAATACTAAGTTATCTAAATTATAAATCAGTCCAGGTTTTAAAATAGTACTCCCCCATCAGGGTAAATGACACTTAGATTTCATAAGATTCATGTATCATTACGATAAAAATGAGGTTATTATATTATATATGCCATGTTCAATTCTGTGTACCCGGAAAATATATTAGTCTTGAAAATATAGGAATTATGCTGAAAATATAGATTTTCTGGGTGATGAATGGAAAAATGAAGATGTTTGTGAAGGATGGGGTCCGTTCAAAGCATTTCCTTTTTTATGGAGAAAAAATCACGCACGCATTTTGTAAAGCAGGTGAAGTTGGAAATACAAGAAGAGAGTTTGTGTTTATTTATTACTAGATAATTATTTGAGCTATGCCTTGAGTTGAATTAAATTTTTTAATATAAAAAAATACCCTAATGTTTTTAACATGTTTTCTAACATAAAAAAAATTATATGAGGATTAACCTGATGTAATTTAATCAACTTTATAAGTCCAAAAACATCTCGAATAGGTGGTAAAAATGTAGTTTAACTAAAAAAATCAAGATCAATCTTTTTAAAAATATTAAAACAACAACATATTTGATCGACTCGAATTTACTCAATGTTAACCTGTCAAATTCCCGACTCGGATCATAAGACCCTAATACCCTCTAGAAAGCAAATAAAAAAATTAGTAACCTTAATTTTCAATCAACTCAATGTTAAATGATGAAATTAAAAATAAAATTCAATTAAAAAAAATGAGTCAAATCAACCCAGGTTAACCTGAAAAACCTAAGTCATGAGACCAAGATAACCCCATAGAAAAAAATCAAAACAAATTATGAAGCTCGATCCCTAGTCAACTCAATGTTGCGGGACGAAATTAAAAAAATAATTAAAAAAAAGACATAAAAAAGCAATCATAGTCAACCCAAGTTAACTGACCGAACTTATGACTTGAGTCATAAGGCTGAGATAACTTTATAGAAAGTAAATCAAAACAAATTATAAAACTTAATTGTCAATCAATCTAATATTGAAGGATAAAAATGAAAAAAAAAATCAATTAAAAAAAACTGAGTTAATCGGGCTAACCCATGACCCGAGTCATAAGACCGTGATAACCTTATAGAAAGCAAATAAAAAAATGAAGCTTAATTCTCAATCAACCTAACATTGAACAATGAAGTTGAGAAAAAAAATCAATTAAAAACAAAAACAAAAAAATGACATGAAACAACACGAGTTAACCTACCAAACTCGGGTCATGAGATCAAGATAACTCAATAGAAATTAAATTGAAATAAGTTGTGAAGTTCAATGCCCATTAAACTCAATATTAAAAAATAAAATTAAAAAAATAAAGACCAACTTGAAAAGGGCCAAAGCATTTCACTGACATTGATACATTGAAATGCAAGGCTTTTTAGTATATGTTAATTATAATTATAACTATAAAGAAAGTAAAAGATGTGGTGTTTCATTGTAGATGCAGATGAAAACATTGTCCATCCTCTCACAATTCACTCTAGGTTAGAGTAATTAATATATTTTTTATTTTGATTCTCGAACTTTTTTTTTCTCGTGTGGATCCTTATTTGATTAAATCACAACCCAATTGCTTTTAATTTGTTGAGCTAGGTAAAAAATTAAAAGACAAAGGAGTAAAATGAAAAACACAGAGAAACTACATTACCATTTCCAAAATTGATTTGAAAAGTTGACTTTGATTCTCTTACTTTACAACTCACTTATTTTCAGTGCCTTCAATTTTTAAAAAATCTACGTTAGTTTAAAGCTTCATTTCTCTTATTTTTTTAGTTCTGGTTCGAGATGCAAAAGAGAAAATCACTGGATTTCCGGGATAGAGAAAAAACATTGGTGTACATCGATTCTGACTACCAAAATTATCAATTTTGGTGTTAATGAGTTTTGTTCAATGAGAGGAGCTTCACTTGGGGTTTTTTTTTTTTTTTTACTTTCAAATTTTATGAGAGAATAGATCTGACATTGGGAGGTTTCTAGGTTTCAGGTTATTTTTTGTTTTTGGATTGTTTTTAGGTTATTTGAAGATATAAACAAGTTTATTTAGGGCTTCAAGGTATTTTTTTGGTGTTTTAGGTCAAAAAAATAGTTGAAAATGATTTTTTAGGTGTAAAACACCTCTACCTTGATTTTACAGCGACCCTATAGTTATCAAAATCTAGGCATAATAAGCAGTGTCGCCTGCTCTACTCTTTTTTTTTTGTCCAAAACAAATAGAGCTTTTAAAAAAAGAAAAAAAAATATCAAAGCTCAAGCGTGTGAGTCTAGGCTAACAAACTCATACACCTAGCTTTTTTACTAAGGGCCAAGAGTGATGAGCCTCCCAGACAAGCGTGCTTGGATTTATTTTTTATATTTTATTTTTTCAATTCATCTTTCTGATTTTGTGATTTTTTAAAAAAAATTTTATTGACTTTTCTTTTTAATTTTATAATTCAATATTTAGTTTATTTTAAATTGGTTTTGTTAGTTATTTTGTTTTGCTTTCTATTGAGTCATCACGATCTTGAATAAATATTATGTCATTTTATCAATGTTTGATTTAGCAAATATTTATTTTTGCTATCTTTTATTTATATTCATTCAAGTTATTTTTAGACTCACCAGGTCTTGAATCACATTAAAATAACATTTATGTAATTATTTTTTTATATTAAAAAACACATTAGCAATAATAATATTTCTTTTACATTAAGAAATATTAATCTAACTTAGGATAGGATCACATAGCATGAAACATGAAAAAAGGGTAAAGTGGAACAAAGAATTTGACAGGTGTTTGTGCATGTCAAAATCACTGGTGCACGTGTAAGAATGAACCAAGGAATACTCTCGAATGAATTGAATTTCCTGATGGAAAGGGTATACATGAAGGTGTAAGAATCTTTAGTGTTATTAGTGGTATTGTTGCTAATTAATAGCAAGCATGCATATATATATATATATATATATATATATATATATCTGCAAGATTTACCGACCACTAAAACAAAAAACAAATTCCATTGGTGCGCAAAGAAGGAACCGAACCCACTTTCGCTCTCATGTTAAAAAAAGCAAGCACTGAGTTGGTTTGCCACTCTTGATGGCTAATTAATGGCACAACCGTACGGACTAACTAACATATATATATG
>Ga0307510_10006667_pt1 | contig 13777 bp, 3 predicted proteins | sample 12_EM_MG_FD_207224 | JGI IMG/M metagenome (GOLD analysis project Ga0307510, IMG submission 207224) | Populus trichocarpa ectomycorrhiza microbial communities from riparian zone in the Pacific Northwest, United States - 12_EM | ecosystem: Host-associated > Plants > Roots > Unclassified | place... | reverse complement strand
TTGGGCAAGTTGTAGGGATAATCGTCGTTCCTCCACTAGGTTTGTTATTTATATAGGTGATAACTTGTTATATTGGGGATCAAGAAGCAAACCATTGTGTCTTATTCCATAGTTGAGGCAGAGTATCGCACGTTAGCGACAACCACCATTGAACTTGTGTGATTCATGCACCTTCTGAAAAGCATTGGGTAATGCTTTCCTCTACACTATGTTGCGACAATATCAATGCTATCGACATGGGAAAAACCCCATTTATCATCATCACACTAAATATATTGAGATTGATGTTCATTTTGTTCGGGAATAAGTAGCTCATGTCATTTAAAATCATTAATTTCTCTCAAGTTTGTTCACAATCATAGCAAGCTCTACATCGATCCAATCCTAACTTAAGCTTGAGAGGGGGGAGGGGTGAAGAGATATGCTTTCTATAATGTTATGATCATATTTTCATGATTTTTTCTGCCATAATCCTCTTTATGTAATATTGTGATTATATTTTCATGATTATATTTTATATCAGTTTTCATATATAATAGTAGACAATCATAACATTGTAATGTGTATTCAAGATGAATGTAATATGAAATAATAAATTGATTAACTTTATTGTAAATCTATTCTTAGAATGATGCCTTGTGTCTTTAGAATATAAAGTATGAAAACTTCAAAATTACTATATATATAATTTTCTTTTTAAAGTGAAAAATGAGTTTCTTGTTTAAGATCGTATGTGAACATACCGTTTTAAATTTATAACTTTATGTTTGTATGTGATGACCAAGCAAACTCGATGAAGTTTGGACCAAGATTCTTTGAATAGGAAAAAAAATATACTTAGTCATGGGTTCAAAGAAAAAACATTAGGCATTTCAAAGGAAAATATATGGCTCAATTTGTTCGACCTTTTATATATATATATTGTTATAACTTTAATTATACCAATTTAATCTCTGAGTAAATAATATTTATCTAATATATTATTTCATTTATTTTTTAAAGTTATATATATTATCAAAAAAATTACATAACTTACATGTAATATATTTTGATTTCTAAAATTCTCCTTACTATAAATAAAATAAGTACTTTATTTATTTTTATATTTAAAAGATGTCTTTGTATAATTGTACCTCTTATGTCTTTAAGTTTTAGTTATATCTTCAATCAATCCATCTACATATACGCAATTATATATTTTAATCATGTATGTTTGCCATGTAATATATATATATATATTACATGGCAAACATACATGATTAAAATAATAATTTAATCATAATAATATATGCTTGTTCTATGTTTTAAGATATCGTAGGGTATAGGTCTGTAATAAAAAACTAACTAAATTTTGCGAGAATTGCTTAGGACTTATAAGCTACTTTTTTATAATAAACTATTCTTTATTAACATCTCAACTTAAAATTAAAAATATAACATATACAAATTATACATGTGGATTTAGTGGAAATAACTTTTAAAATATAGGGACAAATAAATTATTTATTCTATACAGAGTAAAGGACATTTTAGGCGTTAAATATATCATGCTCAAGTCACATGACTTTTTTATTATTATTATTTTGGATAAAAAAAATAGATGGAATAAATAATTGAAAAAAAATTCTTCGCTTAAAAACTAAATTAACACAATTAAAAACATAGGAATTTATTAAAAATTAGTTCATTATACAAGTAGTATCTAGTCATTTTATGTTCAAGTCACATGACTTTTTTATTAATTTGGATAAAAAAAATAGATGTAATAAATAATAACAAAATTCTTCTGTTAAAATTAAATTAAGACAATTAAAAATATAAGAATATATTAAAAATTACTTCATTATACAAGTAGTATCGAGTCATTTCCCTATTTATAGATTAAGAATGCGGGGCATAAATTATACATGGCCCGTAATGGCCATCCAAGTCACCAAGCATAAAATGTGAGATATAAGTGTGCAAGAGCCATGAGACTAGATTTGAAAATTAAATTAAATATTGTTACTTGGAACTATATAATATAAAAAAATGGTTTTCCTTGGATTAGTGTGGGCGTAATGCATACTCAGTAAATTTGTAAGGCGGCGTTTGGGAATGCGATTTTGTTTTTACTTAAAATTATTTTTTTATGTTTTTCGATCGTTTTGATATGCTGATGTCAAAAATAATTTTTAAAAAATAAAAAAAATATTATTTTAATGTACTTTTGAGTGAAAAGCATTTTGAACCGCAACTGCTACTACATTATCAAATACCCCTTAAATCAATTATCTTTCACATCTTCTTGAAAAGTTTCTAATCGGACCTCTTTGTTTGTGTGTGTGTGTGTGTCTGTGTAAAGAAAGATATATATGTATATATATATATATATATATATATATATATAAAAGAATGTACACCTAATTATTATAGACAATACTAAAACACGTTGTAGTTCTCAAACTTTTTTTCTCTTCAATTGAATCCTTTTTACCAAATTCATGATCAATTTATCAATAATTGTTAAGGAGTAACAAGATTGAAAAAGAAGAGACCAAAGTGTAAAACAACAAGAAAAAGGGCAGCAATTTAAAAAATGGGGTAAAAAGTATATTTTGATCCTTTTTACTTTTTCAATTATAACTTTTTAGTCTTTCAATATTTCAAAAATTCTATTATGGTATAAAACTTCAATCTTCTTACTTTTCAGTCCTTTGTTTGAAAGATAAGAGAGGAAGTTGTCGGATTTTGAAGGTAGAGAGAGAGAGAGAGAGAGAGAGAGAGAGTCTTAGTTGACATTGATTTAGCCTTTGAAAAAGATCGATTTTAGTGTCAATAGGTTCTATTCAATTAGGGGAGTCTCTCATACGTGTTTTTTTTTGCCTTTCTATCACCTGAGATGGTAGATCTGAGCTCGATAATATTTTTTTGTTTCAGTTTGATTTGGGTCTTTTGACTGGTTTTCGAGTTATTTGAGATCATATATAAGTTTATCAAGATGTGTGGAGTGTTTTATGAATGTATTAGGTGAGAAATGGGTTAATAGGTAAAAATATTCACCACCCTTGATTTTTTAGTCATTACATATTTGTTTTTGAAAAAAATAAGCCGCGAGCCTAGGTCTTTTTTTAGGGTCTATTAGTTTTTTCTTGTTCTCTTTTTTTTTCCCTTATAATTTCATCCTTTAATGTTTGAGTTTTTATTGTTTTTTTTCTTTTAGTTTTTACAATTTTTTATGAAGTTTTTTTAATAATAAAAATATGATTTAACATTTTAGTTCGTTTATGATTATGCTTTCAAAAAATTTCATGATCTTAAGAGACATTCTTTTTGTGCAATCCTACTTAATTTTTTTTTCTCCTTAATTTTATTAAATCGCCTATGTGTGTGTGTTTTTTTATTGTTGTTTAATTAAATAAAATATTAATTCTAAGAAATAATATTATTAAATACAATTAAGTCTATTGCCTATGTGTCAAGATCATATTTCTACATCCATATTTATCTCTTTACTTTCCAATTTATTCTTTGGTTAAATATCATTTGATTTTTACTTGATTTTCACGTAAAATAATAGCTTTTTTTTTTAATATGTGCATCCTTGTATAATAGTTTTTTCCTTTGATTTTATTCAATTGATTTCATGTGTGTGACTATTTTTATTATCATTTGATTAAATAAAAAAAATTATTTTAATAAACAAGTCATTAACACACAGTTATGTAAGTGACCAGTTTTAAAAGATCAAATATCTTGATCTTTATTTATCTCTCGATTCTTCCAGTTTGGTCTTTCGTTATTATTAACAACTTTTTTTTATTTGTTGACACAAAAGATTCTCAATTTATTTAATTAAATGTATGTATAAGTTTTTTAATTTACGCTTATGATTTTTTTATGTCGAAACAAGATTGGAAAAACCTGCATATTTATTTATATTTGTTTAAAAAATAATTATCTGACCCAAGACAAAGCACGAGTCAGATAGCTAGTCCATGTACTATAACATTCTCACATGTTCAAAGTATTGTTTTAAAACCTAAAATGGCAAGACAGGTCAAATCAGAACTCGGCTAACCAAGGCATGCATCAGTTTAGGTTGAAAGAAAAAAAAATTTGGCTGACTCAATCAAAAACCCGGTTGATCAAGAGTTTAGACATTTCAATATGAAAATCTCGGGTTTAATTCCACAAGAATGAAAATGAAGCAAAAAAAGATGCATGTGAAAACACTAAACGTGTTTGGAATTGTGGTTGCGGTAGCTTTTTAAAGTGCTTTTTACTTATAAATATATTAAAATAATATTTTTTTTATTTTTAAAATATTATTTTTGATATCAGCGCATCAAAATGATTTAAAAATATAAAAAAATTAATTTAAAATAAAAATATTTTTTAATTAAAAACATTTTTAAAACGTGAATATATACAGTCATTTAGAGCTCAAATATCAAAGTAATCTCTCAAATAAAACGACAACATACGCTGGATTTGATAGAATCAGAAAGCAATTATGTAATGAAAGAGAAAAGGCAGCAGGATTTTCTTGTTCATTGTATTCTGACATTCAATTGCAGCTTTTGTGCCTAGAATTTTCAATAATATTTAATCAATACAGAAATGATTCCTACTCTCTGCCAAGTAGTTGTCTAGAGAAGGGAGGTGTGGAACCCATTTGTGCAGGCCAATAAGGAGGAACTTTCTTCGGCACCCGTACACATGCATCTAGCCTTTTGCGCACCTCCCCTATAATTCATTCTCGTGTTGTTCCTTGGCCCTTTTCTGGCTACAAATCCTGCAAGCGATCTCAGGCCTGGATGCGAGAATTGCTACCTTAGCTTCCATTCTCTTGCAAGCTCCAACGCTACATCTTCGTGTATTCTCTTCCCATTTTTGGTTAAGTCATGCATTTTAATCCTGAAATGTTTTGCTGATTAGTGGGTTCTTCCTTTGCCAATTGTAGGGTCCAAGAGCAAATCATGCAATTAGAGAAGGAGAAACACAACAAAGACAAAGCGACTTTGAAGAAGCAAGATGTAGGCCATTCCTCTTTAAAGTAAGAGTGCTTTTACATTCGGAGTGCCATTCTTTCTGGCCACAAAAGAGCTCCATGACAACCTTCACGAATAGGTTCTCCATGACAACCCGATCAAAACAACGAAAAAAAGGGCGACACAAAATTCCAACTATTCATATCCTCCCCAAAAAGCAACTAAAAATTCAAAAGAAATCTAATAAAGCCAAGCACCATGCTACCATCTCAAATCTCACCCTCTCCTTCAAACATCATCTACCATGTTACCATTAACATTCATTAACAACCCTTTACTCTCTTCTTCGTATTCTTCATGTTGTTTGCGACCAACGCCATTGCATGCACTCATTTCCATGCTGGTCAACTCCTTGGCCTTCAGAGCCTCATGTTCCCAATCTGTACGGATCAACACAACATAAAGGATAGACAAAGCACAAGCCGCTTGGGCTGACAAGAGCCCTAGCCACAGTCCAGAAAACCCGACATCTAGCCCGAAGGCCAGCCCCACTGCCACTGGGGTGCCCACAAAGTAAAATGAGCCCAAATTTATACCAGCCCCGACAGCGGGCCGTGCCGTGGCACGTAGGATGCCACAGCCAGTTGTTTGAGGGCAGTTGCCAAGCTCACAGAGGCCTATTATTGGCAAAACAGCTGCTACAAGACCTTTAACACGCACATCTTTAATGAACAAGCCAGCCCATCGCTCTCTAAGGAATACTGTCCATGTCACATTGAGAATACCAATCACAAAGGCACAACCCAGTGCAACCATGGCGGCCAACTTGGCTTTGTACGGCTTTCCAGCTCCAAGTTCATTCCCTACCTGCAGTATATCCCAACAGATACGTGTAGATATTTGTGAGCTTTAACCCAAGAAAAAGGAAGAGGGGGGAAATGATATTCCAGGGAAAGAGGCCACTTAATTGGTTCACTTTTGCTGGTTATACCATATCGTCACACGCCAATGGAATTTGAGATTTGATAGAAAGTAAGCAAAAGCAAAGCTTGTCATGTACTAATTTTGTGCAATCACACTACGCGTATGATCCAAGATGGGTCCTCCAAAATGATGCAATCACCTAACAAATAAATAGAGCATGCTAAGAAGCTTTTATACTGTTTCATCAACTTGTTTGATACCAATCTTTTCACAAGCTGTTCCTCATGCACAAAAGAAAATCCTTACCATATCAAAGTAAGAATCTCAACATCACACTATTTACGTAAACATTCTTTAGACCAAAGTAACCTAAGTTGTGTATGAAGTAGCAGTAACCTATGTTGGAAAATGGGTTAAATGCTCAACACACCAAGCCAAGGCAGTTCCCGTTCTATGGGTTCCCCCCTTCCTAGGTCAGAAATCTCTCGGCATGCAACAATCATTCTTTCAACCGCCGAACCACTTGGCTAAGAAAAAAAATGGGCCATATTTGACTTCCTGAAGGGTAACATCGCAGCTAAAAATAAACACAATTACGGGCTGCATAGCAAGAATCTATGTTATAGTGACCCATCAACATGTATGCACATAAATATATGTACACAAGTAACAATCCTAGATTATTTGTTATGAAAAGTGGGAAGTTAGTTTTTGGAATTACCCGAGCAGAGACACAGCCAGCAAGTGCCATGGGGACAGTGTACATCATGCTAGTGGTCTGGATTAGTATCCCAGTGGCGGCCACCGCCAGTGTGGGATTAGGCAAGTACCCTGCCAAGAGAGTCACTATCTCATACCACCACCACTCCAAGCAAATCCCTAAACAACTAGGGACTGCCAACTTCAAAAGTGGTCCCACCCCACCACACACACCTCCAATCTCGACCCTCCATCTCATCTCCCACTGTCCACTAACCCACCACACATACGCCACCATCAACACCACCATGTTCATGTTAGTCACGGCTGATGCCAAAGCCACCCCAGGGACCCCCCACCCCATCACCACAACAAGAACATAGTTCAACGGCACGTGGAAAATAACGGCCAATAAAGAGCAATACATCAAGGGTTTTGTCACCCCCTGTGACCTTAAGAAAACCCTCAAGGGCTGTAATAAAGTGTTGGTTAAAAGGTCTGGGAGAGAGTAAATACAGTAAGTTGCAGCCATTGCAGTAATATTTGGATCTTGGCCCATAAAATTCATGATTGATTCAAGATTAAGCCACAAGAGACTTATGGGTATGATTGCAATGCCTAGTATCAAGATCATGCGTTGAAGAGAGAGTGAAAGGAGGTCCCAATTCTTGCTGCCATAAGCTTGGCTACAGACTGGCTCTAGCCCAGAAGCTAAGCCCACAAGGACAGAGTAACCAGTGATGTTTGTAAACCCAATGGAAAGTGCACCACCAGCTAGTTCTAGACTGCCTAGCCTGCCCAAGAACATAACTGAGACCACTGCTCTAAAAAAGGCCATTAAGTGAGCAGCTGTTATTGGCAAAGCCATGCCCCATAACTCTTTTAGCTCCTCAACAACCTGTTAAACCCAAGAAAACATTTATATCAACATCAATATCAGACAAGAACATGTTCTAAAGTGAAAAGAGTTTTCCGGGGTTACCTGAGAAGCAGAGGGAAGTTTGTGAGAATAGAAATCCAGTTCTTTCTCTGTCATCGTTGTTGTTGTTTCTAAACTAGCATGTAAACTAGAAACAAATAAATAAAACAAAGTTGCTTATTTTGATCAAGACTATATCAAGAAAGTAAGCTCAAATGATATGAAATACGCACAGAACTTTCTTCAAAGGTTGAAAGGGAGTGATGATCCAAGTTTCAGTTTTTTGTGATTGATTAGAGCAAGAAACGAAGGAGAAATCAAAGATTGTAGACAAACCCCACTTAACTCTGTCTACTAATGGAGGAAGAAAATATAATGTATGAAAGCATGAAGCAGAAGAGGAACAGAGGCATTAAATAGGAGAGTAGCAACATAAAGATGGTTGACAGGCATAAGTGTATCTGTGTTATCTGTGTGTGTGTTCAAGAGTCAAAGACTAGGGCAAGTACAAAAGTATGCTTTGGTTTTGCTTTATAATATTGCAACAATATTTTCTTGGAGTCTTTGGTTTCCAAGCACATAGGGTAGTATTTATTACATAGAAGGACAAGAAAAGAGCAGTAGCTACTAATGGCGGCTAGAATCAGCAGAGAGAAAAGGAGAAGAAAATGAAAGGAAAGGTCAGTATCATAGAGAGACAGAGATAGGGAGAGAGAGGGAGAGAGAGAGAGGGGGGTGAGAGGGTGTGTTTTTAAAGATTTTATTGCTGCAGAAAAGGAAAGTCTTTGGGATTAAATAGAGAGAGGGAAAGTGGACAAGGTCGGTTTTGGGCACTTTCATGGCCTAATTAAACTTTTTATTCTTTTTATTTCTTAATTTCTTATCTTCATAGTGAAATTATTAATATTAATTTAATAGTACTTAAAATTGCGGTAATATTTTTTAATTGTTTTTGAAATATATCAAAATAATATATTTTTTAAAAAAATTATTTTTGATATTAATACATCAAAATTATTTAAAAAATATTAATTTGAAGAATTTTCTTTTTTAAATTTATACAAAAATACTTTTTTGCCCTATAAAAAATCTAATTCCAAGATATTATTCATAGTTAACAGGTGTTTCTTGATTTTCTAAATTCAAACATTGAGACTAGTATTAATAAATGTTTGTTAATTTTTTTTTTTTTTTGAATTCATTGTGCTAATGTGAGGGTGCTCTCTTACAAGAATATCTTGAATAAAAAGAGAGAGTAAATTCTATGAATATTTTGTTCAATATAATATTTATCTGGTTTTTCTAATATTTGCTAATATGTGCCCTACAGGCGTTAATTGATGTAATTGACCTGTTCTAATTATTATATAAGTGAAACTTTCCAAATGTATTAATTTTTTAGAAAAATCGTGGGTTTAAATAACGGTACGACTTAATTAAAGTTCCTAATTAACCTCTCCTTTCTTTTTTTTGCATATATATATATATATATGTTTGACTATTATAATAGAATGAGCAAATAACCCTAAAAGTCAATTAAGAATCTTATAATCATGTTTTTTTTAAAAAAAAAACCATCCTATTGGGAACCACAATTTTTCAAGGTATTAATTATGATAATAATGTTTTTTTTTTAATCCACCAAGGTGAGGCAAATTTGATGGAGGGTATTAACATTTGTCAATATCATAAAAAAAAATAGTCTAAAAATATTTTTAAAATATCTCAACGATCTTATTTAATAATAAAAAAAATAATTGAATGAGAATAGGATAACCTCATAAAGAGAAAAATATAATTTGAAGCTCAATTACCAGAAACTCAAATATTGATGGATGAATTGAAAAAAATATCACATTTAAAAATACAAAAAAAAAAAAACATGATTCTAGTTAGTATGTTAAACTCGCGACATGCTTGTGAGGTCATGATAACCCTCTATAAAAGAATACGAATAAAAAGATGGAGGTCAACTTTCAAGTAAATTAAATAATGAATAACGAGATTGAAAAAAAATTGATTAAAAAAATAACGAAAAAAACCTTATTCAACCGAGGTTAACTCAACTAACCTGAGATATGAGATTATCATAACCCCGTAGAAAAGAAAGTGGCAAAAATTACAAAGTTGAAGGCCTAATAACCTAATTTCAAAGAACGATATGAATTTTTTTTAAAAAAAAGAACCTAAAAAGTCTGAAGTCAAATCAAGTTAGTCTTCAACACTAATGACCTTGATCATGAGACCATGTTACCCCATAGAAGCCGAACCCGTAAAAATCACAAAGCAAAATTTTCAATAATTCATAATAATAATAATAATAATAATAATAATAATAAACAAATAGCAATTAAAAGAATGGAAACTAAATGTGATATAAAAATTAAATGAAATAAAACAATGAGAGATGAAATTGAAAAACAATTAAGAAAATAATAATAATAAATAGCAATTAAAAGAATAGAGACAAAATTTGATTGATGAGAAAATTGAAGAATGATGAAAATGAAAAACAAAATCAAAATTTATAAATTATTTCAAATAAAACAAATAATAGTCAAAAGAATAAAGATCAAATCCGAAGAGAAACAAAATTGAAGGGTTGGTTTAAAAAATTAGATGTTTTGGCACGAGAATCAAGAAAGAGAGAGAAAAGAAAAAATAAGAAAAGATTGTCAACGTCAAACCAACGGTCCGTTCCCCATACATACCGTTCATATATGAAGGAGACGCCAAACACTTTCCCAATGCCGCCATGAAAATTGGTGCTTGGCTAACTAGCGAAGCCACATGCACCACCCAGAGTGTGTGAGAACCATTAACGTGTTGATGCATTTAATATAGGCGTCAACTATTATTTTTAATAATATTTATATTTATAAAAATACTAAATTGTTTCTCAATGCAATTGATCATAACAAAAAATAATCATTATAAGAATAATAAAATAAAACCCTAAAAGCCAGTTTAGTAAATTTTGCTTTGTGAAACATTTTAATCATTTTATTGTTTTGAAAAAAATGAAAAAAAAATAAAAAGCTCTTGGAAGCCAATTTTTTTTTATTGCTTTTAATGGTAATTAAATCATTTTATTATATTAAAAAAATTAAAAAACTAATTTCATAATGTCAAATAAACCTCGTAAAATCATCATTTTACCCTCCACTTTCACTTCATTGGTTGTTAATGTGGAGGGAAAATGATCATTTAACTATACATATTCATATTCATAGTGAAATATGAGTATATACATAATGAATTTTTTTTGTGATTTATCTTAAGGAAAATGAACATTGCCTTTTGTTTTGATGGAGTAGGAAGAAAAGTTTTTATCTTTTCTTTTTTTACGGAAACAGTAAAGAAAGTTTTTATTAATCAAACATAGATTTTTATAATATTTTTTTTAACTAAATCCAACAATATTGAAAGGTATTAAATGTATGTAGGTTAATCCTTGTTATTTGACTTTCTTAAAATGATTAATATACCTTCTTCATTCATGTTTATTAGATTCCCAATTTAATACGCCTTTTTCATTGACGAAGACATAAAGATGTTACAATAATGATTTTTCATTTTAGAAAGAATGCAGTGAGAAAAACTATTTATAGTGCATTTAGTACCATCTAAATATTAAAATTAATATTTAATTTTAAAAAAAATCTATAAGAGATAGCTCTTTTACTATTACACTCATTATAGTTTATCTCACTATTTTACTGTGAATTGTTACGGTGCATCCACTATATTATCTTCTTATGATGCGAATTGTTACAGTGCATCCACGATACTTTTTGAAATTATTAATGAGACATTAAAAAAAAAGTTTATTTCTGTCCTTAAGGTTTTTATATTTCATCTTAGTGCTTATAATTCTTAGTTTTTATATTTTAATTTTAAAACTTTATTTTTCATCATATTTTGGTCCTTGTATATTGATGGGAGAGAGAGTCCTTAAAAAAGGGAGAAGAGAGAGAAATTTTTTGATCAATTACATTTTGATAATAAAATGATCAATCCTAGTGTCAATAGATTCATCTTAAAAAAAAAAAAAAAAATTCAATGAAAGTGATTTTGACTTTTTAGTATGATGAGAAAAATATATTAAGACCCACTAACTTTTTTTAAATTAAGTTTGATTTTGAGTTTGGAGTCTGATTAGAGGTTTTTGTTTAAAAGTTGAGAATAAGGTTATTGAGGTTCTTAAGGTGTTTTTTTTAGGTGTTTTCAAACAAAAAAAAAGATTAAAATTTGAATCCAAATTATCGGACATCGATTTTTCATCCATCAAAGGTGGCCAAAATTTGTTATGGTATATGACATGTTGTTCGCTCATTTTTTAAGAAAAAAAAAGCTCAAGTCAACAACATGTTGTATGTCTAGATTAAGATAAATGTGTGGTGTTGTCAATGGATTTGTCTTGAAGATATGAATTCAAAGAACATGGCTTGGATCTTTAATCATGATGTGGAAAACATATCAAAAGCCATAGACTTTGTTTATATTCCGAATGATTTTGAGTTTGAAGGCATTTAAAGAGTGTTTTGTAATTGAGAATGAGGTTATTGAGGTTCTTAAGGTAATTTTTTAAGATGGTTTTAAACGAGAAATAGGTTGAAATTTGAGGTTCAAATTATCAAACACTAATTTTTCAATAAATTAGAGCTGTCTATATTATAGTGGATAACATGTCATTTGTTTATTGTTGAAAGAAAAAAAACTCAAGTCAACAATGTGATGCACGCTTGAGTTAAAAAAAAAGAAAAGTGTGTGGGCCTGGACTCGAAGCAGGTGCGCAAGTGCGCTTAAGCTTTTTTCTTCTTAAGATCAAATGTATGAGTATAGGCTTTTACCTTCTTAAGGCCAAACATGCTGGCCTTCTTGTCTAGGCAAGCCAACACTTATGCACTCGGCTTTGCTGGTTCTTTTCGTTTTTTTTAATAGTTTTTAATATTCTAAAATAAAATCTTTTTTCAAATAAAAAAATTACAATGATATTTTAAAAATCATATGATAATACCTATACTTTATAAATAAGATTAAAGTTTTTTCAAATCATGGCAAGTCTTTATATATATATATATATATATATATATATATAAAGACTTGCCATAATAAACAAAGAAGTAAGTTTTAGCTAGAGAAATTATGAAAATCATCAAGCAACATCACAAGATTCATGTCTCAATTGTGCATATTACAAGATCGAAAGCTAAAAAGATTAAATAAATATCCTATAAGACTTGTAGGTTCAACTTGTCTTCCTACATACACGCAAATTGAGTTTATTTTCTTAATATGCACATTTATGTTAATAATTATAACTTTTGATCCGAACGTATAATCAAACTAAAATTTTCTAGATGATTATAAAGGCCTTGTTTTTTATAGGATTGACATTTCATAATGATCAGATATTAGAAAGGTTTTCCGATAAAGACCATAAGATCGATTTTATAAGGGAATTACATTAGTTTCCTAATTGATTTAAGATTTTTTTTCTATTTTATTTAGAATTGTTTTTGTTATTTTTTCAGTTCTTTCTTAGGATGTTTTATTTAGTATAAATAGGGTTATTTAATTTATATTTAGATTTTAAATAATTAGAGATTGGATTATTATTGATTTTGCCGCACCTGTTTTTATGTGGTTTTTACGTGAGAATTGCTCATACCTTTCTTAGGATGTTTTTATGTGAGAATTGCTCGTAACCAAATTGATGCATTTAAATTTTCTTTCTTATTATTTTACTTGAAATTTTATATTTTAATTATGACATAAGAAGTCAAATAAATAATAAAATTTTCTGATTATTTATCATTATTTTAACTTCTCCATATCAAATTTCCAAACAACAAACATACATGCATAAAAAATAATTATAAATGAACTCCAAAAAACCACCAATGTGTTGACCCGAAAGCAAATTGCACACACAACCATTTATTAGGTATATATAAATTTAACTCCTCCCCTTTTCCTTTTCTTTTCCCCTACTTCACCACTTCAATTAAAACTGTTTTCATCCAATAGATTAATTAAAGCATTGGAATGAAAGCAAATATATGTTATGAATATGATCCTTTATGATCAAAATATTATACCACAGGATTCTCTATATAAAATTAAAAAAGAGAAATCACAGGATCCCCCCCCCCCGGGTGTGGGGAGGGGGGGGGGGGGGGTGGGGGGGGGGTGGTGGGGGGGGGGGTGTGGGGGGGGGGTGGTTTTTTGGGGTTTTGGGGGGGTTTGTTTTGGGGGT
>Ga0307510_10006666_pt1 | contig 13777 bp, 13 predicted proteins | sample 12_EM_MG_FD_207224 | JGI IMG/M metagenome (GOLD analysis project Ga0307510, IMG submission 207224) | Populus trichocarpa ectomycorrhiza microbial communities from riparian zone in the Pacific Northwest, United States - 12_EM | ecosystem: Host-associated > Plants > Roots > Unclassified | place... | reverse complement strand
TATTGGTTCAATCGGCGAGACTAAACAGGATTGCCGGCCCAGTCTTCATGTCCATGACGTATTCGGATCACGAAAATGGCTCCGTCTTCTTCGATCCGATAGACAACGAGATGGGCTTTGAACGGATGGATTCTGACCGGCGGCGAAATCTCTTCTCGCTCACGCGCCATTCGTGGATTAGCGGCAATCAGGTCAAGAAGCGAGAATAGTTCGTCATGATATCGCTTAGCATGCGCGGATCCGAATAAGCGGACGCCTTGCTCGGCGATCGCAATAATGTCCTCTTCCGCTTCGACAAAAAGGCTAAAACGCATTATCTGTCGCCGCGCGTCATCTCCCCATGTGCGATTGCCGTGGCAAAGAGTTCGTCCTTCGACCGGCCACCAACACCACTTTTGAGACCGTCATCGACGAAGCGTTGCATGGCGGCAATCTTATCACTGCGCACTTGGTCCCTTCGAATCAGGTCGCGCACATAGTCACTGGCGTTGGAATATCGCCCGGTCTTGGCTTGCGCCTCGACCCAATCTTTCATTGGGTCCGGTAACGATACATTCATCGTAGCCATTCAAGCCTCCATACTGCATCTAAGTTAGCTGAATTTGGCAAAGTTTGTCAAACTCGATCGCTTTAGACATGGCTGCGCAGCTTTGATTAGGTTCATTTTCCGCACATCGCCCAATGGCGCTTTCTCGATGGTGTGAAACGCCAATCTCTAAATGGTGCTCTCGAAAGGGATGTGAACCGCCGATCCCCAAAACACGTCTGCTATTTCAACGAAATCAATGAATTGAAACGTAATGCCTAATTATGGAACTAACGTGCGGTTTCGCAAGTGTTGCTTTTCCGCAAAACCGCCGTTTACGTTGCTGTGGATTTCTGTGAAAAATCGCTGTTTGGCCTGTTCATACGGCCCAGGGATCGGCATTCAAGGGGGTGATCGTTCCGGTCGTTCAATCGAAACTGCTGGACCGCATGATACTCTACACGGCCATCCCTCGCAGCATGAAGACTGTCGTGCTCGTCGGCGACATCGATCTCATCAACGAGATAGTTGCGGCAATTCCGAAATCTCTGGATCGCGAGCAGAACTTACGGTTCAACGGCATTTGATTGCCGACCAGGGCCGTAACATTCCCCTGCCAAAAAACGCGCGTCCATGAACTAACCTCAAAGGGTTACCGAACTTGCAAGCCAGCGGACGTGGGGATCATGCGGTCGATTCTCCTTGCGACAACTTCAATGGCATCGTTGTTCTCGATGATCTCCCCTAGGAAAGGCAAATTGCATTGTAAAGCTTTGTATGTTTGCAGAACTCGGTCACCAAGCCGTTCTCTGCCGGGGCGGCTCGCTTCGCGGGCGACGACAGTATCCAGAGGTGCCCATATGGTGAAAAGGTGGATTGGGATAGTTACGGGTAGAAGGCCACAGAACCATTCGAATGAGTCACGCTTTTCGAAAATGTAGTCGAGCAAAATTCGTTTTGCGCCCATCTCCAAATAACTGGAAACGTATGGTCTCCGGATGCGAGAATATCAGCAACCACGCGAGAACCGATGTAGACTGGAGTGATTGCAAATCGAACGACTATCAAATCGCCCGAACCGAGACTTTGATATTTCGCAAAAATGCCGCCGTCTCGGTCCAGCATTTCACAGGCTGTATATCTATTGTTTCGCCGCAGGCAAAATCCGATCGATGTGGACGGAGCATTTTGCGTGATGGACAATGTGGTCGACCGTCGAGCCAAAGACATGATCCAACACGTCGGGCGTATGAGCGGCCACGACGATCAGATCAGCACTCATTTCGGCGGCAATCGCAAGGATCGTATCGGCGGCACGGCCGGTACGGACATGGACAAGCGCTGGCACGGAAAGCTGCTTGCAAAGCTGCGACATCTTTTCTTCCGCCTCGCTAATAATAGAGACAGCCCAGTCGTCCGGTCGTTGCTGCACAAGGGATGGGAAACGCTCGACAGTGTGAGCGACATGCAAAATTCCGCCAGTGTTAAGAAGCGCATAGGCCGTACGCACCAAATGCTCGGCTCTCTCCTTGGATCCAAGGCCTACGGCACAGACGATCGTCTTGTACATGTCCCCACCTCTCAAAAGAGATCCTTGCCGCCCGTGCCGACAAATTCGCTTCGAAATCCCCGCGCCTGCGCCTGCTTCATAAACTGGTTCGCGCTCAGTATATCCACCCTGAAGCTGTCACCCAGAGATTGGCCGAGAGGATAGCATATTTCGTCACGAACCCATGCTTGGGCGCTGGGCGACAGAACCGTGATTTCCCATTCGTTGCTGCCGGCTCGGTCGAGGCGAAAGTTGCAGTTTTGATGATAGGGAGGTGGACACCCGGCACCCGCAAGGAGCGCTTCGCCCGTTCGTGTACAATCCATGCTCATGATTTTCGTATCCTCTCTTCTGTCTTGAAAGAGCAACCGCCATTAGACTTTTCACACACCTAACGGCGTTCACGCTCAGTTTGAGCCTCAGCTCATCCGCGAAGCTTCGTCCTTGGATGAGCGAAGGTTCGTCCGTGACCATCTCTTTTGGGATCCGTCGCTGGGAGAAAGATAGGGTTGATCAAAGTCCACATCATTGATTGAGATCAAGGAATGGAACAGGCCTTCAAGGCTAACAGAAGCTCATGGATCCATCATGGGCCTGTCGTTTGCGTCCGGGTTGCCAACCTTGAAAATTGAGACAGATCAATGTCCGCTGCGGTGGGATCGGCTCTAATGGCTCGCATGAAGCGCGTCTGAATATCGGCCCGAAGCCAGCCTTTTCACGCACCCAATTAGCGGAGCCGATCATGATATTCGCCAGCGTGACCAGCACGGTAGTTTCCCTGCTAAAAACCGATGGGTCATCATTGGTGCTGATCGCATCATCTGGGCTTTTGGCAGGCCTGACCTTCGCAGTAATCGACAGCGTCGCGCTTGCCTCATTTGTCTGGGCACTCGCCACCTTGCCGATCCTGAGCGCGTTGTTGCTGCAGACCTTCCGTTCCTTGCGTCGCGGCGATCTCGGATTGGATATCGTCGCCGCTTTGTCGATGGCCTTTGCCCTTTCATATGGCGAGAGCCTCGCAGCCAACGTCGTTGCGCTGATGTATGCGGGAGGGCAGATGCTGGAGGGATATGCATCCGGCCGCGCCGCCCGTGAGATGACAATGCTGATGGGACGGATGGCACGAACTGCATTTCGCTATGTTGGCGATCGGTTGGAACTAACTCCTATCGAGAAGATAGTTGCTGGTGATCATATCATGATCCGCCAAGGCGAAGTGTTGCCTGTCGATGGTATTCTCCTGTCTGCCCGGGCTATTCTTGACGAATCTGCGTTAACGGGAGAGCCACTGCCTGTGGATCGTCGGGCCGGCGAAGAGGTTCTAAGCGGCAGTGCATCGATAGGTCCCGTCTTTACTGTCAAGGCACTTCGCCCTGCCTCTGAGAGCACATATGCTGCGGTCGTACGCCTCGTCGAGACGGCGCAAAAGAGCAAGGCGCCCATGGCGCGTCTTGCGGACCGCTATGGCTTGGTGTTTCTGCTCATGACAGTAGTGATAGCGTCGACGGCCTGGCTGCTGTCCGACGATCCGCGACGTGCTCTTGCTGTTCTCGTCATCGCCACGCCCTGCCCGCTTATCCTGGCCGTACCGGTCGCGCTCATGTCGGGTATCTCGCGCTGTGCCTCGATAGGCTGTCTGGTGAAAGACGGTAGCGCTCTTGAAGCCTTAAGCCGAGTGCGGGTTGCCATCCTCGACAAGACTGGCACTCTCACGCACGGCAAAGCCCAAGTCGTGGCGGTTGGCTGCGGCGATTGGGTCGACAAGGACGAGTTGTTGCGTCTTGCCGCCTCGTTGGATCAAGCATCGAGCCACGTCATGGCAGCTGCTTTGATCGCAGCGGCGCATGAGCGCAATCTACTGCTCTCCCCACCGACCAATGTCGAAGAAGTCGGTGGAACGGGGCTTGAAGGAATGGTGGACGGACGCCGCGTCGTGATCGGCGGTAGCCGCTTTGTGAAAAGCCGAAGTGCTCCTGGCGCTTCCCACGCCTTTGAAGATCACCATCGATCTGGTGAAGCCGCGGTGACAGTCGCAATCGACGGTGTTGTCGCAGGAAATATCATCATGGCCGATCCGGTGCGCGCGGAAGCGATCAGCGTTCTGCAGCGATTGCGCAGTGCCGGAATTGCGAAAATCGTTCTTGCCTCCGGCGATCGTCTGGATGTTGCCTCGCACGTCGGCAACATCCTCGGCATCGAACAGGTGCTCGGCGAACAGACACCTGCTTCGAAAGTGGAGGCCGTTATCGCGGCCAAAAGCTTCGGTCCGGTAATGATGGTGGGTGACGGCGTCAATGACGCGCCGGCGCTCGCGGCGGCCGATGTGGGTGTTGCTTTAGGCGCGCGTGGAGCGGCGGCCTCCTCGGAGGCGGCAGGTGTCGTCCTGCTCGTGGACCGGCTCGATCCTTTGGCAAGCGCGCTGGTTGTCGCCCGCCGGACCGTTGCGATCGCCCGGCAGAGCGTGGTTGCGGGACTTGGCCTTTCAGTTGCCGGCATGATCGCCGCAGCATTCGGCTATTTGCCTCCGCTGCACGGTGCCTTGCTTCAGGAAGTCATCGATGTCGCAGTCATCCTGAATGCATTGCGCGCCCTTGGGCCGTCCAAATCAGAGGATGACCCATATAAGCAGTTCGCGAATATCGCGACCAGACCTGCCTCCAAGGCGCAATTATCCTGAAACACAGATCACCGCGTCGCCCTTCACCGGATTGGGAAGATTCCTCTCCTCATTGATTCTGATCAATGCCGCGGTAGCGAATATCCGCAGACTGCTTCCTGCAACCAAACCCAAGAAGGAATAAGCAAATGCTAAGAGCCAGACGCGACAGCCTGGGTGGCGCAGCCTCTAAAGCCATTCCCTCCCTCGGTGAGGTAGAGGGCCGCATGATGGTTCTTGAACTGATCGCGCTGACGGCACTCACCCGTCTTATGCGTCTTCATGACGTCGGAGCACGAGCCGATCTCATGAAAGCGATGCGACACGCCATAGATCGAAAATGCCATGACGCCAGATTATGCGGGACTGATACGCAGTCCGCCGAGACATATGCGGAGGAATTGCTGGCCTGCGCGCAAGAGCAGTCGATCGATCTGGAAGAAGCCCGAAAACACGCCTGATAAGCACTCAGAAGATCGAGACAGTCTCGAAGCGCCTGTAAGCTCATTTCACTGCATCGCTGCGCGTTCATGGCCAGCGCGGCTTCTAAAATGCAGATGGTGAACGAAGAAGGGGTAACAATGCAGGCCAAGGACATCATGACCAAGAACGTCATTGCGGTCATACCTGCGTTGAATGTTCGAAACGCGGCCTTGCTCATGCGCGCCAAAAATATCAGCGGCCTTCCAGTCATCGGCGATGACGGCGAAGTGTGTGGAATCCTGACCGAAGGGGATCTCATGCGACGCGTCGGTGACAATTGGGTGTCGTCAGTGAACGACGCAAGGGAGCATGACGGTCGGCATGGTCTAAACACTTTCGTTCAAATCCACAGTTGGTCGGTCGGCGAAGCGATGAATCGCAATGTTATAAGCGTTCCCCCTGATACCGATGTCGGGCGGATCGGTACCCTGATGTTAGCTCACAGGATCAAACGGGTTCCAGTCATCAACGATCACCGCCTTGTCGGCATTGTCAGCCGACGTGATCTGCTCAACCCCATCATTGACGCGCCCGGTCAAAATATCGAGAGCGAGGATGACACTATAAGGCTCGCCGTGACGGCACGATTGGCGACAGATCTCGGGTTCGGAAACGATCAAGTCGAAGTCACCGTAAAGGATAGACAGGTGCAAGTGCAGGGGAAGCTCGATTCCAATATCCAGCGCCTGGCAATACGGATACTTGTGGAAGGTATTCAAGGTGTTGGCGGATATATTGACCAGACAACACTCCTGCCGTCCAACGTCATCAGTTTTTCCACCACGTCCAACGGTGCCAGATGACCCAGGAACTGATCGCCGATGAACATCATTCGTGGCGTTCGCGATTGTTAGGTCGTCTCGCACGCCTGCGGGAGCACCCGCTTGCCAGCGTCGGGCCGGGTCTTATCACTGGCGTTGCCGACGATGATCCCAGCGGTATCGCTACCTATTCCCAGGCAGGCGCTCAGTTCGGCCTGAACATGCTCTGGACCATGCCCGTGTCGTTTCCGATGATGGCCGTCGTGCAGTCGACCTGCGCGCGGATTGGGCGGGTGACCGGGCGGGGCTTGGCTGCAAACATCAAGGAAACCTTCCCGCCGCTCGTCCTATATGCGGTGGTGTTCTCGCTTCTGATCGCCAATATTCTAAATATCGCCGCCGATGTTGCGGCCATGGGCGAAGTCGCGGAGTTGGTCACGGGCGTGAACCGTCACCTGATGACGATGTTCTTCGTCTTTGGGACGCTTGCACTTCAGGTCTTCATTCCATACCACCGCTACGTCGCGTTTCTGAAATGGCTGACGATTTCGCTACTAGCTTACGCGGCTGTCCTATTCACCGTCCATATCGACTGGCAGCAAGTCGCCTTGAGAACGATATGGCCGGCGATCACCCCGACACCCGCCTACGCCGCCGTAGTCGTCGGCGTCTTCGGCACGACGATCAGTCCCTATCTCTTCTTCTGGCAGGCATCGGAAGAGGTCGAGGATATGAATGCGAACCCCAATGCGACGCCGTTATCCACAGATAGTGCGGCGGCCCCCAAAGAACTCCGGCGGATTGGCTGGGATACCTGGAGCGGCATGCTCTACTCCAACCTCACGGCCTTCTTCATCATATTGGCAACGGCCGTTACGCTGAACGTCGCCGGCATCACGCATATCGACACCGCCGCGCAAGCGGCAAGCGCGCTACGGCCGCTCGCCGGACCGTTTGCCGCGCTTATCTTCGCGCTCGGAATTTTAGGCGTTGGCCTCATCGGCGTCCCTGTTCTCGCAGGCTCCGCCGGCTATGCATTTGCAGAGGCCATGGGCTGGAAATTCGGACTTGAACGCGCGCCCAACGATGCCAGAGGTTTCTACACGGTGATCGCCATTAGCGTGCTTTTGGCCCTGGTTATCCAGTATTCGCCGATCACACCGATGAACGCTCTGTTCTGGAGCGCCGTGTTCAACGGCCTGCTCGCAGTGCCCCTGCTCATCGTCATCTTGTTGCTGGCGGCCAACTCGAAGGTCATGGGCGCATATACGATGGGCAAGACCGCCGCATGTGTTGGCTGGACCACGGTTGCCCTGATGGCGGTCGCGGCTATGATGATGTCTATCCCCTCATAGCCTTCCCGTTCGGGCTTTTATCGCACCGGCCCAAATCCATCTCCCTCTCCTCACCTTCCCTGCGTGCAGAGATGCGCCCCGATGCAGTCAAGAACCGAACGGTTCCTACCCAAAATACCTCACGCAGCACCGTCAAATTGACGCCGATCAAAGTGGGATGACGAACGGCTTGCTACCCTTGTGTGGCGAAAAACGAAAAGGCGCAGAGCCTTTTCCCCAAATACACAGGATCAGAGCAGGAGACGAGCATGCTTATTCAAGCGGTCATGAACGCACCGGCCATCACCGTCAGCCCGGAAACGTCTGTCGTGGACGCGGCAAGGATTATGCTCGATCGTCGCGTCAGCGGTCTCCCCGTTGTCGATGCCAGCGGCAACCTTGTCGGCATTGTCAGTGAAGGCGATTTCCTTCGCCGCGGGGAATTGCACACTGAACGCAACCGGTTCTGGCTGCTCGATTTTCTGAGCAGCCCCGGCAAGCTTGCCGATGAGTATGTTCTTTCGCATGGCCGCAGCATCGAGGAAGTGATGACATCTGAGGTTGTCACCATCGCACCCAACGCCCCGCTCATCGAAGCTGTCGACCTCATGGAAAAGCATGGAATCAAGCGCCTGCCTGTCGTCGTAAAAGGCAAGGTCATCGGGATTGTCTGCCGATCGGACTTGTTGCAGGCATTGGCCAAGATGCTGCCGAAACAAACGGTACACGTCAGCGACGAGACGATCGCAGAGGCGGTTATTGCGGAATTATCGCAGCAGAGCTGGAGCCAGAACGGCTACATAAAAGTCAAAGTTCTCAATGGCGTGGTGGAACTGTCCGGAAGTATCTTCGATGAGCGCGAACGGCTGGCTGCGAAGGTCGCAGCGGAGAATGTGCCCGGCGTCAAATCTGTTACCGATCAGATCACATGGATCGATCCCTACCTTGGCGTTGCCATGCCTGCGCCGGGCGCACTAGTCCAGCCGGAGCTATCTTTGCGGGTTTAAGGGAGGCAGCGAGGCGGGAGAGCAGACGATCAGTCCGTCACTCCGCCTTGACTGTTTCAACCGCCTAGATACTTCACGCAACATCGTCTGCTTGTTCGAGACGACGGAGATATCGTCGCGGCTTTGGTGAAGCGAATGCCTTGCAGCACACGTCCCTCTGATATTTTCCGAGGTTGACCTAGGTCAAAGCGAGACCGGCCAAGACCATCTAGAAAACACCTAGATCAACACCTCAACGGCGCAGATTGACGCATGGGCGACATCGCAATTGCTAAAGTGCTTAACTGGAATACAGTGATTTCAGAAATTTCTGAAATCACTGTATCAACGGAAATCGCCATGAATCTGCCGCCTCTCGTCCAATCCTTCGTTCTTCATTTCGGCGAGATGGGCTCTCGCTGGGGCATCAATCGCACGGTCGGGCAGATCTATGCCCTGCTTTACGTGTCCCCGCAGCCGCTTTGCGCGGAAGAAATCGTTGATGCGCTCGGTATCTCGCGCTCGAACGTATCGATGAGCCTGCGCGAGCTACAGGCCTGGAACCTGGTCCTACTCAAGCACAGGCCAGATGATCGCCGCGACTTCTTCACCACACCTGACGATGTCTGGCAGATCCTGCGAACGCTCGCCGAAGAGCGTAAGAAGCGCGAGGTCGACCCGACCCTTACCGTGCTGCGGGAAATCCTGATGCAGCACCCGGCAAGCGATGATGAGCGCTATGCCCAGGGGCGCATGAGCGAAATGCACGGCCTGATCGAACAGCTCACCAACTGGTACGACGAGGTACGGCTGCTGGAAACCGACCGGCTTGCGACATTGTTGTCGCTCGGGGCCAAGGTGACGAAGCTTCTCGAAGCGAAGGACCGTGTCGTCTCGCTCGGCCGCAGGCGCACAAACACCAGCCCCATCGACAAGAGGCAAGGGCAATGACCAGTCCTTTCTTCGATACGGCAGCAATACCAGAAAATGGACAAGAACCGGATATCGGCATCGCCAGTACTTCGACCCTGTCCGATTCTACGAAAGACAGCTCACGAAAAGTAATGCCCGCCAAGTTGGCACGCGCTGCCCTCGTGCAGACCTTGGCAGCCCTTCTCTGGATTCCTCAAGCGGCTCTGCTCGCTCTGGGCGTAGGCGCGCTTGCCGACGGGCGCGGCGTTGCGGAAACGGTCGTGCCGGCGCTGCTCGTCTTTCTTCTTGGCGCCTTGCGTGCTGGGCTCGATGCCATAGGCGGACGTTTGGCCTTTCGGGCGGCGCGCGTAGAATTGACCCGGCGGCGCGAGATTGCCGTTACAGCACTCGCCGCCCGATCGCCACTGGACAGCAATCGTCCAGCGTCCGGTTTTGCCGCCAGCCTGATCGCCGAGCAGGCTGAAACCATCGTGCCCTATCTTGCTCGTTTCCGGCCGGCGCGGCTAAAGGCAAGCACCGTCCCACTGACCATACTCGTCTGCGTTGCGCCCGTCTCGTGGGTCGCAGCCCTCATTCTGCTCTTCACGGCGCCGCTGATCCCTGTGTTTATGGCCTTGATCGGCTGGCGAGCCAAGGAGGCAAGCGAAAAGCAACTGGCCGAGACCGGCGGGCTGAATGCTTTTCTCCTCGACCGACTGCGCGGCCTTGCCACCATTCGCGCGCTCGGCGCTGTCGATCTTACCGCCTTGCGGCTGCGGGCCGATGCCGAACAGCTCAAAATCCGCACCATGGCCGTGCTCAGAATAGCCTTCCTATCCTCCGCAGTGTTGGAGCTGTTTGCCGCGCTGGGCGTTGCCGCAATAGCAGTCTATGTCGGCTTCAATCTGCTCGGCGCGATCGATGTCGGGACATGGTCCGGCAAATTGAGTCTGACCCCCGGTCTGTTCATTCTCCTGCTGGCTCCGAGTTTCTTCGAGCCTCTGCGAGAACTATCGGCAGTCTGGCACGACCGGGCAGCCGGAGAAGCTGCCTTGGACGCTCTCAACGCGCTGTCCAGCACCGGCGTGATGCTGCCAGGCTGGCGCGATGAAAAGGCGGCGGAAACCAGCCGTGATCGTACATTGCCGTCAATCAATATCAGTCGGCTCCGTTTCCGGCATCAGCCCGAACGAATGCCTGTTTTCGATGATTTCAGCCTGGCAATCGCAGCCGGTGAGCATGTGGCTCTCTTGGGAGAAAGCGGTGCGGGCAAGACGACCATGCTGTCGTTGATTGCTGGCCTTGCTCCTTCAGAGAGTGGCACGATCCATATCGGCGGCCGGCGGCTTGACGATATCTCCGCTGCGAAGCTGCGGCGACGCATGGCCTGGATAGGGCAGCGGCCGCATATTTTTGCCGGCACGATGAACAGCAACATCACGCTTGGTCGCCCCGAAGTCAGTCCGCATACAGTACAACAAGCGATCGATCTCGCCTGTCTGCGGCGGGTCGCAACCCAGCGCGGCACGGCGTCGATCGGCGAAAGCGGGGCGGGCCTATCGGGGGGCGAGGCCCTCCGGTTGGCGATTGCCCGTGCCGCCGCAACCCCGCATATCGACATCATCCTCGCGGACGAGCCGACCGCGCATCTCGACACCGAAACCGCACGCGATATCACTGATGCATTGTTGGCGGTTGCTCGCGGACGGACGCTCGTTGTTGCCACCCATGATCCGGTTCTGGCCGCAAGAATGGGTCGGGTGATCCATATCGACGCATCGGTTCGGGAGAAAGCGGCATGACGTCGACATTCTCCGCTCTTTATCCCATTTGTCGGTTTTTCCTGGCGGGGCGCAAACGCGCATTGTTGCTCGGCGCACTGCTGTCAGCTCTCACTGTGCTTGCCGGTATCGCTTTGCTCGGGCTCTCGGGTTGGTTCATTACAGCTGCTTCGCTTGCCGGCCTGACGGCAACAGCGATCACCTTCGATGTCTTTGCCCCTTCGGCCGGTATCAGGCTGTTGGCGATCCTTCGCACCGGCGCCCGCTACGGCGAACGGCTGACGACCCATGATGCGACGCTCGGCCTGCTTGCGGCGCTACGCGAAAATCTGTTTCGTGGTTGGGCAGCACCCGGGGCAGCAACGATATTGATGCACAGGCCGGCCAAGCTCCTTTTCCGGCTGACGGCGGATATCGACGCGCTCGATTCCCTTTATTTGCGCGTTCTGGTGCCGGCCACTGTCGCCATTGTCTCGGGCCTAGCGGTCAGCATCGCGCTGATGCTGCTCTCGGTCCCCTTCGGCCTGCTCGCCGGCCTATGGCTCATTGCTGCCGGTCTCGGCATTCCGGCTCTTGCGGGACGCTTGGCTCTGAAACCCGCACGGCGACGGGCGCACGCAATCGAGGCGCTGCGCTCGCGTGCTGTTGATCTCATTGCAGGACAGATGGAACTCGTCATGGCCAACAGGTTGCAGGCGCAATGTACGGCGATTGCCGCCGCCGATCACCGCCTGAGCAAGGCAGACGACATACTGAACCGGATTGAAAGCGGAGTTACAGTCGGTTTCGGCCTCGCTTCAGCCGCGTTGCTGTCCGGCACTTTACTGACGGTCACCTCGTTGGCCGAACGCGGCATTATCGGTGCACCAGTCGCCGCCTGTGGCCTGTTGATGGCGCTCGCTGCGCTCGAACCCTTTGCAGTGCTGCGTCGCGGAGCACTGGAACTCGGCCGCACCATGCTTGCTGCCCGCCGCCTTTCACCGCGTCTGGTACAGGTTTCTCACTCCCCCGCACATCAGATGCCGCCGGACGGTCTGGCCGTCCGTCTCTCCAGCGTTTCCGCCCGATATGAGGGAGCGGCAGTGGCTTCGCTTGAAGACATCTCGCTTTCGCTGGCGCTGGGCGAGCATCTGGCGGTGATCGGCCCAAGCGGAGCAGGAAAATCGACCCTGTTTGCCATTCTCGCCGGCGAACTCGCCGCCGAAAGCGGCACGGTTGAAACTGTGATGGCGTCGACGCTGACACAGCGCACCGAGCTTTTCCAGGACAGCCTGCGAGACAACTTGCGTCTTGCCGCCTCGGAAGCAAACGACGATATGCTCTACAGTGCGCTTGCGGATGCGGGCCTGCTCGCGGATGTGCAAGCCCTGCCGAAAGGGATCGACACGCGCCTCGGCGAAGGCGGGCTAGGCCTGTCCGGCGGACAATCCCGTCGCTTGGCGCTTGCTCGTCTGTTCCTGCGCGGCACGAAACTCTGGCTGCTCGATGAGCCGACCGAAGGTCTCGACCGCGAAACCGGACGGGATGTCATGCGGCGCCTTGCCAGTCGTAGCCGCGGCCGTTCGCTGGTGATCGCCACACATATTCGCCGGGAAGCCGAGATCGCCGATCGGATCGTCGTTCTCGACAAGGGCCACATCGTCGTAACCGCGCGGCGAGGAGAAACCGAATTCAACACAGCGCTCGCCAGGCTGAGGCAGGACTGAGACGACTGACCGATCAATCGTAACCGTGGCCGTTCAAAGTTGCGGTGCATCAACCACCCTCTGGGGCGTTGGAGAAAGACTATGGAACTCGATATCGTCGCGCTATCGCGCCTGCAGTTCGCCATGACGGCGCTCTATCACTTTCTTTTCGTGCCGCTGACACTCGGCCTTTCCGTGCTTCTTGCCATCATGGAGACGACCTATGTCATGACTGGCCGCCAGATCTGGCGGCAGATGACGAAGTTCTGGGGGACGCTGTTCGGCATCAATTTTGTGCTCGGCGTCGCCACCGGCATCGTCATGGAGTTCCAGTTCGGCATGAACTGGAGCTATTACAGCTATTATGTCGGAGACATCTTCGGTGCGCCGCTGGCGATCGAAGGGCTGATGGCCTTCTTCCTGGAGGCAACCTTCGTCGGCCTGTTCTTCTTCGGCTGGGAAAAACTCTCCAAGGTCGGACATCTGGTGGCGACCTGGGCCGTCGCGCTCGGCTCCAATTTCTCGGCCCTGTGGATCTTGATCGCCAATGGGTGGATGCAGAACCCGGTCGGCTCGGCGCTCAACCCGCAGACCATGCGTATGGAGATCACCAGTTTCTACGATGTGGTCTTCAATCCGGTCGCCCAGGCGAAATTCGTTCACACCGTATCGGCCGGCTATGTCTGCGCTTCCATCTTCGTGCTTGGCGTCTCCGCCTGGTATATGCTGAAAGGCCGGCATATCGAGATCGCCAAGCGCTCGATGACGGTTGCCGCCTCCTTCGGCCTGGCTTCGGCCCTTTCGGTCGTCGTTCTCGGCGACGAGAGCGGTTATCTGTCGACCGAACATCAGAAGATGAAGCTCGCGGCGATCGAGGCCATGTGGGAAACCGAGCCGGCGCCTGCCGCCTTCACCGCCTTCGGCTTTCCGGATCAGCAGGCACGGGAAACCCATTATGCCGTGCATATCCCCTGGGCCATGGGCCTGATCGGCACCCGCTCGCTGACGACGGAAATTCCCGGTATCAACCAGCTCGAAAAGCAGGCGGAGACCCGCATCCGCGACGGCATCAAAGCCTATGATGCGCTGATGAAGATCCGCGCC